>Ga0307516_10002894_pt1 | contig 22513 bp, 28 predicted proteins | sample 19_EM_MG_FD_203310 | JGI IMG/M metagenome (GOLD analysis project Ga0307516, IMG submission 203310) | Populus trichocarpa ectomycorrhiza microbial communities from riparian zone in the Pacific Northwest, United States - 19_EM | ecosystem: Host-associated > Plants > Roots > Unclassified | place... | reverse complement strand
ATCTCCCTAGACCACAGTTCCATCTCGTAGCCTGTTGTCGCAAATGTCGAAAACACCGGAGATGCGGGTGAAAACAAGGGGTTGACCCTGCTCTCTCTCCATTCGCGCTCGACAGGTGGGGGAGAAGGAACCAAAAGGCCACCGCGAGATGGAAGACGACGCACAGACGAGAGGGTGTTCCCCGTCTCGATCCGAACATTCAACATTTTGCGAAATTCACCCCGTCCACCCTCGCACGACGACCCACAGTCCTTCTCGAGCTCACGGCGGATCCCTTGCTCGACGACTCGGCCCTCCTTTATCACATACACAAAATTCTCCTCGTTGATCTGCGCAAGGTCGTGGGTGATGACGACCGTCGTCTTGTGCCTTCTCCGAGCCTTCAGTGTCTCAAACACCCTCATGCGTGACGCGACATCCAAAGCCGATGTTGCTTCATCTATACATTCCATCATTAGCTCGAATAACTAACTGATGGGACAAAAAGGACGAGAACACACCGAGTACCAGCACAGCCGGATCCCTCAACCACGCCCTCGCCAGGGCCAATCTTTGTCGCTGTCCGCCACTCAACCCAATCCCACTCCCACCCAAAACGGTGTCATACCCCTCCTCCAAACCCCTCACAAACTCATCTAACATCACAGCCTTACACGCCTCTTCCACCTCTTCATCCGATACTCCATCCAATCCCAATGCCACGTTCTCCCTCACTGTCTTGCCCTCCAGCACCAGATCCACCCCCCACCCCTGCCCAACTCCAACCACAGACGCACGCATCCACGCCGGGTCGAGGTACTGCAGCTCGCTCTCGTCTAAACGCACCTCCCCCAACTCGGGGGACGTACATCCCGAGGATCAGCTCAGCGACGGTGGACTTGCCAGACCCAGAGGGTCCGACTATGAACGTCATCTCGCGCGCGGGGAAGTAGAGGGAGACGTTGGAGATCGTCAGCGCGGAACGCGCGACATGCGTAAAGGTGACGTCCCGCAACGAGATCTCGCCTGCGCACATGTCAGGACAGACCTTCGAGAGTCGTGCAGACCTCGAACGTCTGTGCTTCGGAAAGGTCTCCTTGGTTGGTAAAACTGAGTCCGGAGGCGGCGAGACGACGGCTTTGTCGTTCATGAGCGCTACGAGGGCAGCCATGGCAGATTTTCCTTTGGACAGAGCGAGAATCTGTGGGATGCACATTTGTAGGTTGCTCGCTGCAATGAGAGACGCCCAAAAGACGGTCATGACGTCTCCTGGTGAGATCTTTCCTCTGCCGACGAGCTTGGCGCCGTACCAGAAGCCTTGAACGAACATGGCCATAACGGCGAATTGTGCGAGGGCGGTAGTGGCACCCCAAATCGCATTGAGGGTGCGAACTACGTGAGAGAGGGCATCAAAGGTGCGGGTTATAGTAGCGAGCTCGAAAGCCTGGGCGTTGAAAGCCTTGACGGTGGAGATGGAGGTGATGGTGTGGTCGATTTGAGTGGCGGCAGTTGCAGTGGTAGAACGCTCAGAAGCGAGCAAGGGTGCGGAGAGTATTTGGGAGAGGGATTGTATGATGGTGAGGAGAGGGACGGTGGAGAGGATGACGAGGGTGAGTGACCAGGAGCGGCTGGCGGCGAGGAGGAGACATGCAAGACAGGTGGGGTGGTGAGGTATTGGATAAGCTGACCGACTGCGAGTGACGTGGCGGCACGAACGTCGTCGGTTTCGCTGAGGATAGAGAGTCAACGCATGGAAAATACGGAAACAGGAAGATCTTACGTGGTAAACTTGGCCATGAGACCTGCGGCTGTTTGATTATCGGCGGTGTCGGAGGCCACGAACCAAGCAACGTCCTTGGGCAAGACGGCATCGTAGACTTTTTGACGTAGGGCCATGAGATTTTGTTCGGCAGTCCTGATCCAAAGACTAGACATCAAGATGCTGAGTGCAAATAACCCCAAGGCAAGTGCGACGAGATGGAACGCGGCGACCCCTACGCCGTGGAGCAAATTGGCTCTGTCGCCTGGGGTTGGGTTGGTTTGTGGGAAATGCGGCAAATGCCTGTCCGACGACGTAGGTCATGAGGGGTGTAGCTACACCCACAAATACAGACGAGAGGACTGCCGGGAGAAGGAGGAGACGAGCATTGCGGGTAGAGAGGTAGGAGAACAGGAAGAGGACTGATGGAGTCTGTGGTTTCGGTGCTGGTGGCAGCGAGGATTGGTGGTCAGAAGGGATGGGGTCGTACTTGGCGTTGTCTACCGCAGGAGCCTGTCCACGGCGCATCGTAAGAGAGAGACAAAAAGGTCGTCAACGTCGTCATCTCGAGATTGATCATTGGACAACAATGGCGGAACATTTGTTTGGACATGTTGATATCCCCGTTGGATCAACGACACCGCGCAAACTTAAACGGAGCATCCTCATCCACAACCCGCGCCTTTTCGTCTCGGAATCAAGGGAGAGAACTTCTGACGATCAACCGTGGACCACGAAATCAAAGGAACCTATCCACAGCGCCTCCGACGTTCCTCGCAGATTTCAATTGAATACAGATTGCCCGGTCAAAGTCTCGAATCACCTATGTAACTGATGGGTTAGGGGAATCATCGGCTCTGTTAAAATTCTGTGCTACCTCCGGAGTGCCAGAACGGGTTGGAGCTGGGGGAGGACGCACGGGTGATATTCAATCCAGAGTACTTAGGTGTTATGAATCGACAAACGGGGGGGACGGGCTACCGTGTATGGCTGGGTGCGTATGCTATATATACTACTCCGAATAGGGATTCCCCTAGTCTACTAACTACAGAGGCACGGCTACGGAGAAACACGTCGTACGGGTAGGAGAGCGGGAACGGGTATAGGCGGGAGGTGGAGCGAGGGAGGAGGCGAGAGAGAGGAGAGGATCCTCACGTTACCCCCCCTTCAAGGCGAGCGCTCCGACGCGCGCAGTCGCTGTTCCCGTTTGTATCTGGACAGCAGTTCGGGGCCATCTCGAACCATTCTTGATTCCAATTCCCAAGTATCACGGGACGTAGCTTGATCTTTCCATCGGATAAGGTACTCGTTGCGATCGTTTTTCCTCCGCGAGGCAAGAACCTTCTCGGGGGCCCAGTTTTCCCCGCGCACATTAAGAGTTACTTTTGGAACCGGTCGGTTGAAGTCGTCCTCCTTCACGCGGCGTAGTTTCGAAATGTGGAAAACGGGGTGCATACGCCAACTCGCGGGTAGTTGCAGCTTGTAGGCAGTCGGCGAGACCTTCTTAATGATTGAGAATGGTCCAAGTCGTTTCCAATCCAACGATTTCTTTGGCCGCCCCGTGACAATGTGATCAGCATTCAGGTAAACCTTCTCCCCTTCTGCGAATTCCTCAAATTTGTGTTTCCTGTCGTAAAACCTCTTCATGTCGTCTGCAGCTCCCTTTAAAGCAGACTCTGTTTCTTCGCGGACCTTCTGCATGCGTAAAGCAAACTCCTCGTATGACTCAACGTGCTCGTTGCGGTAAGTCGGTGCAGTGCCGGAATTGACTTCAGCCTGATGCTATTGGCGACAAGGACCAGCGTGTTTGGGGTCATTTCTGAGTCAGGGCTGGCAAAACTGCTACAGACGGATACGTAAAGGATTAGTCGGGAAGAGAGATTGTCAAAAACGGAAGGCACCTGATTACGGCTTTGATGATCTGTGAGAGCTTCGCTTTAGGAATGACTTAACTGTCGCCGAACTAGGTAAACCCTGAGACAAAGGAAGTCGTGACATTTTGGAAAGGCGACGGACTGTATACTAGAAATGGACATTCGTTAGCTTCAATGGTCGTAGAGACAGTGAGGCATCACACGGACCTGCCATGGATGTGTCGGGCAATGCTTGTTGACGACCTTATCAACATATTCGGCGAATGGCCGGGACTGAGGATGAGTGTCAACGTTGTCCGTTAGACGAAGACGAGATTGAAACTACTGTATATTGGTTCAAATGTCCACAACGCACCGCAGCGTACCCCCCGTATCTTTAAGGCAGACAGGATGATCGCTGGGAGTGTGGCATGCAATTTCTTGTAGACGAATAATCGGAAATGCGATGGAGGGGTCAGTTTCCGGGGGTGACTTGGAGAATGTCGGGGGCTTGTTGAAGAGTCTCGTCAAATCTTTTTTTTTTCAAGGTCAGACATTGTGAACGGAGAACATACGGACCTTGTCTTTATCATCTTAAGAAACGCCCCAATCGAAGTCAGCCGGGTCACAATGTGTGGTTTTCCGGTCCATAGCCCGTAACGATGATGACAGCGCACGAAAAGGCGAGGAATTCTTCGAAGGAGGAGAAGAGGACCAGGTGTCCCCAAGAACGGTCGTAACTATTAGAGAGGTTGCGTTCTAAGTTTCGTTCCTAGATAGTCACGAACATACCTGGAATGTTGTGGAGTTGAAAGTATCCAATGTACGCCGAATAGACCTTTGGACATCGTTTGAGCCGGTTGCAAAGTGTCCCAGGTGAAGTTCAACGAACAGAATAAAGGTCGTATCCCCACCCTTTGGGATCAACGACAGTGAAGTCGGACATCGACAGACGAGTCAAAAATTGTGATGATGCGGCGAGGAGGCTGTTGTTACCCAACATCAGATTCTGTAAATTTGATCCGATAAGTATCAGTTAGTACACGTTATACTTAACACCTGCGAAAGCTGGGTCCGACTCCCAGGGAGAGAGATAGGATTTTTTCTGAAGAATCTTCTATTATTTCTTCCATGTTTTGTTCGTACTAGACTTGGGGGCTTATTTTCTTCGCATACATCCTTATTCACAAACCCGCACTTATGAACGGGTACAATATTTCAATCCATAGGTAGCACTTAAACGCCGAGGAAGGGACGGCCCGCCAGCGTTATTGCTCATCCCAGATAAACGACAGAGACTAAGGGCTCGCCTTGAAGAGATTGGAGAAGGGGAGATCCGCATCTCGTCCCTCTTGATAATTGTGAGTGTACCTTTTGTTGGGTTCTCGAGAAACCGCCATACGTAGTGTTTTTTATTGCGCTCGTCACTCAGTACTCATCGCTCGACGCCTCGAGCTCGGACGTGGTTAGTGATCGTCACGGGTTTCATGGTGCGCGGAGGAGCCTCCCTCCCGACTGCCTAACTTTCGACTCAACTTGCCTTTTCTCATCATACTAGACAGCAGCGCAAATGCCTCGAATCCGACTCTACCATCCCCTGCGTCGAAACCTTATGTTAAAGCAATTCCCTTGTCCGAGAGACGATTCCCTTAGTTTCTGGGAAACGCGGGGGTAATCACAATCGAACGGCAAAGGTCGTCTACTTACTCGTCAGCGACGACACCAGCACGAAGATTCTACTCGTGTCCACCCTCTTCTCTCTTCCTCGCTCGAAACACACCCACGAACTGAGTACAGAAAATGGCTCTCCAACTTCCTCTCACGCATATCGGCGCCCGACACCCTTTTTCCTCCGCTCTTTCTATAGTACAAGGAAAATTACATCAGATGCACGAATGGGACCGAGAAAATGCTCGACAATCCTTTCTGGATCGATGCGGGGGACTGTAGGCCGCTGCAGTATGCATGATTATGTGTATCGCCGCTGGCCTGACGCATAACTAGTGGAGGAGGTGTGGGACGAGGCGCATCGTCTCTCAAGGAAGGAAGGTTTACGACGCAAAGGCCTCATGTTCATACCAGCATTTGAGCTGCTGGGGAATGCACAGTTGACGTGGGGGAAGGAGCACGGGCCGGTAGACATCGATTTCAGCGAAGGTGCGTGCAATTGGCTTCTCATTCGTTTCTCGCCTGATTTCGAAGTTGAATCGTCGAAACGGGCTGTTGTGACTTTGACAATGGGATGATACTCAGGCGAAAAAAGGATCCCGGTTCCATCGATGTCGTGTCCATTCCGCTCCCGCCCCCATTCGTTGCGTGCCTTATGAACTCCTCGGGTCAAAATCTACTCAATCAGGTTCTTAGCGTTTCCTCGAGGGTGTTGATAGGATCTCAAATTCCGAATGTAACTTACCCTGTACATAGTCTATCTGATTACCCATGTTCATCCGTCTAAATCTGAAGACCTTTGACTGTAAGGCTGCTCCCCTCCAAACACGACCGGTTACCTTGTGGACCCCGTTGCATCCAGAGTCAAACCCAAGAGGCAAGCCAGTAGACGCGCACGTATGTTCGTAGACCTCTCTTCATCAATCCTTCGGACACAATCCTCTGTCGTATCACAGCGCTGCGTCTGTAAGTAACCGGGCACTAGGAACGTTGGAGTAGAATGACGACAGGAACTGCTTTCCAGCGTCATTTACCCGAAGAGGGTCCGGGGCCGTCCAAGATCGAGATAATGCCCATAACAGGCTGTGCAGTGTGAGCGCCACGGTGTTGTGTTTCCAGTGGAGCTCCTCGACGGGTAGCCGCTGAGCAAGAGGGTGAAGATGCGCGACCCGGAGTGTACGTCTTGGTTTCGGAAAACCACCAGCCAGGTTGAGATTTGATTGAGATTTGATTCGGGACCTCACGAGGGGTTGGGTTAGTGCCGTGGATGGTGGCGGCCTGAGCAGATCGCCTGTGCGCGAGGAATGAGTGGGGATGGGTGTCGATACGGCTGCGGTTCCGGGGTTCTTGAGAGGTGGAGCATCAAAACTTGTGGATTGATCGATATATTTTGTCGGATTTTTCTGTTTTCGTCGTGTGATTTGCCGTCTGTCTGAGGGATGTCATGCAACAGTTTTTATATGCATCGCAACGCTGAGATAGAGTAGGATAGAGTCGGCAAATGCCAGGCAGTATCAGATGTCTGTTTGGAATAAAAAATGTGTGTGCTTCTCCTCCCCCATTTTGAATACAGGGTTGTCTGCGGGCGCCGGAATGCTGGTGGGATGACGTCAGTCGATCTGCTTTTGCAAGATCTGGGGTTCAATATTCAATGGACACGAGGTGAAGAAATGGGGTGTATATAGACGGTTGTCAAGGGTTGCCGTGGGAAGGGAGTGACGTAGTTGGGTCACGAGGAGGGGTGTGTATGAGAACTTGTTGAAGCTGGCGTCGTCATCTTCCCAGCCAACTGCCTCCTTTTTCTACTGAGACGAGCGCCGGAGAGAGCCAGAATGGGCGGCGACCACAGATGTTCTGTGTGCCAGGCGACGTTTACTCGTCCACAACATGTAGCGCGCCACATGCGATCGCGTTAGTATTTGTTTCTTGTTATTTTCCTGTGGAGCGGTCTAGCCCACCCCACCTTTGTCTTGCTTTAACACTTCCATCAGATACCGGCGACCGTCCGTACCAATGTTTGTACTGTGGTGATCAGTTTGCCCGAAGGTCCGTGGCGCTCTCTCTATTCATCCCCACTAATCAATCGACAATGTCTACAGCGATCTTCTTTCAAGACACGTCAACAAATGTCACTCCAACGAGAGGCCTAACCCCTCCGCTACTACCCGCAAGAAGGGTTCCGCTGCCGCCCGCGCCACTACCTCAAAACAGGCCTGCGACCAGTGTGTCCAGTCCAGTCTCCCCTGTGACGGCGCCAATCCATGCAGTCCGTCCCTATCACTCTTTATCCCCTCTTACTCCCTAACAACCACACCAGCCAAGTGTACCCAACGCAAATGCCGCTGCACCTTTGTCAAGTTCCACCGCCAGACTGCTCCCCTTGGCCCAGGTCACGCACCCCCTCCCGCTCCTGCCTCATCTACCCCTGCCCCTTTCGATTCTCGTCTCAGTACGTACCCAACATTCCCACCTCTCTCTCCCCTAATATCATCTTAGGACTCAATCCCCCCCCTGGCTCTGTCGGCGCAATTTACACCGGCACCTTTGACTTTCCTCCGATATACCCCCCTCGCGTCGACCTTCCCTCCCCAATGTCCGACTCTTCCACCGACTACACCACCCGTTACAGAGTCAGCGCCCACAACATTGTTCCAAGCATGCGCGACTCCGGTTCCATGATCGCTCGTCCGGGCATGTATCCTCTCCAGCCACCCAATTCGTGGCCTTCGTGGGAACAAGGGCCCGTACAAGACTCTCAAGATATGCCCTTTTCGAGCTTCGACCACAAGTCAGGAGGTGCGGTTCTAGTTTTCACTCCCATCTCGTCATTACTGACGGATCTCCCACTCCAAAGGTGGTTTTGGCCTCAGCCCCTCCATTCCGTCTTACCCCTTGGCTATCCCTCAACATCGTCGTCAATCGCTCGACTACAGTGGAAGCGACAGCAGTACTTCCCTCTCAGAGACTTCCTCCGTCTCGTCGACCTCTGCAGCTTCGTCGTCCGCCCACCTGCCACTCAGCCTTCCCGTGGCTGCCCATATGACAGTCCCTGGGTCTTTCCAAGCATCCTCGGTAATTATCCTCTTCTCGTAGTCGAGCGCCTTGCTCATTCTACAACCAGATGCGAGGGCCATCGTTCAATTCCCAGCTGCATCAGATCCAAACCAACTACGCATCCCGGGGGCACCACGACATTCGCCCTTCCACCTCACCGACCTCACCGACTTCCGCTGCCGTGCCCCTCCCTCTTCCCATCCAGCAGTCTCAGTCTCAACCACCGCCCCGCACCGAAGGCAGCTTCTCCTCCGCCTTTGGTCTCATGTCACTCGAGGATGCCAAAGTCCTCGCTGGCCTCGCCGCAGACGGCGCACCCTTCTTCTCCCATGCCGCCATCGGCATGGACGTCAACACCGATCCCGACGCGACCCCGATGCCAATGCAGATGGACCAAGGGCCGAGTGGACATCTGTCGCATTCTCAGCACGAACAATCCTCCCGTCTCCATAAGGCGAGTAGTCACTCACACGTGCAGTGGTCGTCGCCTGTCCAATCATTCCCGCCGCCGTCGCGTGAACGGGACAAAGATGTGGACACGAGGGAGCTCCGAGACTTTTGGAGGGACTACATGCATACTCCGCTGAGTGGCCCTGGGCTCACAGACAGTCCAGGTGGAGGGATGTACCGCCGCCCACGCGTCAACTCTCTCCCGAGCAAGAAGACGCCTCTTGGGGGTCCTGGTGGGTCCGGGGAGGCTTATGGGTATCCTGGGACAGCGATTTCTTCCCAGGGCATGGCGGGGACGGGCATGACCCTGGGTGTGTCGCATTTCATGCCGATGCTGCTTCCACGTAGGCCAAGTACAGGGTTAGGAACACCATTGCATGGGAGTATGACGACGGAGCAGGGGCATGGACAGGGACAACAGCCACAGACGCATCAAGTCCGGCACGGGCATGGGTCTGCGGAAGATCTCCGGTCGTACGAGGCGGCTGTGCTCGCTCGTAAGGCACCTACGAATCTGAGTTTGAAGCCGAGGAAGAGGAGGACGACGGAGGGATCTTCGTCTGACAAGAGTGGGAGCGCGAGCGTCGGTGCGAGTCCGATCGTTCCTTCCATGCTACCTTCTGTTTTCCGTGGTGGTGGTGGGCCGTTGATGAAGATGGAGGAAGAGGAGGAGAATGGGAGGGGTGGTGGTGTGCAACCTCGAGGGTGGGGGAGGATGGATGTGGACACGAGTTCGTCGACGATGTTGTCCTCGCTTGCGAATGTGTTTGGACACACGCAGGTTGGTCCGGGGTGGAGGCATTCGCCGGTCTCGAGGGAGTCGTCCGTTTCGGTGTCTGATGGTAGCTCGGGTGGGTGTGGTGCGGGTGAGGGAGGAGCCAGTATGGGGAGTCCGGGAGACATGTTTCGTCCGACTTTCAAGCGTCTTCCATCTCAGACGCTGGAGCCCGTCAATGCCAAGCGGACGCAGTTGATGGGTCCTGGAGAAGGTGACGGCGATGAAGATAACTGTGGGAGGGAGCAGCCACCTGTGATGACGATTGCGCAGAGGAGGAGGATGAGTAGTGGGGGTGGAAGAGGGACGGTTCCGGCTAGCATGGACCTGGGCCTGGGGACCTTTGAAAAGTGGTGAGCGACACGCATGTGTTTCGTTTCATTTCCCGGTCTTTCCTTCCCTCACACGCCTTTCTCTTAGATTATATGACTGATAGACGTAAGAAAATACATAGAGAAGTACTTGAACGATTCCTCTTAATACCCGCCTTTATACACACGACTCGGAGCATTATGTCCTCTTTCTTAGCTTCTTTCCCTCTCGTCGAGTATCCGTTTACCATGTATCGATACATACCGCAGAGTTGACCCAGTGTATCTCGTTTTCCCCCGCTTTCCTCTCTTCTGCCCCTCCCGTCTTTCGCTATTGACATTGTGTGATCTGCTACAATGCTTTCTGGAACCACGAAGACTGTCTCCTTGACGGTTCAACAAAACCGAACCGTGTTGACATTTTTGTATTTTAACGAATTTGCTGCTATACTCCCCGTCCCGTGTTGTTTATTTTCGTTGAATTTTGCTTCGTCACAAACCTTCCCTTTGTATACTTTGCTTGATTCCTCTTTAACGCGGAACTGATCAGACTGGCAGAGACCCGTCAACTAACCCCCTCAAGTTCGCCAAACGTTTGCATATGGGTTAGACATTTTGATGGGAAAGCTACCCGTGTCCAGAGGGGGATGTTCTGATTGTGGCTCTGCGATTTCGCGGACGTCTGTTTTGCGCATTCTCCTTGGATTCGAATGGCTGTCTCCGTCAGCAAAAACATTGCTTGTCATCTGGCGATCGCGCCGCACCGGGGTTGTCTTGAATTCGATGTGATTTGCCGCCGCATACATGTCATTATGGTATGTACCCGTCATCTGTCTTTCCCTCTTTCCATATAACGAATTGAGAATCATTTTTTTTGTGTTGCAGGCAGTATTCAATTTGCATTTATCGTATATCTCTTATAAAAATTTCGTATGATTCTTTGAATCTTGATTTTCTTATCCAATTGTTCAAGAAACAGCTGCTTGTTCTTCTAAGGAAAAAAGAACGAACGAACATACTTTGCACAGTCGCTTGGCTATTTCCGTTGTCGTCAGAATCATCGTCAACTGGTGCGGCAGGTTCAAGGAGTTTTCTGTCGTAGAGATCATGTTCTGGATGGGCGCTGCGCGGAACGAGGCGATGCAGATGAGGTAGGTCCTTCAGCGGAATTATCTTCACGTCGTCGTCGCAGACATTCAGCTGCTTGGCACAGATCCCACAGATGGCCATCTTTAGCACTGAGTTTGAGGTGGCAGTGTTAAAATCGCGATAGCATGTCCGGACTTCGTCTTATGTTTGGCAAATCCAAGAAATGCGAGCAACCATCTTGGCGAGGAATAAGACGCTCGAAGCCAGCAAGCCCGGGTGCCCATTTCCGGGGAAATGAATGTGAGCTGTCCTCAGCCAGGCTACGTTCATGTGAAGAACGATGGTTTCCGGCCCCCTTTTGCGAGGCCAATTTCCTGAGTTCTTTGATGAGCGTCGCGGACGCGTTTTGCAGGACGAAATCGACGAGTACACCCTTACGATGGGTAGTGAATTCATGTGAAATCGCCATCGAGGCGGAATGCGCAACATTCAAGATTGCTTTTATAGACAGCAATGAGATGCTTTCGCGTGTGTCGGTGTCCATGCTGGTTCGTACGGTGAAGTGCGCGTCGTAAAGAAAGATCTGAAACTAACTAAAGTGAGACACAAAGGGGAAGGCAGTCAATAGGGCTCGTGGGTGATGCTATAAAGATCTTCAAAAGTTCAATCTTCATCCTTTATGTGGTTCGTAAGTACGGGAAATGGTAGCGAGATAAGAGCGATACATGTCGGCGTAGCGAGGACAGAATGACTGATTGATATATGGAGGAGGGTGCCCTTATGTTCCGGCGAGTTTCCCCGAAGGCTAGGTTCTTCTTACTTTGTTTCGTCTTCCACGTTGCTTGATTGAACCGAATGTGCATCCCATGACGATACGGACATCCCCGCAGTCGGATCCCCTCGTCCGGACTCCCAAATTCAATCGCCTACTTGTAGAAGTCATAGCGGATATCTTCATAGGCTGTCTTCCGAAGGATCCGGAACACATCCCATCCACCTCCTGCGCCTCACTTTTGCTTTGCCGAGTTTGCTCCTTGTGGAGGGACATAGCCATCCAGACGCCCTGCCTATGCCAGACCAGGCTGGTCATTGCAGCATGGCCGGGAGATGTCATCGTGACAGATGCCCCACGACCCCGGGACGCACTGGCAGTGGCATACTGGTTTGCAAGAGCTGGAAGACAAAAGACTCGAGTGGAATTGAAAGTATACGCCGCTGACGTGTCGCTTGACCTCGATCCAGACGATCAACCAACCCCGGCTCCCTTCGTGACGTCGTTGCAATCTGTCCCTGCTTCCGTACCCCTTCATGACGTGGCATGACTCGGAGACGGGGTACCTAGAGTGAGGGGAACGCGAGCATGCTAGAGGATGAGGGGCCGATGGAACATGTGCATTGCGTATTGCAGAGCCAGAATTACCCCTAGAGAAAGGACGGTACATCTTATTAGACCCTCGAATACATATTATTGCAATGCAGGCGAAACCATGTTTGCTGCAACTTGACGAGGTTCTTGTTTTCAACTGCGGTATGGTAGCGTGGGTGAGAGAACAAAGAGTTGGACGCATAAAGGAGCGTGTCGTATAAGTTTCGCAGCACTTGACCGCATCCAGGAACATATTGACCATACTGGGTGGGCACGTGTCCACGGGAAGGGGCGGGCGAAGTCGGAGCGGACCAGTTGTATGCGCTTCGAACGTCGTTGATTCTCGACGGACATCAGCATCCAGGAACCAGCCTATGCGGGACCTACCAAGGATGTACACATGTCCACGGAAACGGGATCTAATTCTGCAAGATCGGATGGGTCGTATTGGGTTCAGGCATTCCTAGTTTTAGACGGACACGAGTTCCAGCCACAGGGACGAAACAGTGTTGTTTCCGGCTCCTGCAGCAAGTAAATGCGGGAATTGGCATAGGCATGGGAATCAATCATCTCCACGAAGAGCGGCACCGGAAGGCAATACGGTTGAGTGGTACGTCAAGCATGGAATTATAGTATCTATCTACATGAATGAGAATAGATGAATTAAGTGATGGTACGTATACAGTGATCCGAGTCGTACTCAACGAAAGAGTTAAGGTCGCGGTGCACATGTACAGTTTCCAAAGTTCGCCACGTGGAGGGGTCTAACCCGAGGACGAGAGAATTCAGAGAAGATTCTAGAATGCGAAGGACAACGCATCACGGCAATTCGTTCGCCAGACAAAAAAGACCAGAAGCTGTTCTGAATCAGTGAATGAAGGTAGGTCGGCCCAGGCTAGGCATGTGCCATCCTGTCGAGCTTCCTTCAACTTGAACTTGATCGTCGAACACGACAGGAGATTGACGGCGAAGGACCGAGCGCTCGACAACTTCAAATTCAATTTTCTCGAATGGACATTCGCTTTCTTACAGATCGTCCAAGTCTTGTCGGTCGAGGGCATGTGATGACGTGGCACTGGTCCACAGAGAGGGACAATATACCTACTTATGGTGTCAGAGAAGACCAGAACCGACCGTAAAGAAGGGAAGACGACGTTAATATTGCCATATTAATGAATTCAGGCGTCGAGGCAGACGAACCTGCCACTGTCTCGGACACGCCCTCGAAAATTTCAATCAAGGTACCACATCCCCTTTTTCCTGCACTGCCCTACACGAACACGATGGGCGTACACCGCGGAACGACACTGATAGACGAATTACACAGTTCTCGGCAAGGGAGAAAAAAAAAATCTGCACTTCCTTCGGCGCCCGATCACGGCCCACTGCGTACCTACTTCCGCCACAAAAGTTTATCGACAGACGGGAAGAATACTCCAGAAAATGCATTTAAAGGCTGGCGTACGGACACTCCAAAACTCAACCCATGTCGTTCCCACCCCGAAGGATGCCTCCAATCGTCCGTCTCTTCGCCTTGGCCCTCCTCATACCCTCAGTCACTGGTGCGTCCAAAATCCCCACCCCCCCCCCCCGCTTCCCTATTAATTCTGAACCCGTTTCACAGCGTCTGTCACCCCCCTGATACCTCCAGCATCACGAGGAGCCATCCGAGCGTCTGCCGATGTTTTTCCCCCTCACGACTCCGCCACCGACTCTGGCACCATCGCATCGACGATCAGCGCAGTAAATCAAAAGGCTGGAGCGGGAGACCGCGTACCTCCGAACCAACCAGTCCCAGAGACCAACGTCACCGCTCTCGATGGCCAGCTGGTCCTCGCCCCCGTCAGTAGCATCGCAACGTCAACCATCATCAAATCCAACACAAGCGATTCACCTACTCGGCGCCTTATCGACGGGTATCGGCAGATCTTTTCTGGCACCGGTGAACGCGGTACCAAGGTTGTCGATGCGGCGATCGAAGGAACGGGCTACCTCACCTACACCGTGGTCCCAAACTCGACATACAATGTCGACGCTTGCCTCTCCTTTTGCAGCAGTGTACCGGGATGCAGTGCGTTTGAAACCCTTAATTCATATCCCCCGCCATTGATCATCATCTCTGCCTACTTAAGTGTTCGCCAACCTGTACTACGAGTTCAACAACGACCTTCTTGACTTTGAATTTAGCGAGCAGTCCAATTTGAAATGCGCTCTTTACAGTGACGTTCACAACGCGACCGAGAAGACGAACTTTGGCGGCCAGCAATCCTACCCAACCCCGGCGGCGTTGACATGGATTCAGCAGAGCAGCGGATGGGCATCGACGACTGTAGCCGACCCCGACGATCCCGACGGGTATCAGCTCGTCTATGGACCAACGGACGGTGCCAACAACGCACCAGGAGTCAGTCACTTCGTCTCTGCCTTTCTTTATACTGATCTCACCCTACAGTACATGGGATTCTCCTTCATTGATAAATACGACGTTGACGCCTGCGCAGCCCTTTGCAACGCCCGCGACTCCGATCCACAAGGCGGTTCATGCCAATTTTTCAACATCTGGCGTGCACTCGTGAACGGGATCCCAACGACGTATACCTGCAGTTTCGTAAGTTTCCAAAAAATCCAAACCTATCGACGACACTGAATAATGATCATCAATAACTTTGCTTTGAATAAAACAGTATTACCTCGTCGCTGACGAGTCGACAGCGGTCAATTATGGACAAGGAGACCTCAAAGTGACGCTCTCGCGCGGTTATCGACGGCTGTCGCTCGTCCCCGATGGCGGGTTTGATGGGTACATATGCGATGACGGGGGTATCTTCTGTTACGCGACCGCCTACGACAGCTGGGTCGGGACGAGTCCGCATCTTGGCACGCTCGACGCGACCATCTTCTCGTGGGCGCCGTACGCCCATTATGGGCAGGGCAGCGGGTTATTGGGTTCCGCGACGGGTGTGGACGCGTTCGCGGGGACGTTGGCGCCTGCAAAACCGTTGATGACGGTGTCTGGTCGGAGGTACAAGATCGAGTTTTTCCATTCGAGCTCGTATAGTGGGAATATTGCCGAGAGGGAGGCGTATGTCCAGGTGGTGTGGAATGGGGATGTGGTCGCGACGATTAGGCCTGGGTATAGTGGGTGGATGTGTTATGTGTTCGAGGTGACTGGTTGTGGGAGGGACATGCTGGCTTTTACGGGTGGGGAGGCGCCGGCATGGTCGTTTATTGATGATGTTAAGGTGTTTGCGATGTGACCGGGCTTTTAGTCATTTTCCCTGTGTTTCTTGGATTTTGATTGAAAGGACGGTTATATGTAAATTACCTTTGTACTCACCCTTTTGCCAGTGTGATTGTGTATGACTCGATTCTGTCGCCCCTTGCAGTCAGGCTTCCTGATCTTGTTGTTCCGTCTCTGAGTCTGACGCGACCCGTGGATGGAGGTCATTTCTGACCCACGTGCGAAGCCCAACAGTTGCTATTTATGCAGAGCTATCTGACAGGCAGCTCGCACTTGTCAGATTCGTGGGGTGACCGGTGACCGGTGACCTCTAGATCTGTTTGACACACCGAGATGCAACTGACTTGATTATCTTCCGACCTTATCGCGATCTCTATTGATCATCTGGTCGTCTGGAAGGCTTGCTCTTTTCACTGCCCCGTCCATCGAGCAAGTTGCATGAATGTTTTCTAATATATCATGTATCATGATGTATGTAAGGCGAGGCCCCGCTCGGTTCCTGCTCAGGACCGCCGCGGGTTAACCTATCCTTTCCAATCCTAGTATTTACGTCGATTCATTGAAGGTAATTGTGTCAGAGGGGGAACGAACCATATCCCGCCTAGCCTGGATATCCTTATAGTTGGGTTTGATGCTATGTGTACATAGTACTCAGCATACTCCGAGTCAATCCGTTTCGAACTAGGGGGGGTGGGGTGCTACTACTTCTAGTCTGTGGGTTATGCACCCGGCATCAACAGAAGGAATTTTTTCTATTCCCTTGCTATCTCGTATTTTAACCAGAAGAATCTCGCAAACGTTCCTCACCCGGTGTTGTACCCGCACCACACATTCTCAGATCATGTTGTCGCTCTTGTCTTGTTTAGCTCCCTGGTCTCCCTTTCCCCCGTCGCCGCTGTGCAGACCGATCACAAACGAGAAGGAGCAGGTGATCTTGACCTGAAATGCGAGCCGGGATATTACCCCGAGTTCGAGACAAGCTCGTTCCAATACAACCTACCCGTGGAAAGATTCATCGATGCGACTGATTCATTCCAGCGCATGGAGTGGTATGTGAGTATGACGACTTTTTATTCGCAAATTCGATGACGGTTTCCCTTACCAGACCGGACCTATCGTAGCGGCTCACGGTCCGGACGACACAATCGGTTCCACACGAACTGCCAACTTCTCAGGGAGGATCTACAGTGACCGTCTCGTGGGTCATTCGCGTTATTTAACCAAGGTCGACATCCAGTTCGAGTCCATCGCCCCCTCCACGTTCCCCGCGACACCGACGTACGGTTATTATGGAGAAGAATTCATTGTGGAGAGCATCTGCGCAGGGGCGGCGACTTTCAGGACTTTGATAGCCAAGTATTGCGCGCAAGATGTCGTGGGGGCTTATAGCCTGTATTCTAAATTTAGGAGGTATGCCATGGCAGGATTAGCGAACACTTTTCGGGCGCAGGTGTTCCAAGGAACGTGCCCTGGTTCTTCCTAGATCGATGGAGCCGTTGTTATTTTTCATGACGCGTTTTTAGTATGTACATACAGAACTAGAGGTTAAATGGCCGACGTACGTTGAGCCACTGCTACCAATCGTCTGAGTGTTGTGATAGAAAGTCGGAGAAGTCTAGTGAATAGGAGTATTAGTACAACAGCCCGCTTGAAAGGAGCCACGGATTGCACAGGCGGAGTTTGCCGGTTGGGTTGACAATGACGGCATCGATTACATAAGTAAGCGTCACTACTTACACGCGCTGAAGTGTCTTGATGCCACACAGTAGGTAGCTACGTAGACCATCGTAAGTAGCGACGAACGCAGGAACTTGAAGGAGTGGGGATAGCCCATTTATATAAAAGGGGTACACCGTACACGACTCATATAGGTACCTTGCAGGATTTTGAATTTTTACCTCCAAGAGGGTGAGGAGATCGATTCGGACTGAAATTCGAGGGCGCAAATTCCATGACAAGCGGCTGTTTGGGGATGCATCAAATGACCGCCAAGAGGGCGAGGGGATATGACGGACTCTTGGGGCCCCCCATGATGTTCTCTAACTATTTCCGGGTATGACGACACCTGTTTGATGAGACGCGATGTTACGTAATCAATCCACTCTTGACGCGCAGTCTCATGATCAAGGCCGATATCGTCGACTGGTGAGCTATATCGATCTTGTATCCGATCTTCAACCCCCCAATGTCGTCGTCCTCTAAAGACATGACGACAACGACGAGGTCATCCGTCTCGCCGACAAGTCTGTCGTTCTCTCCATCCCCCTCCATATTCTCTACATCTCCCTCTTCCTCTTCCTCTAGCTCTATCTCGTCATCATCTCACGCATCTGTCTCTTCAGGTACAACAGTCACCCCTCCTCCTGTAACCTCCACCTTGTCATCCTCCCCATCATATTCGTCTTCGCCTTCACAGTCTCCGCCCCCGCATTCCCCGAGATCTTCTCCCCAGTCTTCGTCGTCTTTCTATTCCCCTCCTCCTCCTGGATCCTCGACCTCCCCAACCCCCCCCCAGCAATCCTCCTCCTCGCCATCACCATCGTCCATCACACATCCCCCTTCATGGCCTTTCACCATCCCAGGCATTCCCCTTGTTGCCCCCTCCACCGTCCTCACTACTTTTGTGTATGTCCACCTCCGCTTCCCTCCTCGTGTTAAACTCAAGTCAACACACAGTGGCACATCAGGCGGACACCTCTACACGACCACTATCGTCATCCGGACAACTACCGTTCCTGTTGGCCCTATCGGTGCCCCTTCCGTCAGCATAAAGTCAAACAAAACAGGTCTCATCCTAGGCAGTGTCGTAGGAGGTATGTTTCTTCTCAGTCCTTCCTTCCCCGTACTCCAACGTCATCCTCCACCCGCATCTCAGAAATGAATGTCAATCGCTTACTCACCAATCTTCAGGCGTAGCCGGTATCATCCTACTTCTCCTCCTCCTCCTGCTCGTCCGTAGCCATCGTCTTCGAGCCATCCAGAACCGTGCCTTTGACGGAAACTTCGACCCCGTCCGCACCTCTCGCAACCCAAACGACCCAGAAGACGATGACGACGGGATGGGTGGACGCCTTGGGACCATCTCGCCGTTCCCTTACGACGTGTCCGAGTCGAGACGTCTGTCCTTCGTGGACCCGCAAATGCAGCAGTATCATCCTACGGACAGCCCTATGATGTCCTCTCCTTCGTCTGAGGGGGGCTGTGGCTCCGGTTCTGGGCATTCAGCATCGCACTACGCCAACATCCCAGCCCTAGATCCGCATTTCGTGCATCAGGGTGCACAGTATTCGAATGTGAACGTGTATCCACACCCGCAGCCTCAGCCCCAGGTGGGTGTGGGGAGGGGACCGTCGCAGTCGTCGTCAAGTCATGAAAGTCATGAAAGTCATGCGACCCATGCTAGTACTGTCTCGGGCTCTGGTCTAGGGACTGGGACTGGGACGGTTCCGGAAGGGCAGAGGCGGATGAGTGCAAAGGAGAGGGAGATGTTTTCGACGAGGCCGCGCAGCCGGCATGGTCGGTCTCAGGCTGTTCCTCCGAGCTTTGGGGTTGTGACCCCGGATGCTGGAGGTTTGGGCAGTGATCTGGTGGTGCCAGCTGGTGTCCTGGGAGGGATGGAACGGGAGGCGTATTTGAGGAATGGACTTGAACTGATTGTTCATCAGGATGCGGGGAGACTTAGGGAGAGGGAGGGTGGAGGAGAGGAGAGGGTGAGAGAAGAGATTCCGCCGACGTATGATAGTTTGCCTGTTGGTGCACGGCGATGACAAGTGCTATCGATGCAAAATGGAAACTATTCCCCCCTTATATGATACTTACGATTATAATCGCGTACTAGATAGTCCGGTCGCATATGCTCATCATGATTGTACTCACTTGCAATGTTTCAATAGACCAGTAACGACTTCATCAATCATCAATTAGATTTACTTCTGCTTCCGGCGTCTCAATCATGTGTAACTGACGGGGCATATCTCGTTCAGGAACTGGATCGACATGGTATCGCAGCGTGTGCATCCTCCAGCCTGACAGTCAACACTTTAAAGGTTATCGTCTTGAGCGATATTTACATCAGTGTTGGCGCGGGGGTAGGGAGCCTTGACGTAGTCAAATCCTGCCCGAGTCCGGCCAAAATGTTGCCATGCCACCCTTGCAAATTCCCCCACATATTGCCATTAACATCGGAGACCATTCCGGGAAAACAAAGCGACGCGTCGCGTCGCACTGGAATCTCAGTGTCTTTAATCTTCCAATTTAAGAAGTATGGTTGGTGAAATATACGATGAGGAGATCGCGAGGCCAACACTGACAGAGGGTTGGGTGAGAGGGACGAGATTCCGGAGAGTAGAGATCCCACTTACCTGACGAGGTTGGGTGAGCGGGTAGGTCCTGGGGCATGTTGGCCTCGCACGGTGCAAGTTGGACTCGTGTAAACGAGTCTAAACACACGAAAATAAAAATGGATAATATATTACATAAGTACTCCCTCTGTTGAGAGCCTCGTCTCATCTCGGGCCTGCGCGGGCAGGGCTCGTCGTTACGTTTAAATGTAACCAGGTTTGCTGTTTTTCTTTAAATAACAAACTGAGGGAAGAAATTGGTGCTGTTCGGACAACTCGAACCGCTCATGTCTCAGATCGATCCGAGGAAGATTATTGAGCACGAGCACCAACAAGGCTCTCAAATTCACGACCACCACCTCCAGGGTATCGTCCACTCATGGGCTGTATTCAGTGGAGTCATGTCAACGACGAGGAGAAAGCTCGTACGTCTCTTACTTTGCCACACTCGGCATTCTCTGATGCCTCTGCAGGTAATAATGAGATCGATTGCCAGCTGAAACGGGACCGTCTCCTTGCGAAAAACGAGATAAAGATGCTTCTGCTGGGGGCTGGAGAATCGGGAAAGGTACGCATCGACAGGCCATCAATTTAAGGAATGCCTTTTTACAATGTGAGCCCAGTCAACGGTGCTCAAGCAGATGAAAGTTATCCATCAAGGCGGGTTCTCTCCAGTCGAACGCGATTCATACAAGGAGATCGTTTTCTCAAACACAACACAGTCCATGCGGTCTGTCGTACTAACCTCTCTTTCAACCCGGTCTCAAAAGCTAACGGCTTTTTCTCAGCAACATCCTCCGAGCGCTCACACGCCTGAATATCTCACTACTACCGCAAAATACACCTCGCAGAGATCTCATACTTTCTCTCCCTCCATACATCGGCGGGGCTTTCCTTCCCCACCCCATCGCCGACGCCATTCGCCACCTCTGGCGAGATCCCGGAATCAAAGCAGCTGTCCGCCGTTCGCGAGAGTTCCAGCTCGACGACAGTGCCATATACTACTTTGATGTCATCGATCGCTTGGCTTCCCCTGACTATGTCCCTACCGACCAAGATATCCTCCGCACCAGAGTCAAAACGACGGGCATCACCGAGACGTCGTTCAAAATCGGGGAGCTGACGTATAAGCTCGTGGACGTCGGGGGTCAGAGGAGCGAGCGGAAGAAGTGGATTCATTGTTTTGAGAACGTGACCGCGCTCGTGTTTTTGGTGGGATTGAGCGAGTATGATCAGATGCTGTACGAGGATGAGAGTATCGTGCGTAACACCTTTTTGTGGTTCCTCTCCTTGTGTTAAATACCTTTTGTCCTTCCTCAGAACCGAATGCACGAGGCTCTCACTCTCTTTGATTCGATATGCAACTCTCGATGGTTCGTCCGAACTTCGATAGTATGTCCTGTATACACACCCGCTCTTCTTCCTTCCTGCTGATCCCCCACACCCATAGATTCTCTTCCTCAACAAAATCGACCTCTTCGCTGAGAAGCTTCCTCGATCTCCTCTTGGCGATTATTTCCCTGACTACACAGGGGGAAATGATTATGACGCCGCTTGCGACTACCTCCTCAATCGGTCCGTTTTCACCACACGTTTTTTCATATGTAATAACATCTTCTCCCGTTCTCCATAGGTTCGTCAGTAAGAATAAAAACCCCGTGACGAAGCAGATATACGCCCATTATACGTGTGCGACGGATACTCAACAAATTAGGTGTACGTTCTCTTCCTTATCCGTTTCTTCCTTTCGTTTCCATCATTCCTCCTGATGCTGACTTTTTGTCCCTTTATTCCTTTGGCTCTTCTTGGAAACCACTCCTTCAGTCGTCTTGAACGCAATACAAGATATTCTCCTTCAACTTCATCTACGAGACTGTGGGCTAATATAATCCTTCGTGGATGGCTGCATATCCTACCATCTATTCTCACTCTTTCTCTTGTTATGATATCCTCCGCGGTTCCTTTCCAGTGTGCATTGCTCCTAATCTAATTGTAAAAAAATAGCCTTATTCCTATCTGAAATGACTTACTATAGATACCAAGTTAAATGGTCTCTCTAGGGGCATTCATAATATTTGTACTTTTGCTGGCTGTCTTATTATTTGTAATAATTTTGTTTTCTTTCTGCCAGAAGATGTGCAGAGCAGAACCTGCTGGTATGGCTCTACTAGAAGTGTGCACAAACCTTGATCCAATATTGTCTCACCTTCCTTTTGCGAATCTGAGGGAACCATGAGTGTTGTTCCTTCTAATAGTAACAGGAGAAAGGATATATACCTGCGCAAGCCAGCAGAGTCGCCATTGAATAAGTCCAAGTGGCCAAGGATTTCTGTTATGGAATGGCACTAGCTTCTTATATAATCAGAACCTAAAGAGGGAGTAACACAAACCTGAAGAGGGGATAACATCTATCTAAAGAGGGAGTGGCACTAAAACCCCTTTCCAATATTCTCATCTTTTCATTATTTGGCCTTGTGGACATTATTATAAGGTTTGACAGGTGCTTGGCATTACTCCACACTGCTGACTCAATGCCAAGCCATTATTTCATACTGCTTACACTCAAACCTTATTCTGATTCAGCCAAACTCTATTCTTACTCAGCCATTTCCTTATATGTTCTTTCTT
>Ga0307516_10002893_pt1 | contig 22543 bp, 30 predicted proteins | sample 19_EM_MG_FD_203310 | JGI IMG/M metagenome (GOLD analysis project Ga0307516, IMG submission 203310) | Populus trichocarpa ectomycorrhiza microbial communities from riparian zone in the Pacific Northwest, United States - 19_EM | ecosystem: Host-associated > Plants > Roots > Unclassified | place... | reverse complement strand
TTGTTACACCCAGCGCGCTGGTGACACCCCAAGACATGCAATTAGTATGACTAGCCGGACTCAATCTGAGGATTGAGGCCGAGTGAGATTTCATGAGTGAAAGTCACAGGCTGGGGCGAGCTCTGAAAGAGAGGAGTATTACCGACCCAACAGCAGCCAGGTGGTAACTCAAGGTTACCAAAGGGAAAGGGGATGAGTGGCAGCCTCAGATGGGGGTCTGGTCACATCCCTGGGAGGTGTCAAGGTTATCCTCCGCGACACCCATACTAAAAGCTACTAGTTGCCGTATACCAGCAAAAATGTCAACTTTTTCTGGGTACAATATAACTCACGAGCGGTCGTGCAGGACGCGCGAGGCGGAACGGGTCCGGTGGGTATATGAGGGGAGCCAGACCATCTGTCAGTTGTTTGAAGAAGATCGGACCTTAACTTGTTAAGTTACAGAGACGTATTCTTCAGTTAACTGCGATTGCTGCGGCACTTGTACCGACGTCACCAGACATTCCTGGAAGCATCTAGACTCATAGATTGCGACCACGGATGCACCTGAGAAGCATTTAGCCAGTAAGGGCTGTGATCAGGAGCACGAGGGTGACGACGCCTACAAGGGGGTGCAAACGAAGATTGTTCGCAAGCGCTCAGATCGAAGATCTTCTGGGTCCATACCTATCAATCAGTGCCACGTCCCAATCAACCATATCTCTCTCGGATGAGGAGAGACGCTGCTGCATAATACCGAGGTATTGTGCTTCCCGAGTCAGCCCGAGGGAGGACGGCCAAAGAGTCGGCGCGACATTTAAAGAGCACCAGTTTCCTACGTAGAGAGGCATCAGCAACGATCAGTCGGAAGTTGAGCCTTAACAATATTACATTGTTTCTGGGATCAACTCTCTAGTGATATTTCGAACACGAATCTCTTAGTGAATTTCCCACCCGCTCCTGTGCGAATCCTTCGGGACTACACAGTCGCTCCGCTGCCATCATACAAGTGTTGCCCGCTCAAGGGTGATAGACTGTTGGTGACCACCTGGGCGATTGTGCCGTTGGTGAAACACCCGAGTGTTACACCTTCGCTGTCGGATCCGTATGGATACGGAAATCGTGTTCTCCCGGCGGTGGCACCCCCTTCGGTGGCTGGAACAGGTCGTCGAACTCCCGTCGGATCTGGACTCTCCACTTACCCAGATCTGCCAACACGGATTCATCTTCCCCGAATTCCTCTCCCAGCATCCGTTCTCGCACGTCGAAAACGAATATTGTGTCCTTACTAGCCTTCGACCTTGATTGGCCGGTTTCCTCTGCGGATATCAGGTTGATGGATGCCGCACATCAGGAAAAAAAAAATTGCATCCTTAGCGTCCGGACGCACTAGACGCTCTGGACGTTTCAGATGCAACCTGCTTAACTCGGACGCAGATCGCCATGGCACCGTGCGTCCGGACGCAGTACGCCATGGCATTTGCTTACCGGACGGAGGGTGGCAGGGCATTTTGATTCTGGACGCACGGTGTCAGGGCATTTTCCTTCTGGACGCAGCCGTGTCAGGGCATTTTCCTTCTGGACGCAGCCGTGTCAGGGCAAATGGCATCCGGACGACGCGTGTCATGGCACCGTGGTTACGCTGGCTGTCAAGGCATGGAACATCGCAGCAAATACTCGCGTTGCATTCACAAACACGCAGCGGGTTCCAGGCATAGTGACTCAGTCCAGTTCTATTCTCTATATCTAATGTACATCTATATATGCTACTACCACACTTCGCGTTTCCAGCACAAGCACCCAGCGTCACATCCATCGCCGCTGTTTTTGACGCGCGTAGCATTGCTGAGTGTCGGAAACAAAGGAAAGTTGGCAAATACGACACGACGCGATGAGCCCGACGCGATGAGCACGACGCGATGAGCACGACGCGATGAACACGACGCGATGAGCACGACGTGATGAACACGACGCGATGAGCCCGACGCGATGAGCCCGACGCGATGAACACGACGCGATGAGCACGACGCGATGAGCACGACGCGATGAGCACGACGACTATGAGGAGGATGGCAATGAGGACGCCGGCGGCGTGGACGATAGCGAGTAGGACACGGCGAGTATGAGAGCGAGTAAGACGTGACGAGTATGGGAGCGAGTAGGACGCGACGAGTATGAGAGCGAGTAGGACGCGGCGAGGACGATAGCGAGTAAGACGCGGCGAGGACGATAGCGAGTACGACGCGGCGAGTATGATGGCGAGCTTTATGGCATGGTTAGCACAGCTCTCAGAGTGACAGAGACACCGGGAAGTTGTAGAATACACAGTGACGAGTCGATGTCAATGAGGGTGCCGGCGGTGAGGACGATAGCTAGTAGGAGGTGGCGACCACGATGGCGAGCTTTGTGGCATGGTTAGCACAGCTCTCCGAGTGACAGGAACAGCGGTGGGAGCTGGTACAATACAATGTGACGAGTATGATGTCGTTGAGGAGGATGTCGATGTGTTTGATGGCAGTGAGGATGCCAGCAAGTAACGTAGCAAGAATGGCGCAACGAGTAAGATGTTGATGAGGAAAATGTTGATGAGGAAAATGTTGATGAGGAAAATGTCGACGAATAAGATATCATTAGTTTGATGGTGGCGAGTATGATGGCAATGCGAAGGACGACGACGAGTATCTAGGACGAGGTGAAAGGAGAAGAAAAAAGGGGTCTAGGAGTGATGAGGACGCCGAACCTTGCGCAAGCGCAAGTGTTGGTAATGGCTTGGCGCTTTGCATTGACATCATACACGCCGCGTCCTACTCCCTATCTATCGTTCTCGCTGCCAGCAATCTCATTGACATCGTACTCCTCACCTCGTATTGTATCACTCCCCGCCGCTGTTCCTGTCACTCGGAGAGCTGTGCTAACCATGCCACAAAGCTCGCCATCGTGGTCGCCGCCTCCTACTAGCTATCGTCCTCGCCGCCGGCACCCTCATTGACATCGACTCGTCACTGTGTATTCTACAACTTCCCGGTGTCTCTGTCACTCTGAGAGCTGTGCTAACCATGCCATAAAGCTCGCCATCATACTCGCCGCGTCGTACTCGCTATCGTCCTCGCCGCGTCTTACTCGCTATCGTCCTCGCCGCGTCCTACTCGCTCTCATACTCGTCGCGTCCTACTAGCTCCCATACTCGTCACGTCTTACTCGCTCTCATACTCGCCGTGTCCTACTCGCTATCGTCCTTGCCGCGTCCTACTCGCTCTCATACTCGTCGCGTCCTACTCGCTCCCATACTCGTCATGTCTTACTCGCTCTCATACTCGCCGTGTCCTACTCGCTATCGTCCTCGTCGTGTCCTACTCGCTCTCATATTCGTCGCGTCCTACTCGCTCCCATACTCGTCACGTCTTACTCGCTCTTATACTCGCCGTGTTCTACTCGCTATCGTCCTCGCCGTGTCCTACTCGCTCTCATACTCGCCGTGTCCTACTCGCTATCGTCCACGCCGCCGGTATCCTCATTGCCATCCTCCTTATAGTCATCGTGCTCATCGTGTCATGCTCATCGCGTCGTGTTCATCGCGTCGTGCTCATCGCGTCGTGCTCATCGCGTCGGGCTCATCATGTCGTGTCGTATTTGCCAACTTTCCTTTGTTTCCGACACTCAGCAATGCTACGCGCGTCAAAAACAGCGGCGATGGACGTGACGCTGGGTGCTTGTGCCGGAAACGCGAAGTGTGGTAGTAGCATATATAGATGTACATTAGATATAGAGAATAGAACTGAACTGAGTCACTATGCCTGGAACCCGCTGCGTGTTTGTGAATGCGACGTGAGTATTTGCTGCGATGTTCCGTGCCTTGACAGCCAGCATAACCACGGTGCCATGACACGCATCGTCCGGATGCCATTTGCCCTGACACTGCTGGGTCCAGAAGGAAAATGCCCTGACACGGCTGGGTCCAGAAGGAAAATGCCCTGACACGGCTGGGTCCAGAAGGAAAATGCCCTGACACCGTGTGTCCAGAAGGAAAATGCCCTGACACCGTGCGTCCAGAAGGAAAATGCCCTGCCACGCTCTGTCCGGTAAGCAGATGCCGTGGCGAGCTGCGTCCAGGCGCATGGTGCCGTGGTGAGCTGTGTCCGAATTCACAATGCCTGTGCGTTTTGCGTTGGGAGCGATATGTACACTGCCAGGGTGCATCCCGAGTGTCCCGAGCACCTGGTGCGTCAGGACGTAGCCTGTGCGTCCGGACGCACATTTTTTTTCCTGATGTTGTTGATCAGCCACTGGATACCTTCCGGAAGCTGCATGTATACGTCCTTGTCGATTGCTGGATTCGGGAACGCAGTGATGACGTCGAGCTGATCGATTTCCCATCCTCCCTGGGCAGCACAACTCCTTAGATAACGAAGAGTAGGCAACTTACTGACCGGAGCGTATGTCTCCTCAAAGTCAACACCTTCTACCTGTTCGTATCCTTTGATAACAAGCCGAGCTTTATATCTTAAAGTACCGTCAGGGTTCGTCTTGGTCTTATATACCCACTTGCACCCTATAGGCTTGCTGTAGCTATATTCCACCGGAGTAAAAGTATGGTTCTCCAACAGAGATGCGTACTCCTGCTGCATAGCAGCCTTCCACTGACGCTGAAGAGGGCTATTCATAGCTTCTCTGTACGATTGTAGGTCGTCATCAGTCGATACCTCAGCAGCCAGGGTTGTACTGGCCCTGGCTGCCTGTCTTGACTGGCTCCTGGTCAGCATGCAAGGCTGAGAAGGAGAAGCATTTGGAGCCCCGTCGGGTACACTTTGTGGATCTAGCGCAGATGCTTCTTCCACTTACCCCATTCCCGCTGGAAGGGGTATTGTGTTTTCGCGTAGATCTAGCGCAGATGCTTCTTCCACTGACCCCATTCCCGCCGGAAGGGGTATTGTGTTTTCGGGTGGATCTAGCAAAGGCGAGCCACTGGGTGTTATTATTGGTAATGATACCCGCTGGAATGGTGACCTAGCTGCAATTGTCTGCGCATTGGTTCTACGTGAACCGCTAGCAGATTATCTTTCCTTCACAATCCGATCAGACCGATGCCGTGATGAGTCTTCACTGATTCATGATGAGTTATCACCGGAAGATTGGGATGTGCTCAAAGCTATGGTGGAGATTCTGGAGCCATTCAAAAAGTGGACAATGTTTTTGCAGCGGAAAGGAGCAGCGGCTCATCTCTCCGATGTTCATCCTGCCTACGATTAACTCCTTGGCCATCTCGAGTCTCAACGACAACGCCATGAAAGCACCTCTGCCGATACCTCATCTCACCTTATTACCTCTATCAACAATACTTTGATTGTGTTAAACAAGTAAGTCTATAATATCCCCATTGTGAACATGGCATGACTGATATTATCCTAGGTACTATGGCAAATTGGATGACTCTCCTCCCTACTTCGCAGCTGTTGCTTTTAATCCAGAGATACAGTTCGACTATTTCGAACAGGAATGGACTGAACCTCCCGATTGGGTTGAGAAGGCAAAGCACGATGTGATAAGGCTGTGGGAGTCAGACCACAAGGGCAATGAAACTCAGATACCAACAGGTGTCGCACCTGGTAGTAGGGACTTTGACTTCAGTATGTCTTTCATCCATCTTTTGAATTTTATAAAGACTGCTAATAATATTCTGTAGATGATCCTGATGCCCCAGCATGGCAGCACAAAAAGCGTGCTCGTTTAGCAAAGGAAGAGCAAGATCCAATGGAGTGGTTTCAACAGGCCCATCTCGAGGATGACGAAGAGATTATTGAATTCTGGTTTCAGGTTTCTGCCGGCAAGCTACCCTATGGTGGTGCACTTGCATGTATGGGGCTGGAGCTTAGCTCAATTCCAGCAATGTCGACAGAAGTGGAAAGGGTGTTTAGCAAGTGAGTCCATTCTCACCTAACTTGCCAGTCTCTGCTAATATCTGAAGGGGTAAACACACCATCAGTGATCAACGTGCCTGTCTGGGTGATGATAAAGTTATTGAGGCTATCGAGTGTCTCAAATCCATGTCAGAGCTTGTCTTCGATACTGGAAGTGAGATTGAACAGATGGAGAAGGTGTTACTTGACCTTCAGCATCGCGCGGGCACTTGGAGGATACCTAGAAGTACAGCACTAATATTGTTGGAATTACTTCTTGCTGCTCAGGTACCAGACACTGGGGTGGATTAGCTGAGGCCAGCATTGGGCGATGCCATGATGACACAATGCTGTGGCAATGCTGTATTGCGAGAGGAGCTGGATTAGGAAGCGTCATGTAACAGCAGGTCATTCTGTACTTAGTTCTTTATTTTTTTTTTTCTTTCTTTCTTTCTTTTACATACTCGGACAATAGAATACAAGAGCACTCGTACTCAGACTCGCACTTGTACTCATACTCACACTCGTTCTCACTTTCATACTCATACTCGTGCAACCCAAATATACACACAACTCGTACTCATGCAACTCACATATGTACACACTTATAACGGTAGCAGGTGGACAGGCAGTTGGATATGCATCATCAAGACTCACTCGTTTCTGGTCTGCCACCCGTCCCAGATGACTTCAGCACGTTTTCATGACTGTCCATCAGGTTTCTGAGACCCCTACTCGCTGCTCTCTGGGTGTATCTGCCTTGCAGGGCTTCATTTGTTCACAAAATATACTTTTCTGGTAGCCTCATACATATCACTTGTTAGACTATAGGGCCTTATAATCTATATAGTCCCAGCTCTTCCGGCTAGTCGGATTATAGGGCCCTATGATCCGTCCAGTCCCCGCTCTGCCAGCCCTAGTCCTTATAGTCCTATATTTTCTTGGATTATATTGTTTAATCTGTCTCAGTCCTTGCCTCAGATTTAACTGGACGGATTATTGGGAACCCTGGAATACGAAGGGGGAAATGGATTTCCTTTGTTGATTTTTTTTGTTCTTATGAGAAATGAGTTTCCTTGAACTATCTGCGGATATGACCATGGGGTTGAAAAAATCAGAAAATAAGGAATAAAACATTGGGATGCTATTTGGTTTTAGGCATTTTTATTTTTTGAAAATGAAGTTTGTTTTTTCCAAAAATCACAGACATACTGAGGAGGGTTGAAGACCCGAAATGCACAGGCACGTCTATGCCCTGATATATGAATCCACTTAAAGATCTGCAATCTCAAGAGACTAAGAATCTCAAAACAAAAATCCAACTTCCAAATATTGCAACTGAGAAAATTGACTTGCACTCTGGGAAAGCTGCAACTCAACCACTCCAAAAGCAAGATGAGTTCCAATAAAAGAAAGCGTGACTCTAGCGAGTCTTCAAGTAAACGTCCCCCTAAAGAGCCAAGAATTGGCGAATGGCCTATGGTGATTATACACCTTTCATGGGACCGACATCCTGAGATACCGGTACACGTACTGCTTGATTCAGGCGCACAAATCTTCACGATCACGAGGCAATAGTCAGGAAGTACAGGATACCTTGCTGGAGAAGGCAGGTCCCACTGAAGTTAAATAACTTCAAAGGTGAATCAGTGTCTGGAGCAGGATGGCAGTACACGTGGCCTTTGTACATGCGCCACCAACAGCACTATGATAAGCAAGCATTCGAGGTGTCTCCTATGGAGCCTTCATTTGATATGGTGCTTCCTACTGGTACCTTCAAGTACACCAGCCGTCAGGCTTCTTTCACAATTGCCCCACATTTGACTCCGAGTGGTGTAACATGAATTGCACCAAGGAGAAGACCAATCAACTGGACATTGAATATGATTTAGGTCTACTGGAAAATGTTGATCAAGAAACAGTGGGCTTTCTGGGTGTTGTGGGTATGAGTGATCAGGGAGTGGAACATGTGGATTGGAGGGGCATGGTACCTGAACGGTATAAGAAGTTCATTGATCTGTTTGATCTGGAAGGAACTACAGCCGAACTACCTCCGTATAGGTCATTTGATTACGACATTGACCTTAAGGAAGGAGCACAACCCCCATGGGGTCCTATCTACACGTTCTCAGAAGTAGAACTGGAAGCCCTAAAAGAATATCTGGTGGGAATACTTCGAACGGGCAAGATCAGGCCTAGCAAGTCTCCAGCGGATGCCCCAATACTGTTTGTACCAAAGCCTCATGGTCGTGGCCTTAGGCTCTGTGTGGATTATCGCGGACTTAATAAAGTCACAATAATGAACCACTACTCGTTACCCCTGATGAATGAGTTACGTGATCAAGTACAAGGTGCCAAAATCTTCACCAAGATTGACTTGAAATGGGGCTACAACTAAATCCGTATCAAAGAGGGTGATGAATGGAAAACGGCATTCTGGACAAGATATGGTCTCTATGAGTACCTTGAGATGCTGTTTGTGCTTGCAAATGCACCCGCAACATTCCAGAATATGATTAATGAGGTCTTGAGAGACTTAATTGATCAAGGGGTAGTGGCATATATGGATAACATCCTCATCTACTCACCTACAGAGGGAGAGCATGTTCACATAGTGACGAGTATATTACGGCTTTTGCAAAAGAATGGCTTAGCAGTAGCACCGGAAAAGTGTGAATGGCACACCTCAAAGGTTGAGTTCTTGGGATACATCATCTCAGCCGATGGAGTCAGTATGGCAGAGGATAAAGTGCCGACCCTGTTAGAGTGGGCTCCACCTACAAATGTAACAGCAGTGCAATCCTTCCTAGGATTTGCTAACTTCTACTGAAGGTTCATCGAGGGGTTCTCTAAGATCTGTAAGCCGTTTACGGACTTGACCAAGAAAGGCATCCGATGGCAGTCGACCGAGAAGGGACAGAATGCCTTCGATATGTTGAAATGACGGTTCACTACGGTGCCTATCTTGATGCACTTTGATCTTGCACTTCCAACAGTTATGGAGACTGATGCCAGTGACTTCGCTATTGGAGCAGTGGTATCGTAGCAAGTCGAAGGAAGACTACACCCGGTTGCTTTCCATTCACGAAAAATCGATAAAGCCAAGATTAACTATGAGATCCATGATAAAGAGATGCTCACGGTAGTATCAGCCTTTAAAGAATGGAGACAATATCTCGAGGGTGCTCGATTTCAGATAATTGTGTACACAGACCATAAGAATCTGAAATACTTCACTAGAACAAAGGTGTTAAACTGGTGTCAGGCTCGATGGGTATAAGAACTTGCAGGTTTTGACTTCAAGATTGTGTATTGACCAGGTACTAAGAATGGAAAGCCTGATGCACTATCTAGATGGTCGGAGTACCGTCCCTTGAAAGGGGGGGATAGCGCAGAAGAAAACGAGAACCAGCCAATTTATGACCTGTTAAGACCCGATCAACTTGTTATGGTTGACGGAGTCCAGGTAGTACTGTCTTCTCTCAGCATGCAAACAATTCCCAAGGTTGTATTCCACCAAAGCCTGCTGGAGAAAGTCTTCTCCTATGGACAAGACAACTCAGAATGGATGGCAGAATACGAAAAGGCTATGAGCAAAAGCCCAAGTGATCATGTGGAATATGTGGATGGGTCTCTTTACTACAAAAGACGTCTATATATTCCAGATAGCCTGGAGTTGAAGAGAACGATCGTGAGCAAGGAGCATAACACATTGGTGGCAGGACATATGGGGCAGGACAAGACTGTGGAACTTGTTTGAAGGAACTTTTTCTGGCCCCAGATGGACAGCTGGATACGAGACTATGTCGGGTCGTGTGAAGACTGCCAAAAAGACAACGTAATTCGCCACACCTGGTATGGCCTCCTGCAGCCACTAGAGGTGCCGTATGCACCATGGAACTCAATCTCAATGGACTTCATCACAGACCTACCATTGTCCAATGGACATGATAGTATCTGGGTAATTGTTCATAGGTTCACAAAGATGGCTCACTTTGTACCCCTGAAGAGTGATACAAAAAAGGAATCCAACCTAGCACGGGTTTTTTTCTTAGGGAAGTCTGGCGGCTACATGGGTTGCCTAGTACCATCGTCTCAGACAGAGATGTGCGATTCACCTCTAAGTTTTGGGAGACTATCACTGGTATCCTAAAAATAAAAAGAGGTATGTCAACTGCATTCCATCCCCAAACAGACGGCCAGACCGAGAGGGTCAATCAGTCAATTGAACCCTACCTCCATACGTTCTGCAACTATGAACAGAACAACTGGAGTGAAATGTTGCCAATGGGTGAATACGTCTACAACAACTCGGTGACTACAGCTATGGGGCTGTCGTCTTTCTACGCCAACTATGGTTTTCATCCACGAACATCATGGCCAGTAGAGATAGAGGCAATGAACCCGGCACGTAGGAACTATGCGCATTGGATGGTCAGTGTCCATATATTTTGCAAAAAGACATTAGAGCATACTCGAGAACAAATGAGTCATCACTATAACAAGAGGTCCAAGGAGGCTCCCAAAATGAAGGTCGGAGATCTTGTGATGCTCAGCAGCAAGAACCTGAGGATCCGGCGTCCATCGAAGAAACACAATCACAAGATGCAAGGTCCGTTCGAGATTGGAAAGGTTGTGTCTCTGAACGCGGTAATGCTTAAGCCGCCAAGGCATTGGAGACTCCACAACATATTTCATGTCTCGTTGCTGGAACCATATCGTGTTTCGAGCAAGTCAAGCTGTGCTCCACCTGACCCTCAGAGGGTTAGGAACGAGGCTGATGAGATGGATGTTGATGTCGATGAAGGTTAATGGGAGATTGACGAGATCATGGGGAGTTCCTATGATCAGGATGGTAATGTGAAGTACCTCACAAAGTGGGTGTGGTTTCCTGAGGAGGAAAATTGGACAGAGGAACCCTTGGAGCATTTTCTAGGCTCAGGGGAAGGGATGATAAGGGTCTTCCACAGCAAGCACCCCAACGCGGTGAAGGATCTGAGGTTTAGACTGCAAGGTTGAGTCAGTACCTTTTCCTGGTGAAGCTATAAGGGGATCCAGGTTTTTAATGGCTGACAAGACACCGAGGACATGGTGTGATATAGCAGATAATTGTGTTTTCCTTGGTTAAAGGTTTTTTGGTTTTATCTGCAAGGAGGTTTTACTTTTTTCCTACATGTTAGGTTTTTTGGTTTTTAACAAGTAGGGAATAACAGTCAGGGTTGATGAACTTTGGTCCAAGGACGAACCCTTGTGAGGGAGAGGGTAGCGTTACACCCAGCATGCTGGTGACACCCCAAGACATGCAATTAGTATGACTAGCCGGACCCAATCTGAGGATTGAGGCCGAGTGAGATTTCATGAGTGAAAGTCACAGGCTGGGACGAGCTCTGAAAGAGAGGAGTATTACCGACCCAACAGCAGCCGGGTGGTAACTCAAGGTTACCAATGGGAAAGGGGATGAGTGACAGCCTCAGGCGAGGGTCTGGTCACATCCCTGGGAGGTGTCAAGGTTATCCTCCGCGAGACTCATACTAAAAGCTACTAGTTGCTGTATACCAGCAAAAATGTTAACTTTTTCTGGGTACAATATAACTCACGAGCGGTCGTTCAGGACGCGCGAGGCGGAACGGGTCCGGTGGGTATATGAGGGGAGCCAGACCATCTGTCAGTTGTTTGAAGATTGAAGCTTAACTTGTCAAGTTACAGAGACGTACTCTTCAGTTAACTGCGATTGCTGCAGCACTTGTACCGACGTCACCAGACATTTCCTGGAAGCATCTAGACTCATAGATTGCGACCCCGAATGTACCTGAGAAGCATTTAGCAAGTGAGGGCTGCAGACAGGAGCACGAGAGTGACAATGTGTACAAGGGGGTGCAAACGAAGATTGTTTGCAAGTACCCAGATCGAAGATCTTCTGGGTCCATACCTATCAATCAGTGCCACGTCCCAATCAACCCTATCTCCCTCAAACAAGGAGAGATGCTGCTGCATAATACCGAGGTATTGCGCTTTACGAGTCAGCCTGAGGGCAGACAGCCAACGAGTCAGCATGATATTTAAAGAGTACCAGTTTCCTATGCAGAGAGGCATCAGCAACGATCAGTCGGATGTTGAGCCTTAACAATATTACATTGTTTCTGGGATCAACTCTCTAGTGATATTTCGAACGCGAATCTCTTACTGAATTTTCCCAACTGCTCCCATGCGAATCCTTTGGAACTACAAGGTCACTCCACTGCCATCATACAAGTGTTGCCCGCTCAAGGGTGATAGACTGTTGGTGGCCACCTAGGCGATTGTGCTGTTGGTGAAACACCTGAGTGTTACAGATACAGACATTCCCAGCTTCATCATGACAGAGTGAAGGCGGGCAAGTGTGGCGATACGTGCAGACTGGGATGCAGCAACATCGTATCGTTCACTGAGAGCTTCCCAGTCTGTATGCAGATCGCGATGTCCAAGGTGATTGAGAAAGGTTCGAATGCTGGCTTCAGTTGATGACCAGATCATTCCGAAGGAACGTTGCGACTGCTTGCAGAAGTCTCGAGCCTGTGCTGTTGTATTGCCGGCAGGTGCGAGTTCCATACTGAGGACAATTTCAAGGGAGTCGTCCATTGTGAGGAGGTTCGTAATGTCGTTCTTCCATGAGTGGTAGTTTCTCAGGCTGAGGATGGGTGTCAAACTATGCTTGCAGGTGTACATGGTGGAGTTGGTCATGATATTGGCACAATGTTTGTTGAGACTTAAAAAAAAAAAGAAACGAGAGTGCAGGGATGAGATGCAGGAGCAAGGTGCAAAGTGGCAGGTACAGTGGGACCAATTATCGATGGGTAGCAGATCGGCAGAGCATTCAATCCGGGCTCATAACCTGTTGGAATATATGGATCGATAAAAGGTGAAGATTGTAAACTGATTGTATTACAGCATTATACAGGCGCAAGATCTCTCTATATACAGGAAGGCCATCGAGACAAAGGACGGAAGACTGCCCCAAGCCAGTGCTTGGGGACTCGGTCATATCCGGACACCACCTCCAGTCCGTCATGTCCGGACGCCACCTTCGGTCCATCATCTCCGGATGTCACCTCCGGTCCATCATCTCCAGACGCCTATTATTCTGACAGCAACTCATCCAAGACCATGAGCTGATCATCTGGAACTCGGAGGAAGAAACAAGGATGGGGGCAGGAGCGAACCTACACTCCATCATGGACCTGACCCTAGCCTCTGCGGAGGTGAAACTCAACTGGTGCATCGCCTCCAACCATGCATTGGACTCGGACCATGAGGTTCTGCAGTGGGAGATACAGGGGAACGCTTCTCTGGAAGATGCCACCAGCACCGCCACCACGGAGTGGGATATCGGTTGCTGGGATACGGAGGGGAAAGAAGGAAAGAAAGCAGAAAAAGCGAGGGGTAAGAGAGCCCAGGCACAAGAGTGCTTCTGCAGGGGCATCCAGGGGTCGCTAATGCTCAATGACTCCAGCTCAGCAGAAGAGGTAGACACAGCGGCAGCGGTGCTCAAGGAGGCCATGGTGGGCACCCTGGACCAGCACGTACACAAGAAGAGGTGGTGCGTCTGCTCCAAGAGGTGGTGGAACCTAGAGGTTCACGACCTGAGGAAGTTGCTGGGTAGGGCATGATGGAACCGAAGGGTGGCCGGGATCAGCTGGGTCTAGGAGGCAAGACGGGACCTGAGGGAGGCCATCCAGAGGGTAAAGAGGGAGTGCTGGAACAGGTTCCTTGGAGAGGCAGAGGGCAGGGAAGTCTGGAATGCGACGGGCTACTAGCAGCCGAGGATCGACAAGACTGGGCAGGCGCTAGTACGGGAGGATGGGACAGTAGCAGAGGGGCACATTGAGCAAGAGCAAGCCATCCTGATGGCGGACTTCCCGCCAGCACCCAGTGACAGCTATAGCCTGGCAGGGGGAGGACAGGCCTTTGAGAAGGTGGACACAAGCCTGATGGGCCACCTGCTCAGCCAAGCCTCCAACACAGCAGCCTCAGGGAGCAACTGCATCCCGGCCGGCATTGTCAAGGTCTTCTGGCATTGGGACCAGACGAGGTTCATCCAACTGGTACGAGCCTGCATCTGGCTAGGGCACCACCCAGACCTCTGAAAAGTGGCTAAGGGAGTGGTGATTCCGAAATCCGGAAAACTGGACTACTCGAAGGTCAGGGCGTACTGGGTGATCTCGCTCCTGGATGTCGTTAGCAAACTGGTTGAGAGAGCCGCAGCCCACCTCATTGCGGACCACCTCGAGTGCGGAAGGGGCCTTTACAATAGCCTGTTTGGGTGCCGCAAGCGCCACTCCTACATCGACGCAGTGGCACTCCTGATAACTGGACGCAGCAGGTCTGGAGGGGAAGCAAGGTGGCAGGGGCGCTGCTTATGGACGTGAAGTCAGCGTTCAACAATGTCAGCAAGGCACACCTAGGCAGGTGGATGGAGGCACCAGGCATCGAGGCAGACCTGATCAGATGGACGTGCAGCTTCATGACAGGCCGACAGACCAAGCTGGTCCTCGATGGGAAGATAGGTGAGGGGAGCCCAGTTGATACCGGCATCCCCCAGTGATCCCCAGTAGCACTAGTGCTATTCGTCACCTACCTATTGGGGATCTTTGATGCTGTAGAGGCGGCCGTTCTGGGCATCCATGGCCTGTCCTTTGTGGACGACATCAGCTAGTGGGCGGACGGAACAGATGAAAAGGCGGTGGCAGGCAAGCTCTCAGCGGCAGCAACAGCCTCAATTGAGTGGGCAGCTGACAATGGGGTGGCTTTCGACCACGGCAAAACCTAGGCAGCCCTGTTCCGGAGAAAGAAGAAGACGTCTACTGCAGAGGTAACGGTGGGGACCAAGCGGGTCCCATTCTTGAACAAGGTTGCAACGAGGTGGCTTGGAGTATGGTTGGACTCGCAGCTCGTGCTAAAGGACTACCATGCGGCTAGACTGAAGTAGGGGTCGAAGGCAATGACGAGACTCTGGTACCTAACCGGGCAAATGGAGTTGACTCCAGCCAACTGCAGGAAGGTCATGACTGCGTGCGTCCAGTTGGTGGCTATGTTCGGGTCGGAACTGTGGTGGAAAGGAGACCAGGTCCGGGGGACCATGGGCCAGGTGGATGAGCTACAGCTACCCGTCAACCAGGAGGCCCGGACGACAACAGGCTGCTTCTGGATGACCAATCTGGAAGCTCTCTTGATGGAATCCAGCCTCAGAGCTGCAACAACCCAGCTGGAGAACAGGCAGCAGCGGTTTGGGCTACAGGTACTGAGCCTGCCACAGGGAGACCAGGTACGGGAAATCGTCAGCGCCCCAACAGAGATCGGGAGGAGGCTCACCAATGCCCTCGTCTATGCCAGAAAGGTGGAAAGCACAGTTCTGCTAGAGGAGCCTGAAACCCTCGACGTGGAGCTGCTGCAAGAGGAGGAAGTGGAGGCGAAGGCAGCGGCAGAGAAGGAGAGACCAGGGCTCATCATGTTCACGGACGGATCTCGGCTGGACGATGGAGCCGCCGGATACGCAGTGGTATGGAAGCACAGCCAATCCTGGAAGGGCATCAAAACTCACATGGGCTACAACCAGGAGGCCTACGATGCAGAGTGCACCACTCTCGCAAGGGCGCTGCAAGTGGTCTGGCGAAGACCGACCACGCCGGAGCGGGTCACGATCTTCACGGACACGTAGGCAGCTATCAGACAGATGGCCTCGGACGAACCCAGCCCCGGCCAGCAGTACGTGCTGCAGGCCAGGAAGCACATCGCTACGCTGTGGAGAGCAAAGCCAGACATCATCATCGAGATCCGATGGTATCCGGCACACAAGAGCATCGCTGGCAATGAGAAGGCCGATGAGTGGGTGAAGATCGCGGCGGAGGAGCCAGACACCCGCGGGGTGGAATGGCTGAACTACTCGGACCGGACGGAGGCGTGCCCAATGCCGCTCCCACGGTCTCTGGCGAACCTCAAGAGGAAGATCTCGGAGAAGAAATGGGTGGAGGCACGCCAATGGGCAGGGGGCTGGACCTCCAAAAAGAAGTACCGCATGCCGGACAGCCAAAAGCCTGACGGCACGGTAGCCAACAGCTCCAAGAGGCTCGCCTCTCAGTTCTACCAGCTGAAAACCGGACACTGCCTGACCGGGCAGTACCTGAACTGGACGACGAGCCAACCCACCCTGCAGTGCTGGTGGGGCCGGTACCGAACGCAGACCCGGGGCCACCTCCTCAAGGAGTGCCCCGAATGGAAGCCGCAGCAGAAGATCCTGTGGGCGAAGGTTAAGAATGAGACGGGAAGGTGGAAGGACAGGTGGAAGGCGCGCAACCTCCTGGCCAATGCTAGGTGCAGCCGGGCGGTGCTGGACTTCCTCTCCTCTACGGATGTGGGAAGGCGGGTGCCGGCGGAGGTGGAGGAGGACGCGGTGAGCGTGGTATCGGACCTGGAGGTGCGGGAGTGGCTGGAGGAGCAGGGGGCGGGGGCCGAGGAGTAGGACGCCGGGGGTGAACTTCCGCTGTTCCTACCCACGCCAGACTTCATGGCGGCGGCAGGCGAGGAGTAGGGGGACGGGGTGCGCTTCTCCTTTGTTTCTTTCCCTTCTACCTTCACCTTGCACGGCTTAAGAGGTACACCGTGGTTGGTACTTATGTAGGTAGTTAAGTATGTACTTACTTCATTATGTAGTAATTCATCAGTGATATACCCTACTTCAAACGAACTACGAATTTTTGCGTGGGGCTCATCGTGGATAGAGGCATCAACGCTAGATATTTTGGCGGTCGTGGGTGGTAAAAGCCGAAAATAGAAACATCGCTCCCCGGAAGATCATTTCACGTACAAATCCTCACGCACACACTCGGCCGTTTCCGTTCTGCTACGCTATACAACAGAGCTTTACAGGACGGCGTCGCAGCCAAAGGTCTGCTCGATGCCGGGCGACTTCCAGCCGTCGTTGCGGTAGCTGACTAACGAGGCATGGCCGGGCGCGTTCTCCTCGTACGACGCGACGGCAATCTTCTGGTCCTCGGGCGACGCGACCGGCTTGCCGTTGAGCTTGCCGGCGGACGGCTAGCCAGCCTCGGGGACGTAGCCGCCCCCTTGCTGCTGCAGACTCTCTGCCGCTTGCCGCTGCGACTTGAGGAAGGCGGGGCTCGCTGGAGGTGCGTCCGCCGGCGGTGTAGGGCTGGATGCTGACGCCGACGGAGTCCACCGCGGCGCGGGGCTTTTTATTTTGTTTAATCGTACCCGCGTTCAGTTTATGTAGACTATGCCGGGCGCACATTTTGACAGGTACCCGTCCGCTGTCTACGCGACGGCAGCACGTTGCAAGCCCCACTTTGCCCTCCACCCAGGCTTGTCCCAATCATATATCGCGCACTAAGGAAACAACAAAGGAAAGAACAAAGGAAAACGAGCCTCCCCTCCCCCCCCCCACTACTCCTCGTCCGCGGATGTCATGATGTCATGAAGGAAGGTGAGTGCAGGACGCGGCGCTGAGCTCCAGATGGCTCTTGAGGATGCCGACCATCTCGGCTGGAGATGGGGCTCGTGTAGCCGGGGCCACCCTTGAGCGTCCGGCGCGCAGTCGAGTTGGTGTCGATGAGCACCGGGGCCGTGACGTAGAAGCTGAAGATGGCCTCGTTGACGACGACCGCCTTGACCAAGACCTAGCCGTTCCACGTGGTCAGGTCCTTCGAATCCTGCGCGTAGGTTGAGATGCCGCCGGCCTCGATGAGGAGGGGAGCAGTCACCCGATGCCTTTGGCGCGACAGGCATCTCCGAAGTTCATTACTCGGTCGAGTAGATGCGCACGTTGGAGAAGCCCTTGCTGGCGATGTCGGCGATGCCACTGGCAACGTCGCCGGCACCCTTGCAGCCACCACCGCCAGAGAAGGGCGAGAAAGCAACGGCCCGGGACTCGCCACTGCCGCCGGTGGGAGCCTTGGGGTTGCCGTCTTCTTAGGAACGTAGGCGGAATTAGTCGGCTTCTTGTAGGTGGTGGTGGTGGGCTTGAGTGTGTAGGCGGGCTCCTCCTGGGCTCTTCTTTGACGGCCTCATCGTATTACATAGGGGGCGTCTCTCATTTGGCGCGCACAAAGGGGTCTCTTGGGGCGTGTAAACGGGCACCTCGAAGGCGGGCTTTCCGTAGACCGGGGTCTCCTTGCGCTCCTCGTGGGCTGGGGTGGGGTGGATGGTCTGGTACGGGCAGGTCACGACGACATCGGTCTTGGTGGTGGTCGTGGCGATCTCGGGATGGGCGTATGTACATATGTGCCAGGAGCATACTCGGTCGGGGCGCCGATTCGACGGTAGTGGTCTCGGTGGGCAGTTGTGACCTTGGTCTTGACAGGGATCGTGTAGGTGCCAGGCTAGGGGCAGGTGACGACCTCGGGGGTCGGCACGGGCTCGTATTCGGTCACTGTCACGTACACGACAGAGGTCGAGGTATGGAAGTCACGTGTGGTGGTGACATCCTCGCCGTGCACCGTTTTTTTTTTGTTTATTCATTATCTACTCGCGTGCGACCTATGGAGATCGTGGCGAGAATATGTACAGTCCGTTTCCTGTCCGCAGTCCGCGCAGTGGCGGCTCATTGCAAGCACCCCTTTTGCCCTCCGCCCAAGCCTGGCCTAACAAGATTAGGTGCGTACTAAGGAAATCACAAAGGAAAAGTAACAAAGGGAAAGCCCCTACTCCTCGTCCGCCGATGCCATGAAGGAGGATGTGGGAAGGAACAGCGGCAGTTCCTCCCCGGCACCCAACCTTCCTGCAGCACCCGTCTCCGCCTCCCGTCCCTCTTCCCGCTCTCGGCGCTCCCGGAGCTCCCACTCCGACACCTCACTCCCGGCGTCGCCTTCTTTCTCCAGCCGCGGCACCAGCCTCCCCACGTCCGTAGAGGAGAGAAGTCCAGCACGCCTGCCCACATCTCCCGGGCGACGGGGGTGGTGGCCGACCGCAGACTTACTGCAGAAGGCGCAAGATAGCGGGTTGCTTTTGAAAGTGGTTAGCGCCACTCAGGACTTTCTTGGCGCCTCCGAGCGTGTACTTCGTTCAATACACAGTCAGTAACTAGAAAACTATGTAGCAGATTAACGCGCCGGTGAATACTCACGATCCTGTCGACAGAGGCGCGGAAGGAGGCAGGGAGGGGGAAGAGCCGTTTTACGCTCCGGGACTTCCTCGCCGACGGGAGGTGCAGCCAGGCGGTACTTACTAGACTTCCTCTCCACCACGTAGGTGAGAAGGCTGGTCCCGGCTGTGGACGCGGGGGGCGAGGCGTCGGAATGGGAGCGGAAAAGCGCTGGGAGCGGGAAGAGGAGCGGAGGGTGGAGGCCGAGGGGTGGGTCCGAGGGTGAGGAACAACCGCTGTTTCTCCCACGCCCTCGTTCATGGCCTCCGCAAAAGATGAGGAGGGGCCAGCCACGGTTTCCTTTCTTATTTCTCTCGTCTTTCCTTTGTGATTCCCTTGCTGCGGCTCTATTCTCTCAGAACAGGCCTGGGCGGGCCAAAGGGGAGCCTGCAACGTGCCGCCATCGCGCGGACAGAGACGGGGAGCCTTCAAAATGTGCGCCGCCATAGTCTGTACGCAGGCTGAATGCGAGTATGATTAAGCAAAAAAAAAAAGTTGGGTAGTTACCTATCTACCGAGAAGTTTGGGTCTTCTCCAGCACGACAGAGTCGTGTAGCGCACAGTTTTAACGCCCCTTGCGACGGAGCGAGTTTACGTTTAGGGCTTACATATCGTGCCCATCACCCGCTAGATACATGTATCTGAAACTTCGCACAAACGGAAGCAAGTAATAGAATGTGCATAAGGTTGTACTCGAAGAATACTTAAGTTGCATAGGAATTATTTCTTCGTTTTATTTATTACTCGGATACAGCCTCTATAGACTATGACAAGATACACACAACATTACCCCTCTACTGTCCGCGAGCGGCCCGTTGTGGCTTCCGCTGCACTCTCCGCCCTGGCTTGTCCCGACGAGATTATAGGCGCACCATGGAAGGAACATAGGAAGTGCTGTAGAGGCAAAAAGGAAATCACGCTCCTTATCTAGGCCTCCGCCACCTCTGCCCCCACCTCCATGTCCCTCGCCTTCCTCCCTCTCGCGCAGCTCCCATTCCGATTCGTCGCACCGGGCGTCCTCTTCGTGCTCACGAGTCTGGCACCTGTACTGGAACCACCCACATCTTGCGTTGCTGCGGCTTTTTGTCCATTCCAAAGTTACTTCCCAGTCAGAACACGCCCATCTTGAGCTGGTAGAACCGCGAGTCAGTTCGCTTCTCGCTGCCAGACACCGTTTTGTTAGGGCATTGCTCTCGCGGCATCCTGTATTTCTTCGCAACGATACGCCCTGTAGCCCATTGGGCGGGAATACGTCCATATCTTCACAAGATTTACCGCCGAGTTGCATCTGATAGGACGGTTGCGATTAATACTGCATCGTAGAAGAGAAGTGATGCTCCTGGGCGGAGAGCGCAACCATGGCGGCAGCGAGCAGCCGGCCCAGCGACTCATGCCCGTTCCACACCGCTAAGTGCAGCGGCGTCGACCCGTCGACGTCGGCGACCGAGATATCGGCGCCTCGACCCAAGAGCAACACTACCAGCGCCTCATGCCCGTTCCGCGCCGCCACGTGCAGCGGCGTCCACCCAGAGCCGTTGGCGGCCGAGACGTCGGCGCCTCGATCCATGAGCAACTGGGCCAGCACCGTGCGCCCGTTCCGGGCCGCCACGTGGAGCGGCGTCCAACCGCCGGCAGCGGCAGCCGTGATGTCAGCGCCTAGATGCACAAGCATCCAGGCCAGCGCCTGGTGCCCGTGCTGTGTTGCGATATGCAGCGGTGTCCTTCCGTAGCGCTCGGGCGTCGAGGCGTCAGCACCTCGATCCAGGAGCAGCCGCGCCACCGCCTCGTGCCCACTCGCGGCCGCAGCATGCAGCGGTGTCCACCCTTCGGAGTCGGCCGTCGAGGCGTCGCCGCCTCGATCCAGGAGCAGCCGCGCCACCGCCTCGTGCCCTCTCTCAACCGCGACACGCAGCGGTGTCCACCCTCTGGAGTTAGCCGTCGAGACGTCGGCGCCTCGATCCAGGAGCAGCCGCGCCACAGCCTCGTGCCCTCTCGCAGCCGCGACACGCAGCGGTGTCCACCCTCTGGAGTTGGCCGTCGAGACGTCGGCGCCTCGATCCAGGAGCAGCCGCGCCACCGCCTCTTGCCCTCTCTCGACCGCGACACGCAGCGGTGTCCACCCTCTGGAGTTAGCCGTCGAGACGTCGGCGCCTCGATCCAGGAGCAGCCGCGCCACAGGCTCGTGCCCGCTCGCGGCCGCAGCATGCAGCGGTGTCCACCCTTCGGAGTCGGCCGTCGAGACGTCGGCGCCTCGATCCAGGAGCAACCGCGCCACCGCCTCTTGCCCTCTCTCGACCGCGACACGCAGCGGCGTCCACCCTCTCGAGTTGGCCGTCGAGACGTCGGCGCCTCGATCAAGGAGCAGCCGCGCCAACGCCTCGTGCCCTCTCTCGACCGCGACACGCAGCGGTGTCCACCCTCTGGAGTTGGCCGTCGAGACGCCGGCGCCTCGATCCAGGAGCAGCCGCACCACCGCCTCGTTCCCTCTCTCGACCGCAGCGTGCAGCGGTGTCCACCCTTCGGAGTCGGCCGTCGAGGCGTCGGCGCCTCGATCCAGGAGCAGCCGCGCCACAGCCTCGTGCCCTCTCTCGACCGCGACACGTAGCGGTGTCCACCCTCTGCAGTTGGCCGTCGAGACGTCGGCGTATCGATCCAGGAGCAGCCGCACCACCACCTCGTGCCCGAACGTGGCCGCAGCGTGCAGCGGTGTCCACCCTTCGGAGTCGGCCGTCGAGGCGTCGGCGCCTCGATCCAGGAGCAGCCGCGCCACCGCCTCGTGCCCTCTCTCTACCGCAACACGCAGCGGTGTCCACCCTCTGGAGTTGGCCGTCGAGACATCGGCGCCTCGATCCAGGAGCAGCCGCACCACCGCCTCGTGCCCGAACGTGGCCGCAGCGTGCAGCGGTGTCCACCCTTCGGAGTCGGCCGTCGAGGCGTTGGCGCCTCGATCCAGGAGCAGCCGCGCCACCGCCTCGTGCCCTCTCTCGACCGCGATACGCAGCGGTGTCCACCCTCTGGAGTTGGCCGTCGAGACGTCGGCACCTCGATCCAGGAGCAGCCGCGCCACCGCCTCTTGCCCTCTCTCGACCGCGATACGCAGCGGTGTCCACCCTCTGGAGTTGGCCGTCGAGACGTCGGCGCCTCGATCCAGGAGCAGCCGCACCACCGCCTCGTGCCCTCTCTCGACCGCAACACGTAGCGGTGTCCACCCTCTGGAGTTGGCCGTCGAGACGTCGGCGCCTCGAGCCAGGAGCAGCCGCGCCACCGCCTCGTGCCCGAACGTGGCCGCAGCGTGCAGCGGTGTCCACCCTTCGGAGTCGGCCGTCGAGGCGTCGGCGCCTCGATCCAGGAGCAGCCGCGCCACCGCGTCGTACCCTCTCTCGGCCGCGACACACAGCGGTGTCCACCCTCTGGAGTTGGCCGTCGAGACGTCGGCGCCTCGATCCAGGAGCAGCCGCGCCACCGCCTCGTGCCCGAACGTGGCCGCAGCGTGCAGCGGTGTCCACCCTTCGGAGTTGGCCGTCGAGGCGTCGGCGCC
>Ga0307516_10002892_pt1 | contig 22551 bp, 27 predicted proteins | sample 19_EM_MG_FD_203310 | JGI IMG/M metagenome (GOLD analysis project Ga0307516, IMG submission 203310) | Populus trichocarpa ectomycorrhiza microbial communities from riparian zone in the Pacific Northwest, United States - 19_EM | ecosystem: Host-associated > Plants > Roots > Unclassified | place... | reverse complement strand
GAAGAAGAATGACTCGAGTCATGTATAGAAACGCGAGTCAATAAATCGGATGACTTGAGTGAAAAATAAAATTACTCGAGCCCGGGGGCCGGTTCGATTCCCGCCGCCCTTCGGCCACAATGCTCCTCTCAAAATATCTAATGTATCTAGTGTTCCTGCTGTTGCAACAATTTTTAAATTATGTGATTATTTGTCAGCAGGGTTCATGTACCATCACGAGCGGCCCAGAGAGGTGTCGCAGCAACGCAGCACGGTGCGCCCGAACTTGTGGGAGGGCGGCGGGCCCAGGAGGACAGCTGTGGAAGGGTGGGTGGGTTTTTTTTTGTTTGTTCATACTCGCTTGCGACCTATCTAGATCATGGCGGCATACATTTTTCCCCCTTCCCCGTCCACCGTCCGCGGGAAGCAGCTCGTTGCGAACCTCCCCTTGCCCTCCGCCCAGGCCTACCCGGAAAAGACAAAGGAAATGACAAAGGAAAAGCCCCCCCCAGCCAACTACTCCTCTTCTCCCGGTGCTGTGAACGAGGGGGTGGAAAGGAACAGCTATGGTTCCTCCCCGCTATCCACCTCGTCCTCGGCACCTAGCGCTTCCGCCTCCTCCTCCCTCTCCTCTTCCCGCTCTCGGCGCTCCTGGAGCCCCCATTCCGGCACATAAAAGGGTGGGTGGGTAGGCGGACGTTTGGAAGTGTATATTGGCCGCTTCTTCTGCATCTGGTGTACGCCGTCAATAATGCCCCGACGCATTTGCTCCGTAGCGGTTGGTTTTGGGGGGGGGGGTTACCTGGGCTCTGATTGCAATGACCCCGCACCTCTGAAGTCAGGGTGGAAGGGCTGGAATGGTTCTCCTACTCCGACCGGCCGGAGGCGCGCTCGATGCCGCTCCCCAGGTCCCTGGCGAACATCAAGTGGGAGATCGCTGCGAAGAAATGGGTGGAGGCACGGGCATGGGCTGGAGGCCGGACTTCCAAGATGAAGTAGAAGATGCCGGCCACCTACCGGCCGGATGACAGGGTTGCAGGCAGCACATCGGGAAAAAAATATTTCGCGCTGGGAGCGTGTACATGCTTCCAGCGCTTGTAGCGCTTTCACCGAAAACCCCCTCTTGCGGACGCGGGGATTTTTACCAATCCGCGTTACAACGTAAAATATTCGTATCAACGCAGATGTCAACCATTTCTGTTACCAACGCAGATCGCGTTGATTAACATAAACCACGTATTAAGAACGGGATCCCATCGTGTAGACGATATTCCCTGCGTGGCGATGCCGGCACCCAACGTCTGTGTACGAACGCAGCGTCACGTTTACTAACGACAACTCCGTACTCTGAACGGGACCACTGCGTGTGGACGAGAAACCTTTACTGAGAACACAACCCCAACCATGTAAACGTAGGATTGCACCTACAAAGCACACTAAAATAGCTAATGCCGACAATATACTGTTCGTGGTATTTTAAAATTGTTTTATGTAATGTAAGAATGGTGTATAGAACTAATATCCTTTGAAAACCGTCTTGCAATAGAATCCATCGAAATCTGCCAGCACATTGTAAAGGCAGCAACAATAGCATTTGACGAGGTCATCCGGTAAGAGCATCCACCAAGATGACCAGCGGGGTATCCTGCGTATAATGCAAATCAAGTGCGAGAATCCAGAGCAAGCCCAAAGCAAATATGGGAAGAGAACCCAGCAAAAGAATTGAGCGATCCGAGAGCGAAACGAGCGTGCGAATGCAGCGAGCGAATGCAGCGAGAGAACCTAGCAAAAGAATTCAGCGAGCGAATCCAGCGAGAGAATCTAGAAAAAGAATTCAGCGAGCGAATCGAGCAAGAGAATCAGCGAGAGAATCCAGTGAGAGAATCAGAGAGAGAATCAACAAGAGAATCAGCGAGAGAATCAAGCAAGAGAATCAGCGGGAGAATCAGCGGGAGAATCAGCGGGAGAATCAGCGGGAGAATCAGCGGGAGAATCAGCGGGAGAATCAGCGGGAGAATCAGCAAGAGAATCCTGACAGCTAATCCACCAAGTGCATCCAGCGAACGAATTCGGCGACCGAATCCAGCAAGCGAATCCAGTAAGAGAATCAGCAAGAGAATCAGCAAGAGAATCAGCGAGAGAATCAGCAAGCGAATCGACGAGAGACTCCGACGAGAGAATTCGGCAAGAGAATCGGCGAGAGAATCAACGAGAGAATCAACGAGAGAATCAGCGAGAGAATCAACAAGAGAAACAGCGAGAGAATCGGCGAGGGAATCCAGCGAGCCGAGAGCGAATCTAGAAAGAAAATCAGCAAGAGAATCAACAAAAGAAACAGCGCCAGAAACGGTGAGAGAAACGGCGAGAGAATCAACGAGAGAATCTGCGAGAGAAACAGCAAGGGAATCGGCGAGAGAACCAACAAGAGAAACAGCGAGAGAATCGGCGAGAGAATCAACGAGAGACACTGCGAGAGAATATGCGAGAGAATCAACGAGAGAAACAGCGAGAGAATCGGCGAGAGCACCAACAAGAGAAACAGCTCGGGAATCGGCGAGAGAATCAACGAGAGAAACAGCGAGAGAATCCGCGAGAGAATCCGCGAGGGAATCCAGCGACTGAATCCGGCGAGAGAATCCAGCGAGCCGAAAGCGAATTTAGAAAGAAAATCAGTAAGAGAATCAGCAAGAGAATCAGCAAGAGAATCAGCGAGCGAATCGACGAGAGAAGCAGCTGATGTATCCAGCGAGCCAATCCAGCGAGCCAATCCAGCGAGCCAATCCAGCGACCGAATCGAGCAAGCGAATTCGGCAAGCGAATCCAGCAAGTGAATCCAGCAAGAGAATCAGCAAGAGAATCAGCAACAGAATCAGTGAGAGAATCAGCGGGAGAATCAGCGAGATAATCCAGAGGACCGAGAGTGAGTGAATCCAACAAGAGGGTTGACCAGATGTGGGGTCAGGCAAGTGGCAAAACGTGATGGCGATAGTTGGTGTTCCTCGGCAATCTGGATGCTGTCGTGTAAAGAAGAAAGAAGGAGAAAAGGAACTTAAGTGAGGATGCTTGATAAAAGGCTATCCGTCACAGCTGGCTAGTGACTCATCTAGTAGTCCAGCAAAACTCGATTCGAACATACGGATTTGTGAGCCAAGCCGACAATGAGCAAACACAGCAGAGATAGAAATGACGTCTCTTGCTGGATTCCCTAGTGCCTTCTGTTCGATTCTGTCGCTCGTTTCACTCACCGAATTCGCTTGTTGGATTCCCTCGCCGATTCTCTCGCTGTTTCTCTTGCTGTTTCTCTTGTTGATTCTCTCGCCAATTCTCTCGCCAATTCTCTCGCTGTTTCTCTTGTTGGTTCTCTCGCCAATTCTCTCACCGATTCTCTCACCGATTCTCTCGTTGATTCTCTTACCGATTCTCTCGCCAAATTCTCTCGCCAGATTCGCTAGCCGGATTCGCTCGCCGGATTCGCTAGCTTGATCCAGTCACTGGATTCCCTCGCCGATTCTCTTGCTGTTTCTCTTGCTGTTTCTCTCGCCAATTCTCTCACCAATTCTCTCGCCATTTCTCTCATTGATTCTCTCGCCGATTCTCTCGCCGTTTCTCTCGCAGTTTTTCTCGTTGATTCTTTCGCCGTTTCTCTCGCTGTTTCTCTCGTTGATTCTCTGGCCGATTCGGTCGCTAGATTCACTAGTTGGATTTCGATTCTCTCGCTGGATTCTCCTGCTGATTCTCCCGATTCTCTTGCTCATTCTCTTGCTGATTCTCTTGCTGATTCTCTTGCTGATTCTCCTGCTGGATTCGCTCGCCGAATTTGCATACTCGATTCGCTCGCTGGACTGGCTCGCTGGATTCTCTCTTTGATTATCGTGCCGATTCTCCCGCTGTTTCTCTCGTTGATTCTCTCGCTGATTCTTTCGCTGGATTCTCTCGCTGTCTTTTACTAGATTCTCTCGCCGGATTCACTTGCTGGATTTGCTCGGTGGACGCGCTTGCCGAAGTCGCTCGCTGTATTCTCTTGCTGGATTCTCTCGCCGGATTCACTCGCTGGATTCGCTTGGTGGATTTTCTCGCTGGATTCGCGAGTCAGAGTTTCATACTGGACCTTGTCGCCGAATGCTGTCTTTGCTCACAACTCATTTCTCTCTTGTTGCAAATTTCAAATGTATTCTTTGCATGCTGTCACTTGATGTTCCGTCGTTTAGTGTGTGAAGTTTGTTGTTCCTGAATTGTGTAAACAGATATATTTCACCTTGTATGGTGAACCTTAGACTTTGTGAATAGTAGATGCCACGCCATACGTAGCGTCCGTACAGAAGTTGCGAAGGTACTCTGCGCAGATAGTTGACACTTTGCCGAGCGTAGCGTTCAAACGGATGCTCTGCATCGAAAGTTGACGCCTCGCCAGAAATAGCATTCCAATGGATGCACCGCGTGGATAGGCGATGTACGCCATATGTAGTGTTCGAACGCAGGCCGCAAGGGAGCTCTGCGATGATAGTGGCGACCTCGCTAGAAATAGTATTCCAACGGATGCACTGCGTGGACAGGCGATGTACGCCAGAGGTGTTGAAGATATGCTACGGTGCTGGACGAGGGTGCAAGCGAGTGAAGGGCAAGTGGGGAATTGCAGGAACGAGGAGATAGTGGGAACGAGGGAATATGTAGTAGAAATGAAGGGATAGTTCGGTTTCAGTTTGTTCCTGGGATTATGCGCATCGGGGGGGGAATCGGGTTTGCCTCCGGGCATTTGCTTTAGGTGCAGCGGGGAGGACGTATTTGCTTTAGGTGCCGTGGGGAGGATATATAGGTCGCTCGAGCGCCGGTAGCTAGAAGACCAGCAATCTTAAGCATCATCACACGCTTATAAAGTTGTTCAGGTTATGAGCCCGGGCGCTCCGAAAAGCCCACAATTTTATCACCATCGAATCCACACCGGCGCCCCGAGACGACCGAGAAATACATCCAATTCACACCGGCGCCTCAAGACGACCGATAAACCTACCACGAATCATGTCCACCTCCACCGAATACCACCAACGGTTCACGATCCCAGAGCTAAAGAACAAACTCAGTGATGGGAGCAACTATCCAGAATGGGCAGCAAGACTTCGAATCCAGCTTGCTGTCTACAACGACCTACTCGAGATAGTCGAAGGAACGATCCCAAAGCCAGAGCCACTCCCCAGCGGGACTACTGCGCCAAACCCATCCACGGTCGAGAACAACACCGGCAAATGGCAACGAGCCAACAACCAAGCCCTCGCCGTTATGGTTCACAACTGTGAGGGCACCGCCGAGTCCGCCATCCTGATGGAGAGAGATGTGCATACCGCATGGAAACGGCTCCGTGAGCAATACGAGGGAAAGACCAGGACCAATCTTACCGCCCTCCTCAATGCAGTTATCAAGTTGCAATTCGACGACCGGACAGCAAGCATCGATGAGTACATCAACGAATTTCAGACTAGATGGTCGAGGCTTGCCTCCACTGTTTCTGACTCTACCGACATCACTACAGCTGCCGGTGTCTATGCCGCTCTGACAAGATGTGACAGTGTCAAAGCTCAGATCCTACTTGGAACGCTTCCAGACTTCTACAAGGTAGTGGCCAACAACATTGCCTCCCAGACAGAGAATCCGACATATCAGAGCGTAACGGTCCAACTCCGAGACTTGATCACATCCAAGAACAGCTCGAAGGCTTCCAAGACTGTCACAACAGTGTCATCCCCCACCGCCTTTACCGGACAGACACCCAAATCAGATCAGACCTGCAACTATTGCAAAAAGGTAAAAGGTTGGTCAGGTCGAGGGCATGCGGAGGCCGACTGCTGGTCAAAGAAACGAGATGCCGCCAAGCAACACCAAGCTCACTTAGCTACCGAAGACAATGACGAAGGCCAATACTCTGAATATGCTTTCTCCGCCAGCACCATGCATTCCATCCAGTCGCATGATTGGCAGTATGACTCTGGCTGCAGTGTTCATATCACCCCGCATCTGAGTCTCTTGACCAACCCGCAGCCATACAAAACCAGAATTCACGGCAAATCTGGCTCCGGTTGGTCTACCCACCGGGGATCAACAACCATCACTCAGAACACCAAGAAGGTTATATTCCACAATGTTCTCTGCGTTCCGGGTACACCAGAGAATCTACTCAGTGGACAGATTCTCATCTCAAAGAATGTATTCCCGATTTTGCATGATGGAAATCCCTGACTTGTTCACAATGGGGATTCTGTCCTGAGGATCACTCTTGTCAACGGAAAACAAATGATCTATGGATCAGATGAGGTAGCCCTGGCTACAGCAGAATCCAATGCCCAGGATTGGCATGAAAGGTACAGACATCTCCCTTTTCCTGCATTCCGACATATTCCCGAGGCACCCTCAGCTCTATGGAATACCAAATCACAGTGTGCCGCATGCCAGCAAGGAAAGTCTACAAAGGCACCAAGTGGATCAAGTGGACACCGCACCGGCGATGTTCTAGAAACTCTACATTCATATCTCTGCGGCCCTATGGAAATCTCTGGCATTCATGGGCAACGGTATATCTGTACACTCATTGACGAGCACTCCCAGTTCACCATACTCCGCACACTCTCCTCCAAAGCCGAGGCAGCAGACGCTCTCCTTGACATGGTCACCACAATGGAAACTCAAACTGGACGGAAGGCAAAATCACTCAAGACCGACAATGGAGGGGAATACCGAGGCACAGCACTTCTTGGATACCTACGGATGAAAGGGATCAGTCTCAAGGAAACTGTCGCATACCACAGCCAGACCAATGCCATAGCAGAGCGGACAAACAGAACACTGGTAACCATGGCTCGAACAGCGGTACTTCATGCCAAACTCCCGAAATACCTCTGGCCTGAGGCAGTTGCTCATTCAGCTTACACCAAGAACTGAACCCCTCATCAGACTCTTGACGGCAGATCACCACTAGAGCTATTTCTTCCCAAGGCCGACGTCAGGCAGCAGAGATCAAAGTTCCGCGCCTTTGGGGAGCCTGTATGGATCCACCTTCCCCACACCATCGGTAAACTCACCGCCCGGAGTGTCGAGGGCTATATCATTGGGTACACATCAAGTTCGGGAATCTACCGCGTCTACTCCAAGGATAAAAGGGTGACGATAATGAAGGAACCACACTATCGGAGTCTCAACAGCCAGTTCAACCCTATCGATATGGACCATACCAAAGACCAGAACGATTTCCAGAGGGAAGATACCAGCCAGGATGAGGAGAAGCCAAAGTATATTGTCGAATCGGAGCCAATTGGAAATATTCCAGAATCCGAGACTGAACCCAAAGCAACAGAGCAAATGGAAGCGATTGTCTCCGATACACCTGCACCAGCACCCCCGCGCAGGTCAACAAGAGGGAAACGGATGCCAGAGCGATATCGACAAGATGGCGAACGGGCATATGTTGTGATGACTACCTCCCCGTCTGTCAAAGATGCTCTAGCTGGACCTGATAGCGCTGCCTGGACTGCAGCAATGGAGAAAGAGAAGGAGCAATTGAAGAAGTATGGTGTATACGAGGAACTGGATAATCTGCCATCTGGAAAGAAGACGGTTGATACCAAGTGGGTCCTGCGGGAGAAGTTTGATCAGACCGGAAAGTTGGAGAAACGAAAGGCACGGCTTACCGCCAGAGGCTTTACACAAATCTACGGCCTTCACTATGACAACACCTATGCACCAGTTGCCCGGCCTGATAGCTGGAGGTCTCTCCTAGTGCTCGCTCTCCGGGACAGATGGATTGTGCTACAGGCCGACATTGTGGCAGCGTACCTCAATGCCCCATTGAAGCATGAAATCTACATCAGTGATCCATCAGTTACCAAAGACAAGGTGTGGCGTCTCCACAAAGCTCTGTGCGGCCTCAAGCAGTCAGCATACGAATGGAATACTACAATGACTATGTTATTTGAACGTGGTGGTTTATCACCCATGAAGGCTGACCCAGCATGCTATATTGGAAACTATATCCGAGTAGCCACCCATGTGGATGACTATCTCATCGTTGCCCGTCAAGCGGAGGACTTAGTCGAGCTCATTCAGGCTTTCGAACAGAATGTGGAGATCGATCACAGAGGAAAGCCATCCTCCTTCCTGAATATCGAATGCCGTTGGGAGAGCCTATCCACATCCGGGCTGAAATCCACTCCGGAAATCGCTTTGAGACTCACCCAGACACGAGCTATCGAAGCCCTCTGCACAGAATACAAGATCACCTATGGCGTCAGCTCCCCTATGAGTCTCACCGATGATCTCACTATACCAGCAAAAGGAGAAACGATTATCGATTGAAAGCCCTACCAACGCCTCATTGGCAGCCTTAGTTACATCGCCCAAACAACGCGACCGGACGTCCTCTACGCAGTGTCCTATCTAGCTCGCCGGAATTCGCACGCCACTGCTAGGCATTGGGAAGCTGCACTCCGGATTGTCCGATTTCTTTTCGGCACAATGCATAATGGACTCAAGTTATCTGCCACCTTGCCCAGTAGTGGCCTCACTATCTGGGTGGATGCCAGCTATGGGGGAGACGAGGAAGGTCGCTGTCAGATGGGGGTGCTCACCTGCATCGGCGACAATGCTGTAGGTTGGACCTCCCAGCGGCAAAAGGTGGTCGCCCTCTCTACCACAGAAGCGGAATACATCGCGCTCTCTGCCGGGGCCCAACATGCGGCTTGGATGAGGGAATTCCTAATGGAACTCGGAGAAGTCACGACACCTGTCATTATCACAGACAACGATGGTGCTAGGAAGCTCAGTCAGAACCCCGGGTTCCACAAGAAAACGAAGCATATTCACCAGCGATATCACTACATCCGACAACAACTAGAGCTGGGGGAGCTAACAATTACGTGGAAGGCCGGCAAATACAACAAAGCCGATTTGCTGACGAAAGCCCTGCCAGCATCAACCCTCACTCGAGCTGCAAGCGCAGTCATGGACGGACACGCTCTGATACCGAACAAGCCGCCTCAGGAGGCGACACCGGACGAGCACCATAGCAAGGGGGAGTGTTGAAGATATGCTACGGTGCTGGACGAGGGTGCAAGCGAGTGAAGGGCAAGTGGGGAATTGCAGGAACGAGGAGATAGTGGGAACGAGGGAATATGTAGTAGAAATGAAGGGATAGTTCGGTTTCAGTTTGTTCCTGGGATTATGCGCATCGGGGGGGGAATCGGGTTTGCCTCCAGACATTTGCTTTAGGTGCAGCGGGGAGGACGTATTTGCTGTAGGTGCCGTGGGGAGGATATATAGGTCGCTCAAGCGCCGGTAGCTAGAAGACCAGCAATCTTAAGCATCATCACACGCTTATAAAGTTGTTCAAGAGGTGGCGTTTGAAGGTAAGGTGTGAGCGTGCGCTCCATGGGTAGTTGATGCCCGCCAGAGGTAGCATTCGAACGGATAATCTGCGTGGATAGTTGACACATGCTAGATTTAGCGTACGAACGCAAGCACTATGTAGGTGTTATGACGAATGCGTTGGGCGCGTTCCAACGAGAAAAAGCTGGCTACCGTACGTACCAACGCTTACAACGCACCTAATGCAACACTGCGTTTCAACGCCAATTTTTTTTTCCTGATGCACCAAGAAGCTGGCTTCGAGGTTCTACCAGCTGAAGACAGAGCATTGCCGCACTGGACAGTACCTGCACTGGACGAAAGCCCGCCCAACTGCCGAGTGCTGGTGGTGCAGGTGCCCCATGCAGACGAGGGATCACCTCCTAAAGGAGTGCCCGAAGTGGAAGGACCAGCAGAAGGTCCTCTGGAAGGAGGTGTGGAAGGAGACAGAGAAGAGGAAGTGGCAGTGGAAGGCTCATAAGCTCTTCGCCGATGCTAGGTGCAGTCAAGCAGTGCTGGATTTCCTCGCCTCGACAGAGGTGGGGAAGACAGTGCCGGCGGCGGCTGTGGAAGAAAACGCGGACACGAGGAGCGAAGCATTGCAGTTGGAGCTCTGGAGGGAGCGGGAAGACGAGGAGGAGGCGGAGGCACTTGGCGCTAGGGATGACAGGGACCCTGGTGAGGAATGGCTGCTATTTCTCCCAACCCCGCCATTCATGGCGCCGGCACGTGAAGGGGACGGATAGGGGGAGGGGGCGCTTTTCCTTTGTATTACTGGTTATTTCCTTGGTGCATCTACATTCTCTGGTGACAGGCCATCCTCCATAAGTCCCTTTTGAAAGTTGAATGGTCCGCTTGAGTGCACTCCGTGATTGGATCCTGGGCGGAGGGCAAAGGGAAGCTTGCAGTGTGACGCTCTAGCGCGGACAGCCGCGGGGAAACAGCCAAAAATGTACACAGCCAAGATCTATATAGGTCGAATGCGAGTATGATTAAACAAAAAAAAAAAAAGCACCACTGAAGTCAACAACGATCGTCGAGTGGGGTTGCATCTGCTACACTCGAACTGGACTTGTTCCCCTACCTGCCGCTGCCTGGAGACTTGGCGGGGTCCGGTCGAAGTGGGGGTTGGAGGTCAGCATAGCTAGTTATAAATGGACCCAGATGAACAGGGGTAGCGATCACTAGTCTCGATGACTCCCAGCCGTAGAGTGATAGTTGGGAATTAGCCAAAAAATAATATTCCAATAGTTGCCCTGGTGTTAGGCTGGGAGTCTGGAAGGAAAAGTACCCCTTGTTACGTACATACAAATGTCCGAGCCCCAACAACAACCCCCGAGTAATCGGATAATCAAGACAGAGCCCCGAACACCAAAACCACAAATCTAATAAGATACTAGGCCGACGCAGAGAGTGGGTTCGGCCACCAGTAAGATACTAGGCCAAGGCCGAGCTTGGGTGCCAGTAAGATAGTAGGCCGACGCCGAGAGTGGGTTCGGCCACCAGTAAGCTATAAGGCGGATGCCGAGAGTGAGTTCGGCCACCAGTAAGCTATAAGGCTGATGCAGAGAGTGGGTTCGGCCACCAGTAAGATACTAGGCCGAGCTTGGGTGCCAGTAAGATACTAGGTCGACGCCAAGAGTGAGTTCGGCCACTAGTAAGATACTAGGCCGAGGCCGAGTTTGGGTGCCAGTAAGATACTAGGTCGACGCCGAGAGTGGGTTCGGCCACCAGTAAGCTATAAGGCCGATGCAGAGAGTGGGTTCGGCCACCAGTAAGGCATAAGGCGGATGCCTAGAGTGAGTTTGGCCACCAGTAAGATACTAGGCCGACACCGAGCTTGGGTACCAGTAAGATACTAGGTCGACGCCGAGAGTGAGTTCGGCCACCAGTAAGATACTAGGCCGACGCCGAGCTTGGGTGCCAGTAAGATACTAGGCCGACGCAGAGAGTGGGTTTGGCCACCAGTAAGCTATAAGGCATACGCCGAGAGTGGGTTCGGCCACCAGTAAGATACTAGGCCGACGCCGAGCTTGGGTGCCAGTAAGATACTAGGTCGATGCCGAGAGTGAGTTCGGCCACCAGTAAGATACTAGGCCGAGGCCGAGCTTGGGTGCCGGTAAGATACTAGGTCAACGCCGAGAGTGGGTTCGGCCACCAGTAAGCTATAAGGCCGATGCAGAGAGTGGGTTCGGCCACCAGTAAGGCATAAGGCGGATGCCTAGAGTGAGTTCGGCCACCAGTAAGATACTAGGCCGACGCCGAGCTTGGGTGCCAGTAAGATACTAGGTCGACGCCGAGAGTGAGTTCGGCCACCAGTAAGATACTAGGCCGACGCCGAGCTCGGGCGCCAGTAAGATACTAGGCCGACGCCGAGAGTGAGTTCGGCCACCAGAAAGTTACTAGACCGACGCCGAGCTTGGGGCAGCTTCGTACGTAGTCAATGATACATTGGTCCATCTTGGGCCACCAAAAGTTTTGGCGAACCAGCTTTATCGTCTTATCCTGGCCGAAGTGGCCAGCGATCCTTGTGTCATGTTCTGATTCGAGGATTGTTCGTTTCAGGTTTCTGTCCTCTGGGATCCAGAGCACACCCTTCCAATAGAGCAGCCCATACTTGATCTCGGGAACCTCTTCCATCCTGGCCTTTCGGCCCCCCCGCTGCACCTCATGTGGGCTAGCGGCTACCTCCTCAACCTTTCAGCCATCCGATGCAGACTCCATCCGCACCTTCTCCATATCCTTCCACGTCCGTTTGTATTCCTTGTCCTTTTTTCCTGCATCCTTCACCTGTTCCTCGAATTCCTTCGACCACTTTCTGGCAGCAAGCGATCCCAACCGAGCCAATGAGTAAACAAATGTCAGCTCGTGTTGGCTGACCGATCCTGCAAAGTGGTTTTTCTGCAGAAGCATCGTGATTAGCTGGTTTTCACTTCCCCCTTTTTCAGGGTGGTACTCCAAACGTGTGGACAGCGCATCCGGCTTCCCGTTCTTTGTTCCAGGTCGGTAGTATATTCGAAAGTCGATGCCTGCGAACTCTTGAGCCCAAATCGCTTGTCGGCGGTTGAGGACTTTTGTGGTTGTAAAGTATTTGAGTTTCTGGTGATCTGAATACACCTGCACCTGGTGCGTCACCCCCTCACAGTATCATTGCCAATGTTTGAACACATCCACGATTGCAAGAAGTTCCTTGTTGTGGATTTCGTAGTTGATCTTCATAGGTTGAAACTTGCACAAGTGGAACACTACTAGGCACAGGTGGGTTTCATCGTCTCACTGGGACAGTACTGCTCCAATTATGAAGTTGGAGACATCAGTCTCAATAATCGCTGGGTGCTTTGGGTCAAAGTGATCCAGAATTGGGGCTGTTGTGAAACGCTCCTTCAATTCTTTGATGGCTGCCTCTGCTTCGTTAGTCCATCTCCAACTCTTACCATCACCCTTTGTAATTTCCGTTAGTGGTCGGGCAACTATGTAATAGTCTTGGATATATCTTCGGTAGAAGTTGGTGAATCCCAAGAAGGACTGGATCTCCATCAGTGATGCTAGCGCCCTCCTTTCCAGCACTACTTTGATCTTTTCTGGGGACATCTTGATTCCTTTGCGTCCAATGATGTACCCCAGAAATTTCACCTCCTGGGTTTCCAAACGCATTTTTCTGGGGAAACAGTATACTGGTATTCTTGCAGTCTTCTCAGAACTTCCTTTACCTGATCGTCATGTTCTTCCTCAGTCTTTGCATAGACTAGGATATCATCCATATAGAGAAGGAGGCCCAGGTTGATAATATCGGAAAACACATGGTTTATCATGTTTTGCAAAGTCAAGGGTGCAATTGTGAGCCCGAATGGCATGACTTGGAACTTGTATAGCCCATATCAAGTTCGGAAAGCCATCTTCTATTCGTCTCCTTCCCAAACGTGGATTATGTTGAACCCATTCTGTAGGTCCATGTTGGTGAACCATTCTGCCCCTTGTACTCAGTCGTGTAATTCTTACATATGTCACAAGGGGTATCTCTACGGGATGGTGATTTGGTTCCAGACTCGGTAGTCAACTCATAACTGCAACCCGCATGTGACACCTGGGTATGCGAGTACGGAGGTGGAGGTAAAGATATTGTAGAGTCAGGTTCGATTTCTTTATTCACAACGGAATAATCTTAGGTTCGTCGCGTCGGGGTGTTTTGTAAGTGCGTTATCCGAGCATAGAGAATAGAAGGTGGTCGGTGGAGTTTCTTCGTTCGGTATATATGCAACTTTTTCTCGTCACGTGTTTTTCTTTTTTCCCTGTCGACACGCCGGGGCCCCTAGTCTCAAGACGCACGGCCTCAGAGAGCTCTACACATGGGTGAGGTTGGTCCTGACCGGTTCTAGCGATAAGGGTGGAGGCTAACAGTCGGCGACCTTGTACTTCCCCCCGTCGCTAGTCATCCGGACTATGCAGGCTCCGTACCAAGGTCCTTGTCAGGATCGGTCGTAACTCTTTCGGAGTTCGCCGTCCCTCCTAGTTTGCCGCTGGCCCCGCTCTGAAGTTATTCTTTCGTCCGTTCGTCTCGGCCGTAAGGTCCTAACTCCGGGTTTTATCTCCCATCTAGACTCTCCCAGACCTGTCCTTGCAACATGGGCCCCGCTTATGGCGTGTGTCTTGCAGGAAGCTAGTTCCCCCCTTATCTCGTTCCTGTTATGCAGTGGCTACAAGAGTCGGCAGCATGTCAGGTCTACCCGGCGGGCTGGTCTAAGATCCATCACCCACCGAGGTTACATTTTTGCTCCACCTGTTGTTACCGAACTGCTTTCCGGGGCCCCGAGATTCTTATCAGGGATCTCTAGTCACGTGACTTACCGTTCTGCTACCTTTCTCCTTGTACCTTTATTCCCTTCATTGCCCTCGGGTGTAACACTACTCTCCCTCTTTCTTAGCTTCGGCCTGAAGCTAATTTTATCCTGACTCCTCCTCTTTCTTGTGATCGGTGGAATGCAGTCCTCCAGCCCCTGCATCCCTCTGGCCGCTTGGTCTCGAAGAAAACCCTCCTGCAGGAAAAAACTTCGGAACCAATTCGGTTGGCGGTCGGCCCTCGGATCTGGGTGGTCTTCCGACCTGTCCAGGATCCTACTGTCGGAGTGGTGCAAAGGAAACCAGGGAACAGCGGCGTTCCCCCGAAGAGGTGATCAGAAGACGGGTTGACCTGGCACGCCGGTGTAGCAGGGGATCAGGCCGGCCATACGGTAGTCTCGCCACCAGAGCCTGTCAAAACCAGTGGCTCTTAACCGGCCAACCACACCTCGCCACAGTTAAAGGACGGCCGCTGTTTCTTCCTGGGATTACAATACCTTTGCTCTTCTGCTCGTTGAAAAAGGTCTTTGTGGGATGAAGTCCTCCTCCCCTTCATCCTACTACCCCCCGATCGTGCTTCAACCCCTTCGGCTTCGATATGCACCCGGGGCGGATCAGAGTCTAGCTCTCGGTGAGCCGGTAGTCCCTCGGCGCATCTGGATTCCGTCGGTGAAACTCTCGCAGTTTCTGCAGGCCGCCTACCGAAAAGTTATCGTATGGTTCTTCTGTCCAGTCCTTCCTGTTCGGGTAGTCGAGCCATTTGACGAGGTACAGGACGCGGCGCCCTTTCCTGGTGCTCCCAAGGACCTCGTCAACATCGTATTCCTCACTTTGTTTGATATCGTCAGCCTCTCAGAGAATCTTCGAGGGGTCTGGTGGCGCTCGGTGTTCGCTGGTTCGGCATGGTTCCAGTAGCGATACATGGAAGACGTTTTGAATCTACCATTTTCGGGGCAGCGTGAGTCGAACTGCGAGGGGCAAGACGATTTTTTCCACCTGGAAGGGGCCATGGTTCTTGTGGTCCAGCTTCTGGGAGGGTCAACGCGTCTTGATGTTACATCCATTGAGCATTATCAAGTCCCCGATCTGGTACTTCCGGGGCTCGGATCATTGGGGATCCATGTAGCGGTGCATTCATTCGTGCACCGCTTCCAGCCGTTCAGTGGACGCCCTGTGTACCGCATGCATCCAGTGGGCATAGAGCTTGCTGGTGGGGTTCAAGGGTCCCGAGGCGGCTGGGTCGGAGGACACGGGATAGAATCCGTAGTTGGCGTAGAACGGGGACATCCCATTGCCCATGGTAATCGAATTGTTGTAGGCAAACGCTGCCATCGGGAGTAAGCCTACCCAGTTGTCCTATTCGTGGCCGACGAACACTCGGAGGTATGCTTCGATTGTCTGGTTGAGCTGTTCTGTTTGCCCGTCGGTTTGGGGGTGGAACGCCGTTGACATCCTTGGGCGGATGCCGGATAGCCGCAGGAATTCCTGCCATGTTTCGGAGGTGAATCGTAGGTCCCGGTCCGAGACGATGTCCGCGGGTAGTCCATGGTGCTTCCAGACCTCTTGGGCGAAGATGACCGCCAGGTCAGCTGCCGTCTTCTTTTCCTTTTCGAGGGGGAGGAAATGCGCCATCTTTGTGAATCGGTCTATAACCACCCACAATTGGTCGCATTCTTCCGAGAGTGGCAGCTCCGAAATGAAGTCCATTGCGATGGACTGCCAGGGGGCGTACGGTAGTTCCAAGGGGGAGGAAAGTCCATACAGTTGGTGCCAGGCCACCTTGTTCTTCTGGCATTCGGGGCAACTTCGAACGAAGTCGATAATCCTTTCGTTCATTTTGGGCCACCAGAAGTTGCGCCGGATTAGCTCGATCATCTTGTCCTGGCCCATGTGGCAAGCAACCTTCGTGTCGTGTTCTTATTCGAGAATCAGTGTTTTGAGGTTGCAATCCTCCGGGATCCAGAGCATACCCTTTCGGTAGAGTAGCCCCTCCTTGATCTCGAGGACCTCTTCCGTCCTCACCTTTCGGTCCCTCTGCCGCGCCTCATGGGGGCGGGCAGCTTCCTCCTCGACCTTTCGGTCATTCAGTGCCGCATTCCCCCGCACTGCTTCCAGTTCCTTTACCGCACCTTGGTATTCGTTGTCCTTCTTTCCTGCCTTTTTGACTGCTTCCGCAAATTCTTCCGACCATTGCCATGGTTGGAGTGATGCCAACCTTGCCAAAGAGCAGATAAACGTTCTTTCTCGTCTGTCGGGTTTGGCGAAGTTGTCTTTTCGCAAAACTGTCGTGATCGGCTGGTTTTCACTCCCCCCCTTTTCAGGGCGGTACTCCGAACGCCTTGAAAGAGCGTCTGGTTTCCCGTTTCGGTTTCCTGGTCGGTAGTAAATGCGGAAGTTGATACTGGCCAATTCCTGTGCCCACCGTGCCTGGCGTCGGTTGAGTATTTTCGTGGTCGTAAAGTACTCGAGGTTCTGGTGATTGCTGAACACGTTGACCTGATTCGTTGCTCCTTCGCAGTACCGGCGCCAGTATTTGAAGGCATCGACGATTGCCAGAAGTTCCTTGTCATGGATTTCGTAGTTGATTTCTGCCGGTTGGAACTTTCGGGAGTGGAAGGCAACCGGGTGTAGTTTTCCCTCTCCATCTCTTTGTGACAGGATGCTGCCGATGGCGAAGTCGGAGGCGTCTGTTTCGATGATCACTGGTTTGGTGGCGTTGAAATGGGCAAGTATTGGGGCTGTCGTGAACCGCTGCTTCAGTTCCCAAAAGGCTTCTTCCGACTGTCGGTTCCATTCCCACTCCTTCTTTCCCCCTTTCGTCAGTTCCGTTAGGGGTCTGGCAACTCGGGAGTAGTCCTTGATGAAGCGCCGGTAAAAATTGGCAAATCCCAAGAAGGACTGCACTTCCGTTAGTAGCGATGCTGGAGTCTTCCAGTCCAGCACTGCCTCCACTTTTCCTCTTGCCATTTGGATTCCATTCTGCCCAATGACGTATCCCTAGAACTCCACTTCCTGGGTCTTCCAGACGCACTTGTCTGGTGAGACTGCCAGTCAGTTTTCCCGCAGCCTTCTCAGTACTTCCTTGACTCGTTGGTCATACTCCTCCTCAGTTTTTGTATAGATCAAGAAATCGTCCATGTAAACCAGGAGGCCTAGGTCGATCATGTCGGAGAAGACATGGTTCATCATGTCCTGGAAGGTTGACGGAGCATTGGTTAGTCCGAACAGCATGACTTGGAATTCATACAGCCCATAATGAGTTCGGAAGGCTGTTTTCCATTCGTCGCCTTCTCGGATGCGGATCAGATTAAACCCATTTTTTAGGTCCAGCTTGGTGAACCATCTGGCTCCTTGTACTCGGTCCTGTAGTTCCTGCATCAGCGGGAGGGGGTACCGGTTGGAAATCGTTATCCGCTTGAGGGCTCAGTAGTTGACGCACAGCCGGAGTCCCTTCCCGTTTGGCTTTGGTACAAACAAAATCGGGGATTCCGCTGGTGAGGTGGACCTCTGAATTTTGCCTGTCCTTAACATTTCCTTGAGCCACTCCCTGAGGGTCTGGAGCTCGTACTCCGAGAGGGGGTAGATCGGTCCCCAGGGGGTGGTTTCTCCTTCTTTAAGGTCGATCTTGCAATCATATGGCCGGTGTGCTGGTAGCGCTTCTGCCGCTTCCTGGCTTATAATGTCGAGATAACCCCTGAATTCCTTAGGGATCTGGTCCTGAGGGTCCTCCTCGTTTATTTCTGAGACATACCCAATGACTTTGGCTTCTGGGTCAAGGGTAACCATCTCATCCAGGGATGGAGAGAATTCCACTGTTTCGAATCTCGTGCATTCTTCTAGGCACTTGCGGCTCCTGAAGCGGAGTTCTTCGGAGTCCCATGCGCCCTGAGGTGGGTGCTTCGCTATCCACCAGAATGGTAGGAAGAGGTCGACTTCTGGCTCCAATGGTGCGACCTCGAACACCTCCCGGGAATAGTGTTTTCGTTGTTGGTGCAGGAGCAGCTCGGTGTACTCCATTCCCGCCCCTTTGACTTCTTCCCCCGAGCAGTTCAGTAGTGGCGCTGCCTCTCTTCTGCGGATTCAGGGTATGTCGAGCTGCTTGGTAATCCTTGTGCTAATCAAAGGTACTGAGCAGCCGGTGTCAAGCAGGACCTGTACCGCGTGTTGGGTCGGGCCCCACGAAATGATCATGGTGGTGATCGGTCTTTGGCCGCATTGTGGTTTGTTTGTGGACTTTTCAGATGAGGCTCTGTTGGGGTTTAGCCTTCTTCGTTGTCTATCCTGCGAGGTTCCAGCACTTGGTTCCTCTGGACCCTTTCGTTTTCGATTTGTCCCACAAATTATTGAGAAGGACCTGGGGTGCGGCGAGCCCCGTCCTCCTAAAAATCCGAGTTGTCCTGCCAGGCTGACTGCAGCGTCACTGCCACGGCTTCCTGTATATCCTCGTCCTCGATTTTGACATGGACGGCTTTAGCCTGTTTGGGGGCTGGAGCCTCCGCGGCCTCCTCCCCTCTCTTCCTTTTTCCTTGGATCGAGCTTGCCTGTTTCGGGGCTTCTGGTAGCTCCGTGCCTTTGACCGTTGTTCGGGCGTAGCAGTATTGGGTGGTGTGGTTGTCCCGGCCACACCTCCAGCAGTTGGCTTTGCTGCTCTTGTGGGAGTCGATCTCGTTTTGTGGGACTCCTTGGAAGGCATTGCCACCGCTTCCCCAATGGCTCTCCGCCCATGATTTCCTTGGCTTTTCAGCCTTGCCCCCCGAGTCAGACTTCCCAGCCTACTTGGGGCCACCACTCTCCTTGCCCTTTCGGGTATTGCCCGGATTTTTCCCATCTGGGCCATCCTTCCGTCCTGTGCCGCTCCCTGGCTGCGCCTCGCGAGCTGCTTTCAGGGCCTTTCTTCGTTCCACGTGAAGACCGGCATTGTAGGTGGCTGGGAGAAAGTGTTCATCGTCTATGAACTCCTCCATGTAGTGGGCGAAGCGCATGTCCAGGATGTTGTCGGGCATTGCCTGGTCGATCTTCTCCCTTAACCCTTCGCCGGTGGCTCGGGCGTACACATTCAAGGCGCGGAATTCGGTGAAGTATGCCTTGATGTCGCCTTTGTACCGCAGCTGACTGAGCTTTAGCTGGGCGTTTGTGGCTTCCCTGGGGTCTCGAAATTCGGCCCGGATTGCCACGGTCTATCGGGCCCAGGTGTCCCGGTCCGCCATTCTCCTTCGTCGGTGCTGGTACCAGGCTTTTGCGGTGTCCAACAGCAGTGTTCCCACCCAAGCGATTTTCTGGGCGTCGAGGGTTTTGGGTAGAACCCGATGTACTCAAGAACCGATTCCCACCAGCCATTGAACACCGAGGTGGGTTTCCCGTCAAAGGATTCTGGGTTCTTTAGCTTGAGTCGGGAAGTATTGGTTCTTACCTCCAGGGCCCTATGGTCGGTACGGGCTGCCGCGATGCCTTCCCCCACAAGTCGAGCGATTTCGTCTGGGGTGAGTATGGTCGCAATGTGCCCTTTCTAAAGTGGGGTGGCTCCCGGTGGAGGCCTTCCAGTCCTCTGGCTTCGACGCCTCTCCGGGACTGTATACATGTCATCGTCGTTGTTGCGCGGACCTGCGTTCCCGGTGGGGTTCTCCGGTTCCGGGGAGGGAGACCGGAGTACCAACCTTGTTCGGGGTCATCTTGGGGGTTCTCCTCCGGCCCCTCCCGCCGCTGCTTCTGGGGTTCCTTTCCTTGAAGCCGGGAGGGGGATGTCCTTTGGGAGAGCCAACTGTAGGTAAGTGGGCATAGTGGCCGCCCGTTTGATGGCACTTACCTCCGTGCGCAGCCGTTGCTGTTCTCTGGCCAGTCGCTCAGTTTCCTCCTGCTGGTTAATGGCCCACTTTTTACAGTTGGCGTTCCAGGTTTGTTGCTCCTCCACCCGTTTGCAGTCCGCAACCTGGAGAAACTGGACAGCATCGTTCAGCCGTGTGATTCGCGTGATCTGGTGCCCCTCCTTCTCGGCCTGGTCCTTATCGCGGGAGGTGATGGCTGTCCAGACATCGTTGGTGAATTTTTGAGCGGCGCTTGCGGTGCGCATCAGCTCGGTTTGCATTCATTCATGGGATACAGTCATGTTGGCCACGGCCGTTTTGTAGACATATTCGAGGGCTTGCGAGAGCAGGTGGTAGTTGCGTTCGATTGCGACGAATCGTCGGTCGGCCCGATCTTAGGCGTCGCCGAACATTCCATGTAGCTTCTCCAGGTCCCATTGAGCCTGCTGGTGCTGTGTGACCAGTAGTCGGACCCAAGCAGTGGGGTTCGGAAGGTCGATCGTCGGCTGATCGGTCTCTGTATCGCTGTATACCTCCAGGGCGGTCTGTGGATACTCCAACCGGAGCATATCGACATTTGATTCGGTCATTTCTAGTATAGGTCCAGAAAGTGTCCCGTGTAGATCGTTTCGTCGTCGTACAATGTGTAGTCGCACATTTCTCGGAATTCGTATCCGTCCAGGTCAGCGCTTAGATTTTTAAGCGCGCAGTTGAACCAGTACTGAGTGTACCAGTTCTCGGGGGTGCAATCGATTGCTTCGGAGGGTATTGCTCCGTCGATCTCTTTGTCCCACCTTTCGTAGCCCGAAATCTCACTGTCGATTGAGGAGAAGGTGTAGTCGAGCGAGTATTGAGATGTGGGTTCGAATATGTGGGAGAGTTCGAGCAGGTAGAAGTGGTCGTGCTCGAACGAGGGCATGTGTAGGTGTCAATCGAAGGTGACTTGTGAACCAAGATTATAGTATGACACCTGGGTACGCGAGTACGGAGGTGGAGGTAAAGATATTGTAGAGTCAGGTTCGATTTCTTTATTCACAATGGAATAATCTTAGGTTCGTCGCGTCGGGGTGTTTTGTGAGTGCATTATCCGAGGATAGAGAATAGAAGGTAGTCGGTGGAGTTTCTTTGTTCAGTATATATGCAACTTTTTCTCGTCACGTGTTTTTCTTTTTTCCCCGTCGACACGCCGGGGCCCCTAGTCTCAAGACGCACGACCTCAGAGAGCTCCGCATATGGGTGAGGTTGGTTCTGACCGGTTCTAGCGATAAGGGTAGAGGCTAACAGCCGGCGACCTCGTACTTCCCCGCGTCGTTAGTCTTCCGGACTATGTGGGTTCTGTATCAAGGTCCTAGTCAGGATCGGTCGTAACTCTTTCGGAGTTCACCGTCCCTCCTAGTTTGCTGTTGGCCCCGCTCCGGAGTTATTCTTTTGTCCGTTCGTCTCGGCCGTAAGGTCCTAACTCCGGGTCTTATCTCCTGTCTAGACTCTCCCAGACCTGTCCTTGCAACATGGGCCCCGCTTATGGCATGCGACTTGCAGGAAGCTAGTTCCCCCCTTATCTCGTTCCTGTTATGCAGCAGCTACAAGAGTCGGCAGCGTATCAGGTCTACCCAGCGGGCTGGCCTAAGATCCATCACCCACCGAGGTTACCTTTTCGCTCCACCTGTTCTTGCCGAACTGCTTTCCGGGGCCCCGAGATTCTTATCGGATATCTCTAGTCACGTGACTTACTGTTCTGCTACCTTTCTCCTTGTACCTTTATTCCCTTTGTTGTCCTCGGGTGTAATACTGCATCTATGTGGTTTCATAATGAACTGGATCAGAGATCCGGCTGGGGAGGTTGATCTTCGTATCCTGATCGTTTGGAACATCTCTTTCAGCCATTACTGGAGGGTCTGTTGTTCTGTTTCCAAGAGGGGATAGATTGGCCCCCAGGGGGCTGTCTCACCTTCCTTGAGGTCGATCTTCATCAGGAAAAAAAATAATTGCGTCCGGAGCGTCCGGACGCACTAGAGGCTCTAGACGTTTCGGACGCAACCTGCTTAACTCGGACGCCACTTGCCATGGCACCGTGCGCTCAGACGCGGTTCGCTACGGCACCGTGCGTCTGGACGCAGCTGGCAAGGCGACTGCGTTCGGACGCAGCCGCCACGGCATATGCCTTCCGGACGAGGAGTGTCAGGGCATTTGCCTTCTGGACGCAGCTGTCAAGGCAACTGCGTTCGGACGCAACTGCCACGGCATATGCCTTCCGGACGAGGAGTGTCAGGGCATTTGCCTTCTGGACGCAGCTGTCAAGGCGACTGCGTTCGGACGCAACTGCCACGGCATATGCGTTCCGGACGAGGAGTGTCAGGGCATCTGCCATCTGGACGCAGCGAGCGTCATCCGGACGAAGAATGTCATGGCGAACAGCGACCGGATGACGCCTGTCACGGCACCACGCGTCCAGACGCAGCTGTCAATGCGACTGCATTCAGACGCAGCTGTCACAGCACTGAAAATCGCAGCGAAGCCTTAAATCACATCCGCATTCTAGGGGTAGCGACTT
>Ga0307516_10002891_pt1 | contig 22553 bp, 21 predicted proteins | sample 19_EM_MG_FD_203310 | JGI IMG/M metagenome (GOLD analysis project Ga0307516, IMG submission 203310) | Populus trichocarpa ectomycorrhiza microbial communities from riparian zone in the Pacific Northwest, United States - 19_EM | ecosystem: Host-associated > Plants > Roots > Unclassified | place... | reverse complement strand
TCGATTCTCGGTCCGTCGGGCTGCGGCAAGACCACGTTGCTTCGGATGATCGCCGGGTTCATCGCTCCGGACAGCGGCGATATCGCCATCGGCGGCAGGAGCATGCGCGACATCCCGCCGAATCGGCGCCCCGTCAACATGGTATTCCAGCAATTGGCGCTCTTTCCGATGATGTCGGTGGGCGAGAACGTGGCATTCGGATTGGCGCGTCGGGGCATGGCGCGCGCGGAGCGCGATCGGCGCAGCAACGCCATGTTGGAGCGCGTCGGACTCGGCGGTTCGGCCGGCAAACGTGTGGATGAGCTTTCGGGCGGCCAGCGACAGCGGGTCGCGATCGCACGCAGCCTGGTGCTCGAGCCGACGCTGCTGCTGCTCGACGAGCCGCTGGGCGCGCTCGATCTCAAGCTGCGCGAACACATGAAGATCGAACTGAAGCAATTGCAGGCCGCCTTCGGCACGACCTTCGTTTACATCACCCACGATCAGTCCGAGGCGCTGGTGCTGTCGGATCACGTCGGTGTCATGAGTCATGGATCCTTCGAGCAAATGGGAACGCCTCAGGACTTGTATTACCGGCCGCAGACGCCGTTCGTGGCCAGCTTCGTCGGAGCAAACAATCGAATCGTCGGCCGCGCGACCGGCCGGGATGGTGCGCTCGTCGAAATCACCACCGCCGACGGCTGGATCATCCGCGCGCGTGGGTTTGGCTCGATCGGCGAGGGCGATGCAGTCGAGGGATTCGTGCGTCCGGAGGTGGCCAGTCTGGGGCGCCAGGCGCAGGAGCTGCCGGGCGGCCAGCCGTCCCACGCGGGTCAGGTACAAAGCCTGTTGTTCGACGGCGCCAACTCCGCGGTCCTCCTTCAGGAGGCGCGCACTCGACGCGAATTTCGCATCGCCCTTCCGCAAACGGGGCAATTCTCGGATCTACGGCCGAGCGAACCCGTGATGTTCAGTTTCGATCCCGATCGGGCGGTGTGCTTCCCCGCGCGTCCGGGAGTCGTGGGACAGGATGCATAGCGCAGCCGTTTCCCGCTGGCACGGACGATTGAGTCTGGGCCTGCTGCTGGCGCCCGCCCTTTTGTGGCTTGCCGCCTTGATCGTCCTGCCGCACGTGGACCTCGCGGTGCTCTCGTTTCGTGCCCGGGTGGGCCCGCGCGACTATGTGGCGAGCCTCGCCCAATACAAGACTTTTTTCACGGAGCCGCTGTACTGGCATGTCTTCGTGCGTACGGCGCTGATGTCCGTCGCCGCCACGCTGCTCACGCTGCTGCTCGCGTTTCCCATCGCGTGGATCATTGCGAAACTCAAGACCGGCCGCGCCGGTTCCTTGCTGTTCATACTTTGCTTGATCCCGTTCTGGGTGAGCGAGACCGTGCGCACACTCGGGTGGATGATTCTGCTGCGAGAGTCCGGCGTTCTGCCCTCACTGCTCGTGAAGCTTGGGCTGACGGCGGTGCCGGTCGAATTGCTCTACCACGATGCAACCATCCTGGTGGGTCTGATTTACACCTCGCTGCTGTTCATGGTCATTCCGCTCATTTCGAGCCTCGAGAGCCTGGACAATTCGCTGATCGAGGCCGCATACGATCTCGGCGCCGGCGGATTCGTCATTCTCCGCACCATCGTGATTCCGCATGCGGCACCCGGCATAACCGCAGGATGCATCGTCGTGTTCATGCTCACGCTGGGGAACTACCTCACACCGACGCTGCTCGGCGGCAAGAACTCCCAGTGGTTCACGGAACAGATCTACACTCAATTCATCACCCGCTTCAATTGGGAGCAAGGCGCGGCGTTCGGCTTTCTGCTTCTGGGCTTGTCCACGGCGATGGTGGTGATCGGCCTCCGAATCACCGGTCAACGGTTCGGTGACGTGATGCGCCGGACATGATTCCGTCGCTGCCCCGCCCTGCCTGGCTGCGCACAGCCACCGCGGTTTATCTGGTCGCGTTCATGGCATTTCTATTCATGCCATTGATCATCGTTGCCGTCTTCTCGTTCAACGATGCACCCTACCCCGCCCCACCATGGCGGGGGTTCACCCTCGACTGGTTCCTGGGAAACCTGAAGTTGGGACGCACCGGTCTGTTTGCAGATTCCGAGCTTCTGGGCAGCATCTGGACCAGCTGCACCGTGGCGATCTGGGTCACGCTGCTGTCGGTGCTGCTGGGCACGGCCAACGCATTTCTCATCGAGCGCGGCCGCTTCCCCGGCAAGCAGTCCCTGTCCGTTCTGATGCTGGCACCGCTCGTCATCCCCGGCGTCATCCTGGGAATATCGATTCTCGCCTTCGCGAGCCGAATCGCGGAATTCGCCGACGATACCTTCGGCCTGGAACTGGATTTCCTGCGGCCCGGGCTGCCCCTGGTGGTGCTCGGTCAATTCTCTTACATTGCGACCATCGCCACCTTGACCATCAGCGCCCGCCTCAGACGCTTCGATCGAACTCTCGAGGAAGCTGCGTTGAACCTGGGGGCCACCAAGGCCGCCGTCTTTCGCACCATCGTACTGCCGTACCTGCGCCCGGCGTTGCTGGGCTCGGCCGCCATCTCGTTTCTGATGTCCTTCGCAGATTTCAATACGACGTTGATGCTCGTCGGCACCGATTCGCCGCTGACCGTGATGATGTATGGCCGGATGCGCGAAGGCGCGACACCGGTGTTGAACGCCGTCAGCCTGTTCCTGATGGTCGCATCCGCCATTCTGGCACTGGCCGTCATACGACGCCGGACCAGGGAGTTTGGCTGAGAATTCAAACGGGCTACCGGAATCAGCTGCGAAGTTCGGTGGGCATGCCGGTCATGGGGCCGGCAGCGCCTGCAGAAATTCGAGCGCCGTGGCCTGCCTGCGTTGAAACCCCTTCCATACCGTCACCCCGCCGGTGCCGGGGCTGTAGGCATCGTACGCCGGCGGTGGTTCGGTGGTCGGCCAGACGCCCGCCGAGGATTCGACCACCGGCACATTGAGATAGGAGGTAAGGGCTTCGTCGCCCTTCACGAAACGCCCCAGAAAGGCGGTGATGAAATGTGCCTCGATGGCATTCACCCGCTCCTTCCTCCACACCGGGTCTTCAAACCACTCGAGATCCCACAGGCGGCTGCGCATCGCGTCGGGCGCCGGGCTCAACCCCAGGGAATGCCCGCCGCCCTTGAAAGTCAGGAGAAAGCGCTGCGAATTCAGAGTGCTGTCGAAAATCGCCCGCGCGCCGCTGGCATAGTCGACCGTCCGGTCCAAGTCTCCGGCGATCAGCAGCAGCGGCGCGTGTATGCCCAGCAATCCCTCCGTCCCCCAGGCAGCGAGTTTGCCGCCGCCGGCCGGCGATATGGCTACCACGGCGCGCAATCCCTTGATCTTCACGGCATCCTCCAGGGGCGCCCCGCGAACGTAGGGCTGGAGCAAAGCCCCGGGTACCAGATGGGTCGGCGGCCCGGCAGGATCGAAGGTCGCTCCCGCGGCCGTCAAGACCCCGTAACCGCCTTGCGAGTAGCCGACCAGAGCGAGGCGCGACGGGTCGATGAGACCTTCGGCAGCGAGTTTGCTCTTGAGCGTGTCGGCCACGAAGACGATGTCGAGCGGCCGGCGCAGCAACGGCTCAGCGTACTTGGTGCGATCCGTGATGGGTGGATCATCATGATGGATGGCCGCGACCACATAGCCCTTGGATGCGAGATTCTCCGTGAGCCACGACATGGCCGCAGGGTCGTTGCTGTAGCCGTGCGACACGACGATCAGGGGAAAGCCGCCGCCGCCGGCCGGCGAGTCGCGCACTGCAATGCCGGGCACCGAAAAGCTGACCGGCGGGGCGGGAGGCTCCGACGGAAAGCTCGCGGTGTACACCGCGCGGCGAGCGCGCGGCTGCGGCCGTGCCGGGTACCAAAGATCCACCGTCAACGCTCGATCCCGGCGCGAAACGGAACCGGTGCCGGCGGCATAGGACAGTACATCGACTTGATCGGGTTCGACCAGTTTCAGGGTTCTAACCCCAACCGCAAACTCCCCGAGCCGCGCCAATTCGGGAGCGTCGACGCCGAACCGGCTGGGCGGGCCGGCCGACAACGCATCTCCCGCCGCAACCATGCCGGCCATCGTCAGGGTACACCCTACCAACAACCCCGTTACCGTCATGTCGCATCCCTCGAGCAGCAGTGCAAAATAAATCAAATCGCCGGTGCGGAACGAAGGGAAGATTCGCAGGTCGATGAGTACGATGACCACCGATCCTCCCAAGCAAACGCTCCTGCACGTCACGTACTTCGAACAAAACGAACCCGCGCCGCCGCCCGCTCTTTACTGGGGCAGTGAGCGCATCGCTCTGGAACGGTTGGCGCGTAGCGCCTACCTGGCGCTCTACCGGCAGGTGGGGACTCCATTGCGCTGGGACCAGCGCCTCAACACGGCCGCAGCAGAGCTTGATGCCCTGCTCACCGGCGAGTCGCTGCATCTCTATGTTCTGCGCGACGTGAACGGGGAGGCTCTCGGATTTTGCGAATTCGACCGCAGCACCTTTCCTCAAATCGAGCTCAAGAACTTCGGACTCGTGCCGGAAGCGCAGGGGCGCGGCCTCGGGCCTTGGCTGCTTGCCACTGCGTTGCAGGGTGAATGGCGATCGAACCCCGACCGCATTTGGCTGCACACCGATGAGTGGGACCATCCGGCGGCCAAGAGCGTGTATGAGCGCGCCGGCTTCCGCGTATTCGACGAGCGCGACGAACCGGCCGACCCGCTCTGACAACCTGTCCGGGTATTCCCCGCGAACCCTTCGCGGCGTCAATGTTCCGGCCATAGGAGGCCGGGGAGATCGGCGAGGGTTTCGATCATGGCGTCGCAGTCCAGCGAACGCGGATCCCGTCCTTCGTTGTACCCATAGGGTACGCACACGACAGGAATGCCGGCGGCGCGCGCCGCCGTCACGTCGTTGATCGAATCGCCCACCATCAGGACCTGGGACGGCGATAGGTCCAACGATTGGCATGCGAAGAGCAGCGGCTGCGGATCGGGCTTCCGGCGTTCACAGGTATCGCCGCCGACGACGGCGCCGACCCACTGCATGAGATTCAACCGCTGCAGCAACGCGCTCGCGAATCGGTGGTGTTTGTTCGTGACGACGGCTATCCGCAGGTGAGCATCGTGCAGGCACCGCAGCGCCTCGCGGACGCCCGCGTAGGGTTGCGCGTCGGATTCATCCCTTTCCTCCAATTCGCCATAGTGATGGAAAAACCGTTCGAGGATGGCTGCCTTTTCGTCATCGCTGAACGCCCGGTTGTGCGCTCGGGCGGCGGACTCGATGAGCATCGGCGATCCGCGCCCGATCATCCGGGAAACCTCGGCAACCGCCAGCGGCGGCAAATCAAGTTCGCCGAATGCGCGGTTGAGCGCCCGTGCAATATCCGAGACCGTGTCCAGCAACGTGCCGTCGAGATCGAACAATACGCCGTGAAGCGCGCGGCCTCGCCACACAGCCGTCCCTTGAGTTTCTACCATGATTGCACGATGCCAGAATTCGATACGCGGTGCACACGGGGGAGCATGCGCTATAGTCGCACGCGGCCCGTGAGGTACATATGTTGATCGACACCATCAAGCGCGTCCTCGGGTTCGTGGGCCTGTTTCGCCGTGAAGCGAAGAGAGCTCCGGGACAATTCCTCGATCGTGTCTATTCCAACGGCGCGGGAAATCGGAGCTATAAACTGTATATTCCCGCGCGAATCAGGGGTCGGCGCGTTTCGCTAGTGGTCATGTTGCACGGCTGCACGCAGACGCCGGACGACTTCGCGACCGGCACGCGGATGAACGACCTGGCCGACAAGCACGGATTCTTGGTGGTCTATCCGGCTCAGTCGGCGTCCGCAAACGCATTCACTTGCTGGAATTGGTTCCGCGTCGAGGATCAGGCACGTGAGGCGGGCGAACCTGCACTCATCGCCGGGATTACCCGGGAAGTCGCCTCGGAGCACTCCGTCGATGCGGCGCGGACCTATATTGCGGGCCTGTCGGCAGGCGGCGCCATGGCGCTGGTTCTCGGTGCTACCTATCCCGATCTGTTTTCCGCCGTCGGAGTGCACTCGGGCCTGCCCTATCGTGCCGCCCATGACGCAGCCTCGGCGATGGCTGCCATGCGGGGCAGGACATCGCGGCTGGATTCAACGGAGGCCACGCCGGCGATTCCAACCATCGTGTTTCACGGGGATCGAGACACGACAGTGGCCGTCGGCAACGGCTCCGCCATCGTCGACCGGGCGGTTTCAAACGCGGAGCGCGTTTTGGGGCCGTTGCGAAAAGCGATACGAGAACGTATATCCGGCCACGGGCGGCCATACACGGCGACCACGTACAGCGCGTCACGAGCCGGATCGTTCGTTGAATATTGGGTGCTGCATGGCGCCGGCCATGCGTGGTCCGGAGGATTCTCCAAGGGGTCCTTCACCGAGGCGGCCGGACCGGATGCCTCGGCTGAGATGGTCCGATTCTTCCTGGAAAGGCGGGCCCAAGGCTTACGCCCCGGTGCCGGGCTCACGTAGAATACTCGGACAGGCTCCTGCGGGTTGGATGCTGTCCGTACGCGGAAATACGCATAGCAACGACCCGTCATCCTGAGGACTAATGAGGGGGCGAAAGACGCGGGGAAATTCCAAAGCGAAGTTAACGGCTGGCGTAACTCCATGCAACGGGGCGCGCCGCATCGGGGGGCACGATGACGACTAATCGATATGCGGTTCCAGAGGCGTTCGCGGCCGGCGCGCTCGTCCAGAGCAGACAGTACGACCATATGTACCGTGAGTCCATCGAGGACCCCGATGGATTCTGGGGCCGAATCGGCCGCCGCATCGATTGGATCGAAGAGTTCTCGCGGGTGAAGAACTCGAGTTTCGCGGAAGGCGATTTCCACATCCGTTGGTATGAGGGCGGCAAGCTCAATGTCGCCAGCAATTGCCTTGATCGCCATCTGCAATCCCGCGGCGATAAGACCGCCATCATCTGGGAAGGCGACAATCCCGCAGATTCACTGCACATCAGCTACCGGGAGCTGCACGAGCGCGTGTGTCAGTGCGCCAACGCGCTGAAATCGCTGGGCGTGGAAAAGGGGGATCGCGTCACGATCTATTTGCCGATGATTCCGGAGATCGCGGTTGCGATGCTGGCATGCGCACGGATCGGCGCCATTCATTCTGTGGTATTCGCCGGCTTCTCCGCCGAGGCATTGGGAGGCCGGATCGCCGACTGCGATTCGCGATTGGTCATCACCGCGGACGAGGGCTTGCGCGGAGGCAAGCGCGTGCCGCTCAAGAGTTGTGTCGACGGAGCGCTCTCCATCGAAGGCGCGGATTGCGTCAAGCATGTATTGGTGGTGCGCCGGACGGGCGCTCGCGTCCCGATGTATGCCCCGCGCGACATCTGGTACGACGAACTGGTCAACGGCCAGGCGAAGACCTGCGCGGCCGAGGCGATGGACGCTGAAGACCCTCTTTTCATTCTGTACACCTCCGGGTCGACCGGTAAACCCAAGGGGGTTCTGCACACCACCGGAGGGTATCTCGTGTACGCCTCCTTCACGCACCAGATGGTTTTCGACCTGCATGAGGATGACATCTACTGGGCGACGGCGGACATCGGCTGGGTCACCGGCCACAGCTACATCGTCTACGGCCCGCTGGCGAACGGCGCGACGACCGTCATGTTCGAGGGAGTGCCGAACTACCCGACGACGAGCCGGTTCTGGCAGACCGTCGACAAGCACAAGGTGACCATTTTGTATTCATCGCCCACGGCGATCCGGTCGCTCATGCGGGAGGGCGTGGCCCCGGTGCAGGCATGCTCGCGCAAGACTCTGCGGCTGTTGGGATCCGTGGGTGAGCCGATCAATCCGGAAGCCTGGGAATGGTATCACCGCGTCGTCGGCGACGGCCGCTGCCCCATCGTCGATACATGGTGGCAGACGGAGACCGGCGGCATATTGATTTCGCCGCTGCCGGGAGCGATAGACCTGAAGCCGGGATCCGCAACGCTGCCGTTCTTCGGTGTGCAGCCGGCGATCGTGGACAATGAGGGCCGCCCGCTGCAGGGTGCGTGCGAGGGCAATCTGGTGCTGCTCGATTCTTGGCCCGGGCAAATGCGCACGGTCTACGGCGATCATCAACGCTTCATCGACACGTATTTCAAGACCTTTCCGGGCACGTACTTCACCGGCGACGGGGCACGCCGCGATGCCGACGGCTACTACTGGATTACCGGCCGCGTGGATGACGTCATCAACGTCTCCGGCCACCGGTTGGGGACGGCGGAAATCGAAAGTGCCCTCGTGGCCCACCCGACGGTAGCCGAGGCCGCGGTCGTCGGATTTCCGCACGACATCAAAGGTCAAGGAATCTATGCCTATGTCACTTTGATCGCCGACGCGGCGCCGTCCGAGCCTCTACGCCTCGAATTGCGCGACTGGGTTCGACGCGAGATCGGTCCGATCGCAACGCCGGACGCCATTCAGTGGGCGCCCGGACTCCCGAAAACGCGCTCCGGCAAGATCATGCGGCGCATCTTGAGAAAGATCGCGGCCAATGAATGCGATCAACTCGGGGACATTTCATCGCTGGCGGATCCGGCTGTCGTCGAACAGCTGATCGCGGAGCGTGCACGCTGACGGTATCGCCGGTGTCGAGAGGGCGCCGCCGGCGCGGATGACGGAATCCGCGCCGGCGGCCTTTCAGATTTTCCAGCCGCGTCCTTTCAGATCTAGCGGGCGTCGAGCGACAAGATCCACCGAACTAGCTGACGGGCATCGTCGCGTTGAATCGCCACGGCATTGGGGGGCATGGCAAGTCCGGTCACTTTCCCCTTCCAATGGCTGGCATAGGGATTGGAGCCCTGCATGACGGTGGCCGTCAACTTTTGCGCGGCGCCCTTTTTACCCTTGTACTTGGCGGCGACGTCGGCCCAGGCTGGTCCAACGGGCTTGGCGCCCGGATCGGATGGCGACACCGGCTTGATCGAATGACACGTCATGCAACCGCTGTGGGTGGCCAGAGCGATCATGGCGTCATCGTTTGCGGTCGCCGCCGCCGGGGCCGGGGCCGGCATTGCGATATTTGCCGAGGCCAGCGCCAACACCGTGACCGCGGCGAATGTAATTTTCTTCATCAAATTCTCCAGTTGACCTCGATCCCGTTAGCGTTCAATCGCGAGCGCGACGCCCATGCCGCCGCCGATACACAGACTCGCCAGACCCTTTTTCGCGTCGCGCCGAATCATCTCGTGCAGCAGCGTCACCAAGATGCGGCAACCCGATGCGCCGATCGGATGCCCGATGGCGATGGCGCCGCCATTGACGTTTATTTTCGACGTGTCCCATCCCATTTGACGGTTGACGCCGATCGCCTGTGCGGCGAACGCCTCGTTGATTTCCATGAGATCGAGATCCTGATGGTTCCAACCCGCCTTCTTCAAGCACAGCTGCGCCGCAGGCACCGGACCCATACCCATGATTTTCGGATCTACGCCCGCGGACGAGTACGCTTTCACCCAGGCGAGGGGCTTCAGCCCGAGTTCCTCGGCCTTGCGAGCCGACATCATCATGACCGCAGCGGCGCCGTCGTTGATCCCCGACGCGTTGCCCGCGGTAACCGTGCCGTCCTTGCTGAACGCAGGCTTCAGTTCGCCGAGCGCTTCGGCTGTCGTGCCGGCGCGGATGTATTCGTCGCTGTCGAACACCGTCGTGGCCTTGCGCGTAACGATTTCGAAAGGTGCGATTTCGGCTTTGAAACGACCCGCCTTCTGCGCGGCCTCGGCCTTTTGCTGGGATGCGGCGGCAAATTCATCTTGTTCGCGGCGGGAAATTTCGTACTTCTTGGCGACATTTTCCGCCGTCGCGCCCATGTGGTAGTTGTTGAAGACGTCCCATAGACCGTCGACGATCATGCTGTCGACGAGCTTGGCATCGCCCATGCGGAATCCATCCCGGGATCCCTGAAGCACATGCGGCGCGGCGCTCATGTTCTCCTGGCCGCCGGCAATGATGATATCCGCATCGCCGCACTTGATCGCCTGCGCGGCGAGATGTGTGGCCTTCAACCCGCTGCCGCACACCTTGCCAACGGTCATACCGGGGACGCCATCCGGCAGCCCGGCATGAATCAGCGCTTGCCGCGCCGGATTCTGGCCCACTCCCGCGGTCAGTACCTGACCCATGATGACTTCGGAAATTTGCTGGGGCTGCACACCGGAACGTGCCAGCAGCGCCTTGATGACATGTGCGCCGAGATCGGCCGCAGAGACCTTCGCAATGGAACCGCCGAACTTACCGACTCCGGTTCGCACCGCCGCCGTAATGACCACTTCATTCATACAACCCCCTGAGTCCCAAGTTTTCGATGCCGGCCGATCGCTTGCATTGCAGCGATTGCCGATTACTTTTGCAATACGTACTCCCCGGGGGCATCGGCGAGCGGCACGTATCCGGCCGCGGCGGACCCCATGGGAGGAGAACTTACCTTTTCCGGCGAGGAATGCTCCGTCAGCCATTGTTCCCACGTCGGCCACCACGAGCCGGATCGCGCCGGCGTACCGTCGAACCAGGCCTCCGGCGAAAGAACCTCGGTCGCGTCCAGCCAGGTGCGGACACGGTGGCGCCTTCGCGGATGCACGGCCCCGCTGATGATTCCGGCATTGTGACCGCCGGAAGTGAGCAGAAAGGTATAGTCGGTCGAGCGCGTCAATCCGCGCGCCTTGTACACCGACTTCCATGGGGCGACGTGGTCGGTCTCCGTGCCGACCACGAACATCGGCACTTGGATGCCCGCGAGATCTGCGAGGCGGCCCTCGACTTGAAATTCGCCGCGCGCCAGAGCGTTGTTGAGATACAGCTGGCGCAGATATTCCGAATGCATGCGGCACGGCATGCGCGTTCCGTCGGCGTTCCACGCCATCAAATCATTGGGCGAATCGCGATTGCCGCGCACATACGAATTGACGGCGGGAGTCCATAGCAGATCGCGGGCGCGCAGCAGCGCGAATGCGGCGCCCATCTGCTCGCTCTTCAATACGCCGGTTCGATGCATGGTCGCCTCGAGCATATCGATCTGGCTCGGACTGATGAACAGCGACAGTTCACCGGGTTCGCTGAAGTCCTGCTGTGCCGCAAGCAAGGTCATGGTCGCCGTGCGATGATCACCTTCGGCCGCGAACACCGCTTCGGCGATCGAAAGCAGCGTGCCGCCGATGCAGTAGCCCACCGCGTGAATCTTTCGATTCGGCACGATCTGTGAAACGCCGTCGAATGCCGCCCGGATTCCAAGCCGTAGATAGTCGTCCATACCGAGATTGCGGTCGCTCTCGATGGGATTCTTCCAGGACACCATGAACACCGTGTGCCCCTGCGACACGAGATAAGACACCAGGGAATTCTTCGCGGACAGATCGAGAATGTAGTACTTCATGATCCACGCCGGAATGATCAGTATCGGCTCGGCAAGCACCGTCCCGGTCGCGGGTGAATATTGGATCAGTTCAATGAGGTCGTTGCGCAGCACGACCTTGCCGGGGGTTGCCGCAATGTCGCGGCCGATCACGAATTTTTCGAACCCGGGCTTCGCCTTGCCGCCGAGAGTGCTCTGCACATCCTCGAGCCAATTCCCGAAACCGCGAACCAGATTTTTGCCGGCCTCCGCACGGGTGGCATCCAGCAATTCGGGGTTGGTGGCGAGATAGTTGTCCGGGGATACTGCTTCGAGCGCATTGCGCGCCATGAATTCCAAGGTGCGCTTGTTTTCCGGGGCGACCCCGGGCACCGCCGACAGCGCGTTTTGCCACCAGTCGGCATAATTGCGGTACGCGTGAGCGTACACATTGAATGGCCACTGCGACCAACCCGTGCCCTCGAATCGAGCATCGCCGGCGGCGGGTGACAAGGGCTCGCGGGCGGCGGCGGCCTGCGTGGCAAACGCCAGTGTCTCCGCGGTTTTGGCCATCGCGTCCTGGGCGAGCTGGAGCTGTTGCGGTGGTTCCTTGGCCAGATTCAGCAGCCAATCCCACCACGCATTGACATACACGTCGGGCGCCAATCCGCCGGTGACGGTTGCCATTTGCGCACGCAACTCGCGTTGCAGATCCTGTTGTTCCCGGTGTTCCGCCGTCTCAGCTTCCTGAGCGCTGGGGTTCGACTTGTTGGGCGTCATCTTGGCCACCGTCCTTGCTATTCGAACCGCGAATCGGCGGGGGCGCCGTGGCGCCCCGCCGTTCTTGATCGGACCTATCAGCCCGCTTTCTTCTTCGGCTCCTCGAAGCGCTTCGCCTCATCGACGACCTTGCTGGTCGCTTCCTTCACGGCTTCGGTGAAACTCGCCTGAGTTTCGGTCGCGAGCGTGGCGAATTCCTGGGCTCGGGCGCGCAGCTTCTCGGACAGAGCCGTGGTCAGCTCCACTTGCTTGGACACGAAGTCTGCCGGGCTCTGCACACCCAGCGCCAACTTCGCCTGGGCCAGGCTCCACTCGAGGTAATCGCCGGCGACGGCATACTGGTAACGACCCACGCGGTCGATCACTTTCACGCCTTCCTGTTGGGCCTTCAGCACCGGCGCGAACGCAGACTTATAGGTCTCGAGGATGGTCTTGGGGTCAAAAGTTAAGTCGCTCATATCTTGCTCCTGAATTTGGGGGATCTCGTTCAAGCAGCATCATATCGCGTTTTGTATGCATTGCAAGAAGAATTTACGGATTCCCTTGTCGGAACTGTTAAGGGGATATACGTATATGAAATTGCTAATTATTTTTCCAAATAAAACGGATATGTGTAGTTATCGGCTCGACCCATTGCTTTTGCGACGCAAAATCGCAAGAAACTGAGGTCGACGCCCCCGTCCGAGGGGCGCATGATTTGCGCAGATGCGCAGTTGGGGCCTGTGGAGGTCGAGCCATGGCAACGATCTTCGATCACATCCGGTCGCTCGAATCCTACGTCGAACGCAGCGGCGCCCGCCTGGTGCGCTCGCCGTTGCCGGAATGGGTGGATGGGCGCATGTGCAGCGATCTCATCATGCTGCGAGTGGATTTGGATCCCGAGCAGGAACTGCTGGCCCTGGTACATGAACTGACTCATTGGCTGATGCATCGGGATCCGCGCCTGCAATACCCTCGCACCGTGCTTGAATACGAAGCCGAGGCGGTCGAGGCGCTGGTGAGGGCGCGGCTCGGCTTGCAATCCGCATCGGACCCGCTGAACGCGGCAGGCAATGATCCAACCGATGACCTGCTGTCTGCATCGGTGCATCGCGTGGTTTGGGCGAGCAGCCGAATCTGCGACGCTCTAGGGATTGAGATCAGCCCCTCGCTCACCGCCGCAACCGACCATCGACCTACAGGCGCAACCCGCCGTCCACCTCGAGGCAGCGGCCGGTGAAGAAATCGTTCTCGAAGATGAACAGCACCGCATGGGCGATTTCCTCGGCCCGGCCCAGGCGCTTTAACGGCACCGGCGCCGTCAGTTTGTCCAGCACTTCAGGACGCATGGACGCGAGAATCTCCGTGTGCGTAAATCCCGGCGCGATCGAACCGCAGCGAATCCCGTAGCGGGCGAGTTCCTTGGCCCAGACCACGCTCATGGATTCGACGCCTGCCTTGGCGGCGCTGTAGTTGCTTTGCCCCGCATTGCCGGCCCGCGAAATGCTCGATATGTTCACGATCACGCCGCCGTTGCCGCGTTCGATCATATGCGCCGCAGCCTCCCTCGCGCATAGGAATACGCCGGTGAGGTTTACGCCGATCACTGCGTTCCACTGATCCATGCTCATGCGACCGACCGGAACCCCGTCTTTCACCTTGATCAGCAAGCCATCCCGCACGATCCCGGCATTGTTCACCAGTCCGTCCAGACGCCCGAAATCGCCCGCCACGCGGGTCATGGCGTCGGCGACCTCAGCTTCATCGGCCACGTTCACTTGGTAGCTTCTAGCCTGCACGGATTCGGCCGCACACAATGCGCGGGTCTCCTCGAGATCTGCGGGATTGAGGTCGAATAGCGCAACATCTGCGCCGCGACCGGCCATCTGCTGCGCGATGGCTCTTCCGATGCCGCGCCCTGCGCCCGTCACCACGACCGTCTTGTTACGTATGTCCATGATTGTTGTTACTCACCTTGATTGTCGCTCGCCGTGATTGTCACTGGCCTTTGATTGTCGCTCGCCGTGATTGTCACTGGCCTTTGTTTCTCTCGCCTGGCGGCTTGTCTGCGCCTTGCGGCTTGTCTGCATGGTCTTCAGTTTTCGAAGATGTCGGGCCGGCATGGCCGGTGAATGCGGCGCGGGTGGCCGCCTGCATCTGCTCCCACGCCTCCATGTTCTTGCGGACCAGGTCCGTCAGGGGGGCAAACGGCGTTTGCAATGCCTTGGCCATCTCCGACTGCATGGCCTCCTGCTGGCGCAGCATCGTTGTGAATGCCTGCTCCAGATAGCGGCTCAGCAATGCCTGCATCGGTCCACCGTAGAATCTGATCACCATTTCCAGCAGATCGCTGTTCAGGACGGGAACACCGAATTGCTCCTGCTCGGATATGATCTGCAGCAGCACCGCGCGCGTCAGGTCATCGCCCGATTTGTCATCGATCACCTTGATTTTCTCGCCCGCCACGACGAGTTGCCGCAGGTCGTCGAGCGTGACGTGCCGGCTCCCGCTGGTGTCATAAAGGCGGCGGTTCGAGTACTTTCTAATGAGGCGTTCTGGTTGCATTGATCTAGTTTGCCCTTCGCATCGCACAAATTACTATACGTACTTCTCATTATACGCCAATTTGTAACACAATATTATCAATAATAAACAATGACTTATACTGAAAAAACCGTATATTCCAGGGATCGTAACGGGCAACACAGACATTTTTGCGCTGCATACGGAGAGTGGTTTGAACTTTGATTCCCTGATTGCACCGCTGCGCGATTCCGCCGATCGCTTCGCGACGGCGGCGGGCAAGTACCTCGAAGGCACGCAGACTCCCGGACCGTCGGCCGCGGAGGCTGCACGGACCTTCGGCGACTTTCTGCGTGTCGAAACGATGGAGCTATTCCAGTTTCCCTGGAGCACGAACTTCGCGTCCGGCGGCGGAGCCGGTGCTGCGACGCCGCCGGCCATGCCGCCGGCGATGCAAGATCCGCCCGCGTTTGGCCTGAATCGCGAACATCAGCTCCGCTGGCAACGCAGTGCCGAAAATGGAAGGCGCGTCGGCGAGGCGCAGCACCGGCTGCAATTGTTGTGGTCCGACGCATTGCGCGACGCCGCCATCGCCTTTGCGGCGCGGCTCCAATCGGCTGACTCCGGTGACGCGAAGGGCGCCGCGCCGGGCGCCGCCACGCTGCGTGGACTTTACGATTCGTGGATCGACTGTGCGGAAGAGGCCTATGCGCGCATCGCCCGCAGCGATCCCTTCAGCAGCGCGCTGGCCGACTTCATCAATGCCAGCAGCGCTTGGCGGAAGGAATCGCAGGCGAGCATCGAACTTTGGGCGAAAGCGCTCGACCTGCCCACGCGCAGCGAACTCAACACATTGACGCGGCGGGTGAACTCGTTGGAGGAGCAGCTTCGGTCGACGGAACCTCGCGATCCGACGCGCAAGGAGCCTCCGCGAGCGCGTCGACCGTCCGGCGCGCGCCGTGGGAAGCGGCCGTAAGTCATGACGTTCGCCGATGTGTATGCCAGGCTGGTCGCGGCAAAGCATTGCGCTCCCGGGTGCTCGGCGAAGGAATTGGTCTGGGAATCGGGAAAGCTGCGCCTTTTTCGCTATCTGCCCACCGCAGCCTCATCGGGGACTGCGCCGTTGCTCATCGTTTATGCTTTGGTCAACCGACCCTACATGATGGATCTCCAGGAGGACCGTTCGCTAATTCGCGGGCTCTTGGATGCAGGTCTTACGGTGTACCTGATCGACTGGGGTTACCCCGATGGGGCGGACCGCTTCACCACATTGGCCGACTACATCGACCGGCTGCTCGCGGGCTGTGTCGAACAGGTACTCGCGGCGCACCGCCTTGGTGCGCTGAATATGCTCGGGGTCTGCCAGGGCGGGGTGCTCAGCCTGTGCTTCGCCGCCCTGCATCCCCGGAAAGTACGAAACCTCATCACCATGGTCACCCCCGTCGATTTCCATACGCCCGGGGATCTGCTCTCGAAGTGGGCGAGAAATATCGATGTGGCCGCCTGGGTGGGCGATGGCAATGTATCGGGAGGTGTACTGAATCAGCTGTTCCTGGCGCTGATGCCGTTTCGCCTGGGCCACCAAAAATACATGGATTTGCTGCTTGGAAACCCCGGTCAGGCGCAGGTCGACAATTTCATGCGGGTCGAGCGTTGGATATTCGACAGTCCCGACCAAGCTGGCACCGCCTTTCAGGAGTTCGTAACCTGGTTCTATCAGGAAAACCGCCTCGCGCGAGGCCGGCTTGAAATCGCCGGCCGCAAGGTGGATCTGCGAAGCCTACAGCTGCCGCTGCTAAATCTGATCGGCAGCAAGGATCACTTGGTGCCGCGGGACGCCTCCAACGCACTGCAAGGGCTGGTCGGCAGCAAGGACTGCACCACGCTCGAATTCGAACTCGGGCACATCGGCATGTATATCAGCGCACGTGCGCAGCGCGAGGTGCCCGCGGCGATTGTCCGGTGGCTCGCGCAGCGCTGAACTGCATGCAGCGTTGAACTGCATGCAGCGCTGAATTACATATAGACGCCGCCGTTGACGTTGATCTGCTGGCCGGTGATGTAGTCGGCATCGGCCGCCAGGAAGAGAACCGCCTTCGCGATTTCCTCAGGGGAGGCGAAGCGCCCCATCGGAATGCGCGCCAGGATGGCCGCCTGCACTTGTTCGGGCACCTTGGCCAACATGCCGGTCTCGGTGAACCCCGGCGCCAATGCGTTGCAAGTGACGTTGTATTTCGCGAGTTCCATCGCCGCGGTCTTGGTGAACGCGATGATCCCGCCCTTGCTCGCCGCGTAATTGGCCTGCCCGAAGTTGCCGGCTTGGCCGACGAAGGAGCTGATATTGATGATGCGGCCGTGTTTTTGGGCGGTCATCATCGGCATGACGGCGGAGACCCCGAAATAGCACGCGTTGAGATTGGTATGCAGCACGGCCAGCCAATCCTCGTCCGTCATCTTCCGCAGCGTTTTGTCGCGCGTGATGCCGGCATTGTTGACCAGTACGTCGAGCCTTCCCCAGGCCTGGGTGATCTTCTCGATCATCGACGTCCAGGTCGATCTTTCGCCGACGTCGCCCTTGAACAGCAGCGTCTTCCGGCCGATCTTGGCCAACTCGGCCGCCAGCGAATTCGCCTCGCTCTCGCTGCTTTGATAGTTGATCGCGACATCCGCGCCTTCACTCGCGAGCGACAGAGCTATGGCTCTGCCGATTCCGCGCGCCGCCCCGGTCACCAACGCCCGCCGACCTTCCAGTCTGTTCATCGCCGCCCCCAGGTATTTTTGAAACATTGGGATCTTTTGGAGGGCGAATATGCGCCAACTCTTGGGCAAATTAAAGCGGAATAGGTAGATTTCCCACTGAAATGCGGTAAAACCTAATCAGCGCAGGGTAATGCTGACCGGGCAGTGATCGCTGCCCATGACCTCGGGGTGAATCGCCGCACTCTTCACCGAGCCGCGAAGCGCAGCCGACACCAGAAAATAGTCGATTCTCCACCCGATGTTGCGCGCCCGGGAGTTCGCAAAATGACTCCACCACGAATAGTGGCCGTTCCCCTGCGTGAAGAGCCGGAACGTATCGACGAACCCCGCGTCCACCATATTTTGAAAGCCCTTCCGCTCCTCGTCGGTGAACCCCTTCTTCCCGCGGTTCGGTTTCGGGTTCGCAAGATCGAGTTCGGTATGGGCAACATTCAAATCGCCGCAAAAAATAACCGGCTTGCGCGTCTCGAGCTGCCTGCAGTAGGCCAGGAACGCCGGGTCCCAGTGCTTGAAGCGCAGATCCAACCGGCTGAGGTCGTCCTTGGCATTCGGCGTATACACGGTGACCACGTGATAGTTCTCGAATTCGGCCGTGACGACCCGGCCCTCTTCGGCGCTGTCCCGTTGCAGCTCGTCGGCAAAACTGAAGCGCTGCGCAAACTCCGTGGGGTATCCGTTGATGACGGCGATCGGTTCCTGCTTGGAAAAAATGGCCGTTCCGGAATAGCCCTTCTTGACCGCCGAGTTCCAGTATTCGCGATAGCCCGGCAGATCGATTTCAATCTGCCCGCGTTCAGCCTTGGTTTCCTGGAGACACAGAATATCCGGCTGGTGTTTCTCCAGGAATGACAGGAACAGTCCCTTGCGATGGACCGCGCGAATGCCGTTCACATTCCAGGAGTAGAGCCTCATTGAATTCGCTGGCTGAAACTCACCCCATAAGCTGCCGGTCGGGCGAGCAACACCGGATCGGCAGAGGGTTCGATGCCCGGCGCGAGATTCAGCGGGCTGAACATGATCGACTTCTGAGCGGTCGCCTGATCCTTGACGGTCTTCGTCAAGGTCAGCGTGCCCAAGGAGACGACTTTACGATCCGCCGGCCACGTCGACGTGGGGTCATCGAGCGGATCGCCCTCGCCGGCGATCTGCGCCAACAAGCGAAATTTGACCGGTCCTTTGGCCATGCGCTGCGGCAACTCATCCATCAGGTAATTCGGCGCGGCCTTCGCCGCCTCCGCGTCACTCAGTGCGTGCTCACCCGCAACCGGAATGATCTGGTAGCGGGCGTAGTGGCTCACGCCTTTCGCATTGGTGAATTTCAAAGCGTTGACGCCGTAGAACGCGAGGGTGGCGAAGCTCACCGGCGGTGGCCGCGGCGTGCTCACGAATTTCACCGCCGCCGGATGAGTGCCGAGAAACTTCTCGATGGGAGTGGGCTTCGGAGCATCAGGGCCGCTCTGCGCGGCCGCCTGGAGGAACGCCAGGAAATCCTCCGGCGTTGCGACCGGAAAGCTGTTGGCCGAGATGCTCACGATGTCTGTCGCCGCGCCGTCGGGCAGCGTGAATCGGATCGCTATTCCATGCGGACTGGCGTTGGGATCCGCATCCGGCAGCGTGGGAACCCCGGTCGGGTCGGAAAACCGGACCAAGACCGGTACGGCCTTGGCGAAATGCGGCGCCTTGCTGAACGATGAGGCCGCGGGGCCGGGCGTGAACGTTCCCTCCACCATGATCCCCTTCGCATGATTCGCCCGAAAACCCTTGTGCGGACCTTTCGACAAGACGTTGAGGGCGTCCACCAAGGCAACCGGGAGCGGCTTTTTATCAGCTGCGGGTGCATCCGCGGCGAGGGCGCTGCAGCAGAGTGCGGCTCCCACGAGGATGGGCAGTACCATGCAAGCGTTGCGAGAGAAAGTCATATTACCTCCGGCTGCGAAAATCGCCGCGAGAGTTTAACTTAAAGATGCTCAATCGCGAACGCCGATCCTCCGTGAGCCTTGGCCGGAATGGCATGGCGTGGCGCCGTCACTCCATGCGCGTCTTTCGGCGGTTCGTGCTGCCGGTTGCCGCGGGCTCCTGAAGCGCCGTGATCGATTGCAATTTCTGCATCGCGAATTCGACGAAGGCCGATACCGCCGTCGGAATATGCTGCCGGCTGGGAAGCACGATGTTCAGATCCGCGCCGTCCCGGCGATAGCCCTGCAGCACGTGAATGAGGCGGCCGGTTCGCAGATCCGCACTGATCATCATCGCCGGCAACAAGGCAACTCCCAGGCCGGACAGGCAGGCTTTCATCAGGATGCGCGCGCTGTTCGCGCAGAACCGTCCCGAAACCTCCACGGCTTCCTCGCCGCCCGGTCCTTGCAGCGTCCATGTCACGCGGCTTTGCCGGGTCGATACGATCAGACAATCGTGCTGCGCGAGTTCCTGGAGCGTATTGGGGTGGCCTCGGGCAACCAAATAGCCGGGACTTGCAACCAGATTGAAATGTTGCGCCGTAATCTGACGGAACACGGAGCGCATGTCCCGGAAGTTGCCGCCGCGAATTGCAACGTCGATATCTTCGTCGATCAAGTCCGCCCGGGCGTCGTTCAAGACGAAGTCCAGGCGCACGCGCGGATGCCCGTTGAGGAATTCCGCCACCCAGGCGATGTTGAAGAAATCGAGGAAGTCCGCCGGCGCCGCAACGCGCACCGGTCCGCTCGGCGTGTCGCTGCCGTGGACCAAATCCTTGCCCGCCTCCACGACCCCGTCGACCGCGGGCGCGCTGCGATCGAAGAAAGCCTGTCCGGCCGCCGTTAGAGTGAGCTTGCGGGTGGATCGCTGCATCAGCCGCGTATCCAAACTGGACTCGAGTTCGCGTATCCGACGGCTCAGGGTATTGGGCGGCACGCCCAAACGGCGTGCCGCTTCGGCGAAACTGCGCGCCCGCACCACTTGAACGAACATGCGCACGTCATTGAGATCCAGCATCGGATTACTGCGCGCAGGCCTTGGGTTGGCGCGGACAAGCCCCGCTGCGAGGACAAATGACGCTGGCGGTCGAATCCAACGCGTCGGCAATCCACGAAATATTGAGGACCTGCGACGCCGCGCGGATGTTGGCTGCGGCCTCGGCCGGAATCTTGCCGTCGCCCCCGCCCAGCCTGCATGACTCCGCAACCGCGGCGACGACATTCTCGCCGTCGAATCCCTGCGCCTCCAAAGCCGGCAACAGGTCCACGCCGACCGACAGCACATGCACTTCGTCGAGCGCGTCGCGCGTCAGCAGCGAATGACAGCAGTACAGCCGGGCGCGCTTTCCTTCCTGCATCACGGATATTTGCGATTTGGGCTTTTGTATCGCGGGGGCGGCCTGGGGAGCGTCCTTCAGCAGGCGGAATACCGCCCAGCGCGGGCACGGATCGGACACCAGGCTCATGTTGCCCCACGGCAGCGGGATACCGTTGCCGCGATAGACCGCGCGCAGAAAACCGGGAGGATAGGCGTCGAAGAAATGCCAGTGCCGGTAAGGAGACACCGCCGTCATCCGGCGCATGACCAGAGCAGCGGTGACACCGAGCTTGCGGCCGGCGGAGACGCTGTGCGCCTCGCGGATCAAAAATCGACGAAATGGCACGCGCGGACAGAGCAAGGCGCCCGCAAAGAAACTGCATTCGAAATCGCGCCACGCATACAGCACGTCCTGCGCACCCATCCCGGCGGCGGAACTAGATGCCTCGCCGTCCCCTGAATGCATGGCGCTGTGAGGCGAGATGGCCCCGTCGCCGTTGTGCAGCACCTTGTGGCCGATGAAGAACGCGAGCTCGTACTTCAGGCGCCCTTCCTGGCTGCGCAATCGCCGGTTCACCAGCACTGTCCCCGGCGCTTCGAATCGGGACCTGATCAACGCGCCGCCCGTCGGCAGGCCGCCCGGCGACTCTTCATCGAACCATTTGACCTGCAGATCGTGACGCTTGCAGATCGCCATCAGCGTGTCGAGGGTCAGGGGCATCTCGCGGCCGCCGCATTCCTCGGCGGCCCGCTCGATATCGGGGAAATTGTTGTGACGTGTTTCCTGCCAGACGCGAATCAGCAATTGTGCGAATTGCCGCCCGGTGGTACCCGTTTGGGACAAGAGCTCCGGCAGCGCGTTCTGCAGGAGCTCGTGAGAGAACAAAAAGGCCGGTTCCAGCGGCATCGCCTCCAGGCCGCCGCGTTCGCGTTGCGCCGGCGCCACTTCCACCTCGGTGTTTTCGTCCAGGAACCAGCGTGAATCCTTGCCGAATATGCCGGCCAACATGTGGAGCATCTGGGCCGAGGGCATGCGCTTGCCCGTCTCCACCATGCTGAGGTAGGACACCGAGGGGGCCCCCGCCACGTCGATTTGCACGCATCGGGCCGACAATTCATCCAAGGTAAGCCCGTTGCGCTTGCGCAGCGAGCGCAGCTTGGCACCCAAGAAATGCCCCTGGCGTATCAGGCCTGCCATGGAACCCCCGCTACCACCATTTTACCCGTGTTTGTGAAATTCACATTGTCAAATTTCTATTGTGTAAATAACCTCTAGACACTCTAATCTGCGTGCACGTCGCGGCGCAAGCTCGCGATCCGTTACCTGCCAAAACATGGCGTTGAGGAGATTGATGATGACTGAGTCGAGAGCCCCGGATTCGCGCTGGCAAGGCGTCCAGCGTCCCTACACCCCGGCCGATGTCGCCCGCTTGCGCGGCTCCGTCCGAATCGAATATTCCCTGGCGCGGATGGGTGCGGAGAAGTTTTGGAGGCAGTTGCACAGTGAGCCTGTGGTCGCAGGCTTGGGCTGCATGACGGGCAATCAAGCGGTACAGACCGTTCAAGCCGGGTTGAAGGCTATTTATTGCTCGGGCTGGCAGGTCGCCGGCGACGGCAACTCCGCGGGCGAGATGTATCCCGATCAAAGCCTGTATCCGGTGGATTCCGTGCCAAAGATGGTCGAGCGCATCAACAATGCGCTGCTTCGCACCGACCAGATTCATCACTTAGACGGCAAGTCGCAGATCGACTGGCTGGCACCCATCATCGCCGACGCCGAGGCCGGCTTCGGCGGCAATCTCAACGCCTTCGAACTGACCAAGGCGTTGATCCGCGCCGGCGCGGCCGGCGTCCACT
>Ga0307516_10002890_pt1 | contig 22560 bp, 24 predicted proteins | sample 19_EM_MG_FD_203310 | JGI IMG/M metagenome (GOLD analysis project Ga0307516, IMG submission 203310) | Populus trichocarpa ectomycorrhiza microbial communities from riparian zone in the Pacific Northwest, United States - 19_EM | ecosystem: Host-associated > Plants > Roots > Unclassified | place... | reverse complement strand
GTAACCCATCGTTGACTCTCCGAAGAAAAATGCCTCGCCCCGCGCAGGTCGCGAAAGGGAAGCGGCAGCGCTTCTATGCGAGAACCGCCGTGAACACAACGTTACCATGTTGTCTGGCGTTTCATGCATTCGCTTTGGGCCGATCGGGCCGGAATTTCCCTGTCACGACGAATCCACCCTATCCTGACCAGTGCCGCCGACGAGGTTTGCGGCACCCTGGCCCGGGTGATCGCCTATGTCATGGCGTTGGCTCTTCTTGGCATTCTCGGCCTCTCGTCTTGGAACCAGGTCCCAGACCTGGAAGCATCCGAGCCCACCAAAGCGGGCTGGATGGTGGCGGGCCGCTCGCACCCGGCTTATGCCGTGAGCCGTCTCGATATGGACGAGAAATCAGTGACTTACGAAATCGTTCGACATCCCCAAGGGGGCCGCAAGGATATCTTCCGCTGGGCCAGCCCGGGGGACAGGCCGGCAGCCGAGCTGGAAATCTACCGCCTCGGAGCCGAAGCCGCCTCTGCTGCAGAAGCCCGCGCCGACCTCGCCGCCCGGATGTCCTCAGCCGACGCTTCCGATCTGGAAACCGCCGGCGTCATCGACAGCAAGTTCGGCACCCTTGCACTGTTTCGTCAGGTCGGAGCCAGGGAGGGAGGCAAGGACGGCGCCGACTCCTGTCTGGGCTTCCTGAAGCGAATCGACGACCTCGCTCTGCATATCTCAGGCTGGTCATGCCAGGGCACCAGCATCCCGTTGCGGCGCGCGGCCATCGGCTGCCTGCTCAACCGCCTGACCCTGCTCGTCTCCGGAAATGATCCGAAGCTGGCCAAATTCTTCGCCCGCGCGGAGTTGAGACGCGGCAGTTGCACCAACCCGGCCCTATCGGCGGAAACAGCTGACTGGGTCATCCGGGCCGACAACCCGCGGCTGCGTGGCGCCCTCTGAGCGGTTGACCGGCCTCGGGGACCCGCCGGCGCCAGCATCAATGCCAAGATGCTGGAATTGATGCAACTTTCGCGAAATGAGGCGCATTATCTCGGCCGGTGTGGCGCAATTGACCTTGTCGCGCCACATCTTCGACGGATAAAGTCGTGCTGAATTAACTATGGCGACCCGCCAGCTCCGTGAGGATGTAATGAACTTGAAATTTCACGCCGCGAACCGTCTTGCCCTGTTGCTGGCGGCAGGTGCGTTGGCCGGCGTTCTTGCCGGTATTTCAGCAGCAGACGCCAAGGATCCCAAGCGCCGTAGTGATGACGCGCGCACCTCCTACAATTACGGTCCGGGCGGTCCGAACGTGTCCTATCAGCAGGGGCCGCGCACCCGGGTCTACATCACCAAGCGTTCGTTTCTCGATGGTGGCACCGAGGTGTTGCCGGGCGACCGCAAGTTCTCGGACTACGCCTTCCCGCCGGAGATGGGATACCCATCGTTCGCGCGCCAGAACGTCAACCGCCCGATCGACCGTCAGCCGCTGAATCCGCCTTCCGATATGGGCGGCTATCCGGCGAGCATCCCGCTCCCGTATTGAGGGCGGTCGCCTCGACCACGCTGCCGTCCCGGCCTTGAGCCGGGACTCCTGTGCCACGGCTTCTGATCCCATCCCGAAAACGATTGTTCACCGACTGTCACGTCGGCACCAGTTTTGGCGCCGTGCGTCCCGGCGCAAGGTCGGGACAACAACAGATCTCGCGCTTAGGCGTGAAGCGCCTGCAATTCCTTCAGAATCGCCTCGCCCATCTGCGCCGTCGACACCGCGGCCGTGCCGTCCGACTTGATGTCGGCGGTGCGCAACCCGCTCGCCAGCACGGCGGCGATCGCCGCATCGAGCTGGTCCGCCAGCGCGCCCATGTCGAAGGAATAGCGCAGCGCCATCCCGAACGACGACAGCATCGCGATCGGGTTGGCCAGTCCTCGGCCTGCGATATCCGGCGCCGACCCATGCACCGGCTCGTACAGTGCGCGGCGCTTGTGGGTCTTGGCGTCGACCTCGCCGAGCGAGGCCGACGGCAGCATCCCGAGCGAGCCGGTCAGCATCGCCGCGATGTCGGAGAGCATGTCGCCGAACAGGTTGTCGGTGACGATGACGTCGAACTGCTTCGGCCATTTCACCAGGTTCATGCCGCCGGAATCGGCGAGCTGGTGCTCGAGCTGGACGTCCTTGTATTCGCGCGTATGCACCTGCGTCACCACCTCGTTCCAGAGCACGCCGGATTTCATGACGTTGCGCTTTTCCATCGAGGTCACCTTGTTGCGCCGCTTGCGCGCGAGGTCGAAGGCGACGCGTGCGATGCGCTCGATCTCGTAGGTGTCGTAGACTTGGGTATCGACGGCGCGCTTCTGGCCGTTGCCGAGATCGGTGATGGTTTTCGGCTCGCCGAAATAGACGCCACCGGTGAGCTCGCGCACGATCATGATGTCGAGGCCCTCGACCACCTCGCGTTTCAGGCTCGAGGCCTCCGCCAGCGCTGGATAACAGACGGCCGGGCGCAGATTGGCGAACAGGCCGAGGTCCTTGCGCAGGCGCAGCAGGCCGGCTTCGGGCCGCGCCTCGTAGGGCACGCTGTCCCATTTCGGCCCACCGACGGCGCCGAAGATCACGGCGTCGGCCGCCTTCGCCTTCGCCATGGTCGCATCCGTGATCGAGACCTTGTCCGCGTCATAGGCCGCGCCGCCGACCAGACCCTGCTCGGTCTCGAACTGCGCGATGCCCTTGGCGTTGAGCCAGTCGATCAGGCGCTGCACCTCCGCCATCACTTCGGGGCCGATACCGTCGCCGGGGAGGAGCAGCAGTTTGTGGGTCGCCATGGGTTAGTCCTCGTTGCGCAAATTCGTCGTTACTCGTCATTCCGGACGCCGAGCAGCGCGAGGCGATCCGGAATCCAAAGGTGAGATTCCGGGTTCGCGCTAGCGCGCCCCGGAATGACAAGCCGCGCGGAGTGCTAAAGCCCCATTGCGGGATTGGCAAGACACCGTTGCCCTGGACGCGCCTGTGCAAGGCGCATTGCGCCTGCCACACTGCGGCGTCTCGGAGCCCAGCGTGAAAGCCCCCGATCGTCCCGCGCCTGCCCATCCCGCCCGGTTGATCCTGACCCTGTCGCTGGCTGCAACCGTCGGCCTCGGCATCGGCCGCTTCGCCTATTCGCTGGTGCTGCCGGACATGCGCGAGACGCTGCACTGGTCCTATTCGGCCGCCGGCTTCATGAACACCATCAATGCCGCCGGTTACCTCGCCGGCGCCCTGATGGCGTCGCGGCTGATCCGCCGGTTCGGTTGGTCCGCCGCGGTTCGTGGCGGCACCCTGGCCTGCCTGGTCTCACTGGCCATGTGCGCGATGACGGGAAATTTCGTCGTGCTGAGCTTGGCCCGGTTGCTCGCGGGATTCGGCGCGGCGGCAGGTTTTGTCGGCGGCGGCGCGCTCGCCGCGATCATCGCGCAATCGCGGCCCGCGCGCGCCAACTTTCTGCTGAGCCTGTTCTATGCCGGGCCGGGACTCGGCATCCTCGCCTCGGGGCTGATCGCACCCTTCGTGCTGCAGGCGTTCGGGCCGGGATCGTGGTGGATCGTGTGGTGGGCGATGACCCTGCTTGCCTCGGTCATGACCGTTCCGCTGTTGTTGACCCGGCTCGATGTCGGCGGTGGCATCGCAGATGCCGGTGCTGCCCGTTTCGCCGTGATGCCGGTCGCGATCTATCTCGCCGGCTATTTCCTGTTCGGCGCCGGCTATATCGCCTACATGACCTTCATGATCGCCTATATCCGCGACGCCGGCGGCGGCGCAGCCGCACAGGCAGGGTTCTGGGGCCTGATCGGGGTCAGTGCGTTCGTGACACCCTGGGTCTGGCGCGGCACCCTCGCGCTCGACCGTGGCGGGCTTGCCACCCTGATCATTCTCGGGGTCAACGCCATTGGCGCCAGCCTGCCGATCTTCGGTCATTCGACCGCGCTGCTCGCAACCTCAGCCATCGTGTTTGGCGTGGCGTTTTTCGCCGTGGTGGGATCGACCACCGCGTTCGTGCGCTTCAACTATCCGCCGGCCGCTTGGCCGAATGCGATCGCGGCGATGACGATCTCCTTCGGCATCGGCCAGACGCTAGGCCCGATCGCGGTCGGCGCCGTCACCGATGCGCTCGGCAGTCTCTCGTATGCGCTCAACGTCTCGGCGGCGATGCTGGCGCTGGGGGCAATTCTGGCGGGGTTGCAGAGGAAGCTGAAGCGAGGCACATCATCGTAGTGCATCGTCGCCCCGGCGAAGGCCGGGGCCCATAACCACCGACGTCGATTTGGCAAAGGGCGTCACCCGCCGCGCCAATACGGTGAGATCACGCGGTATGGGTCCCGGCGCAGCGCTCACTCCGTTCGCTTGGCCGGGACGACAGCGATGATCAGCTCCCGCTGAACGAATTGTACCCCTGGTCTTCCCAGTAGCCGCCCTTGTAGTCGTTGGTGACTTCCATCGACATCACATATTTCGGATTCTTGAAGCCGAGCTTGGTCGGCACGCGGATCTTCATCGGAAAGCCATAGGCGCGCGGCAAGATCTCGTCGGCGAATTTGAACGCCATCTGAGTCTGCGGATGCAGCGCCGAGCGCATATCGAGCGGCGAATTATAGCCGTCCTTGTCGGCGCACTGAAACCAGACATAGCGCGCGCGAGTGTCGGCCCCGATCAGTTTGAGGAAATCGCGCAAGGGTGTGCCGGTCCAGCTTCCGATCGCGCTCCAGCCCTCGACGCAGATGTGACGTGTCACCTGCTTCACTTGCGGCAACGCATAGAGCTCGTCCAGCGTCCAGGACTTCTTGTTCTCGACCAGGCCGCGCACCTCGAGCTTCCAGCTCTTGCCGTCGACCTCCGGCGCCTCGTCGACTTCGTAATAGCCGTTGAACGGAAAAGGCTTGGTAATCGCGCTCTCCGGGAAGGTCGGCGCCAGCGCGTCGGGATTGAACAACCAGCCCTGCACGGCGTCGTTGAATTTCGAAATCTGCGCCAGCATCCGGTCCGCGGAATCGCTGTCGACGACATTGCAGCCGGTCAGCAGCGTCAGCGCGCCGAGGCTGGCTCCGCCGGCGATGAAACGGCGCCGGGCCGGATCCGGCATCACCTTCACGGCATCGCGGACCAGAAGCTTCTTGTCGACCCCGGGGATCAGAAGTGAACGTATGCGTCCCATGACTTGGTCTCCTCAAAAATCTTTCCGTTTGGACATACTGTCCGCGCAAACGCCCTTGGGTTTGTCGCGAGGGAAAACCGGTTCCCGCTTTTCCGGAACACGCCCTCCGCGTTTCAGCGTCCGATGATCATGGCGCGCAGACTCTTCGGCACCAGAACGGCCAGCGCAATGTGCACGACCAGGAATGCGACGATCGCGGTCATGCAGAAGAAATGGACGTAGCGCGCGGTCGGATAGTCGCCGAACAGCGTGACCAGCCAGTGCAGCTGGACCGGCTTCCAGATCGACAGGCCCGACAACACCACGACAATCCCGACCAGGATGATGCCAGCGTAAAGCAGCTTCTGCACCTGATTGTAGTGGGTGAGGTCATCATGGGCGAGCTTGAAGGTCAGCGCCGCCTTGATGTCGGCGATCACGCCGGAAGGGGTGAGTGGCAGCAGCTTGTTGCGGAAGCGGCCGGTGGCGAGCCCGACCGCGAGATAGGCCAGCCCATTGATCATCAACAGCCACATCGCCGCGAAATGCCACAGCAGTGCGCCGCCAAGCCAGCCGCCGAGCGTGAAGCTGTGCGAAAAGCGGAAATCGAACAATGGCGAGGCGTTGTAGATCTGCCAGCCCGACATGATCATCATGATCATTGCCACCGCGTTGATCCAATGCATGGCCCGCACCCAGGCCGGCTGGACGATCTTGGCCGGCATCACGGTTTGGTGACCTTCGGCGGCTGCTAGGCTGGACACGGCTCTTCTCCGTCGTTCGACTTGGTCTCGGACAATATACGCCCGAAAACTGCGCCCCGTTACTGCGCGCTTGCTATCAAAACGATGCGTGCCGGGTATCGCTGACACAAACCGTCTTCACGAAAAAGCGAGCCGGGTTGCCCCGGCTCGCTCCTGACACACCCCGACCGGGACCGGGTCTCTGTGCAACGATCGCTCAGGACGCCGGCAGCAGGACGGTGTCGATCACGTGAATGACGCCGTTCGACTGGTTGACGTTGGAGATGGTCACCATCGAGCTGTCGCCCTTGGCGTCGATGATCATGACATGGTTACCGTCGCGCTTGACCATCAGGTCCTCGCCCTCGACCGTCTTCAGCTTCTTGCCGTCGGTCAGGGCGGCGGCATCGAGCTTGCCCGCGACCACGTGATAGGTGAGAATTTTGGTCAGCGTCGCCTTGTTCTCGGGCTTCACGAGAGTGTCGACGGTCCCGGCGGGCAGCTTGCCGAAAGCGGCGTTGGTCGGCGCGAACACCGTGAACGGGCCTTTGCCTTCCAGGGTCTGGACCAGGCCGGCGGCCTTCACGGCGGCAACGAGCGTGGTGTGGTCCTTCGAGTTCACGGCGTTCTGGATGATGTTCTTCGAGGGGAACATCGCGGCGCCGCCGACCATCACGGTCTTTTCCTCGGCGCGCGCCGGGGCAATGATGGTGGCCGTGAGGGTCAGCGTGCTGAAGGCAACGGCGGACAATAGGGCAATATGCTTGGACATTGAAAGTCTCCCGATGATTGAGGAACCGGCAGCCATCTGCCGGGGATAAAAGGGCAACAACGACACCGCTCGTTGGCGTGCTCAGACAGCGTCGTCGTTGCTCGAATTACGGGAGGGCTTGAAAGCGGTTTCGGAAAATAAGTTTTCGTGATGCGTGAAACTTTCACCGCACTCGTGCGTGCTGAGGCGTCCTGACGCAGCGAGCGGTAGAGGGGTCTTCCGCGAACGCCGCCGCAATCAAGGCTCGCTCAGCTTCGTCATGCACCTCATTCGCAGACGACGATGGCGAGCGTGCGGCATCAATCCCTGTTCGCCGGGGTCTGGATGAACCCCCTGTTCCGGGTCGGGCTGATCAGGATTTCATTGACACAGACGCGCGGCGGCAGGCTGGCGACGAAGACGATGGTGCGGCCGAGATCTTCGGGCTGCAGCATCGTCGCCTGCTCCGCTTCCGATGGCACCACGGGACGCTGTTTCAGGATCGGGGTTGCGACCTCGCCGGGCGAGAGGCAGCAGGCGCGCAGGCCGTTGACGCATTCGTCCATGTTGAAGGAGTGGGTCAGCGCCAGCACCGCATGCTTGGTGGTGGTGTAGGCCGGGCCCGGCATCTTCGAGACGTGGCGGCCGGCCCAGGAGCAGATATTGATGATGCTGCCGTCCTTTTGGCTCCGCATCGCCGGCAACACCGCGCGCATGCAATAGAGCACGCCGTTGAGATTGATATCGACCAGTTCGTCCCAGCCCTCCAGCTCCAGATCGGCCCAGCTACGCTTTGGCACATTGATCCCGGCGGAATTGACCAGCAGGTCGATGCGGCCGTATCTCTTCAGGATCGCCTCGGCGACCGCGTTGACGTCGGCGGCCTTGCTGACGTCGAGTGGTGCAGCCTCGGCCCGGCCGCCGCTGCTCGTGATCTTCGCCACCACGGTATCGAGCGCATCCTTGCGCCGACCCGACACCACCACCGTCCAGCCGTCCGCCGCCAGCGCCTCGGCGCCGGCCTCGCCGATGCCGCTGCCCCCGCCGGTCACCCAGGCCACGCGTTTCCCGCCATTTGTCATGGAAACTGTCTCCGTTGCTTTGTGAAGGGCGTTTTTGCTAATGCAGCCTGCAATTCCGCCAGGTTGAACCTGGCGCGGCTGATCTGCCGCAGCCCAAATGGAATGTTGCATGAACAAAGCTGCCAACGCCAACCTGTTTTCCCGCCTGTTCGACCATCTCGACGACGCGAACCGGCTCGCGATCGAAACCCACGACGGCCAACATATCAGCTATGCCGCGCTGATCGGCCGCGCCGGCCAGATCGCGAACGTGCTGGTGGCACGCGGGGTCAAGCCCGGCGACCGCGTCGCCGCGCAAACCGAGAAATCGGTGTCGGGCCTCGTGCTCTACCTCGCCACCGTGCGGGCCGGGGCGATCTATTTGCCGCTCAACACCGCCTACACGCTGAACGAGCTCGACTACTTCATCACCGACGCCGAGCCGGCGCTGGTGGTCTGCGATCCCGCGAAGGCCGCGGGCATCGGCGCGATCGCAGCCAAGGTCAACGCCAAGGTCGAGACCATCGGCGCCGACGGCAACGGCTCGCTGACCGAGGCGGCCGACCGGGCGGGTCCGGATTTCGCAACCGTGCTGCGTGGCAACGATGATCTCGCCGCGATCCTTTACACCTCGGGCACCACTGGGCGTTCCAAGGGCGCGATGCTGAGCCACGACAATCTCGCGTCGAACTCGCTCAGCCTGGTCGATTACTGGCGCTTTACCAGGGACGACGTGCTGATCCACGCGCTGCCGATCTATCACACCCACGGCCTGTTCGTGGCGAGCAACGTCACGCTGTTCGCGCGCGCCTCCATGATCTTCCTTCCGAAACTGGACCCTGAGCTGATCATCAAGTTGATGGCGCGGGCGACCGTCCTGATGGGCGTGCCGACCTTCTATACGCGGCTGCTGCAAAGTCCGAACCTGACGCCGGAAACGACGAGCCACATGCGACTGTTCGTCTCCGGCTCGGCGCCCCTGCTCGCCGACACCCATCGCGAATGGGCTGCGCGCACCGGACACGCCGTGCTCGAACGCTACGGCATGACCGAAACCAACATGAACACCTCCAATCCCTATGACGGCGAGCGCGTTCCCGGCGCGGTCGGCCTTGCGCTACCCGGCGTTTCCGTTCGCGTGACCGATCCGGACACCGGCAAGGAGTTCGCGCGCGACAGCATCGGCATGATCGAGGTCAGGGGACCGAACGTGTTCAAGGGCTACTGGCGGATGCCGGAAAAGACCCGATCCGAGTTCCGCGACGACGGTTTCTTCATCACCGGCGACCTCGGCAAGATCGACAACAAGGGCTATGTGCACATTCTCGGCCGGGGCAAGGATCTGGTGATCTCCGGCGGCTTCAATGTCTATCCGAAGGAAATCGAAACCGAGATCGACGCCCTGCCGGGCGTCGTGGAATCCGCCGTGATCGGCGTGCCGCATGCCGATTTCGGCGAGGGTGTGACCGCGGTGGTGGTGCGCCATTCCGATGCCGATGTCAGCGAGACGTCGGTGCTCAAGGCCCTCGACGGCCGGCTGGCCAAGTTCAAGATGCCGAAACGCGTCTTCATCGTTGCCGACTTGCCGCGCAACACCATGGGCAAGGTGCAGAAGAACGTGCTGCGCGAGACGTACAAGGATATCTACGCGAAGAAATAAGGCTCGGTCATTCCGGGGCGATGCGCAGCATCGAACCCGGAATCTCGAGATTCCCCTTGCGCAATTGCGCATCTGAGGTCTGGTCCTTCGGACCATCCCGGAATGACGGAAGCGGAATTTATCGAGTCCTACTGCCCCTGCACCAGGCTGAGCACGAACCGTGCGCCAACGATGAAGAGGTAGCAACCGAACGCGACTTCGAGCATGCGCTTGGACATCGCATGTGCAGCCCTCACCCCGAGCGGCGCGGTGAACAGGCTGGTCGGCATCACCAGCACGGCGCCGATCAGCGAGACATAGCCGAGCGCGAACGGCCATTGCAGCGCGGCGACGTCGGGATAATGCGCCGCCGCGGGCCAGCCGGCATAGACGTAGCCGAGCGCGCCGGGAATCGAGATCAGGACCGCCAGCGCCGAGGAGGTCGCGACCGCCTGGTGGATCGGCCGGCCGTAGAATGTCATCAGGAGATTGAGGAACAGCCCGCCGCCGATCCCCATCAGGGTCGAGAGCAGGCCGACGACGAGGCCATAGAGCTTCATCAATGGCCCCTCGGGAAACGCCTCGCCGAATTTCCAGCCCTCGCGCGCCAGGATCAGACGCGTGGCCGCGGTCCAGGCCACGCAGACGAACACGATCTTGAACAGTCGCTCCGGCGCATAGCGCGCCGTGACGCTGCCGGCGATCACGCCGACGACGATCGGCGCCAGCCACGATTTGAGGATCGCCGTGTCCACAGCCCCGCGGAGATAGTGGGCGCGAAAGGAGCGAATCGAGGTCGGGATGATGATCGCAAGCGAGGTGCCGATACAAAGCGGCATCCGCACCTCCAGCGGCACGCCGGCAAGCCGGAAGCACTCATAAAACACCGGGACCAGAACCGCGCCGCCGCCGATCCCGAACAGGCCGGCGAGAAATCCCGCCAGCGCGCCCACAACGACAAGCAGCAATGCCAGTTCGAGGATTCCGGTGACATCCAGTCCGTTCAGCATCAGCCGCCTTGTTTGCGTTGGGCGAGATCTACGGTTGGCGGCCGACGGCAAGACCCATCAGCGCGGCGAAAGGTGCCGTCGCGCCGACCAGCACGACTTCAAGCAGGACCGTGGATAGGTCGCTCATCAGCAACAACACCAGGAGATAGCTCGCCAGCAATCCCGTCGCGGAAAAAACCAGCAAACAGACGAGCGGATCAACGTCGGCGGACCAGTCCGGAAGACGTCGATGCGGCGCGAACATGCGCCGGCTTGCGATCAAAGCGACCGATGACATTGCAAGCTCCTTCCATGAGATTCGAGGAAGACCCTGATTATAGACTCTTGCGTCCGCGCAGAGTATTTTTCCATTTGGGCACAGTTCCTTGCGAAAAACGGAAGGATCAACGGATTGGACCAGATCGCGGCGATGGCGACCTTTGTGCGGGTCGTGGAAAGCGGCAGCCTCTCGGCCGCCGCCCGCGCGATTCCGAGTTCGCTGACCTCGGTCAGCCGACAGATAACTGCGCTGGAGGAGCGATACGGGACGCAATTGCTGATACGGACCACTCGCCGGCTCACGCCGACGGATGATGGGCGGCTGTTTTACGATCGGGCGAAGTCCATTCTCGGCGAGTTCAAGGAAATCGAGTTGTCGTTGTCGTCCAGACAGGGCAAGCCGGCTGGACGCCTTCGGGTCAGCGCGCCGACATTGATCGGACGGCTGCTGATCGCGCCGTTGCTGGCCGAATTTCTGCGCCGGCACCCGGCCCTGTCGGTCGACCTCATGCTTGTCGACCGCGTCGTCGATATGGTCGAGGAGGACATTCATGTCGCGCTGCGTGTCGGGCATTTGCCGGACTCGCAATTGGTCGCGCGCAAGCTTGCCGATCTCACCATGATCGTCTGCGCCGCGCCGGACTATCTGCTGCGCCGCGGTGTTCCACGCAATCCCAGCGATCTGAGCAAGCACGACTGTCTGGTATTTTCTGACGCGCCCGGCGCAGGGGAGTGGCGCTTCAAGGCCAACGGCGGGAAGGATTGCAGGATCCGCGTATCGGCGCGGCTCTGGATCAACAGCCTGGATGCGCTGGTCTCAGCAGCGGAAGAGGGCGCCGGAATTGTCAGGGTGCCATCCTGGCAGGTCGCAACCGAGATTGCGGCTGGCCGCTTGCAGCGCATCCTGACGGCTCATGAACGCGACGCGACACCGGTCCACCTGGTATTCCCGCCGTCGCGGCTGACCTCGCCAAAGACACGAATATTCGCGGACTATCTTGTCGATCGATGGGCGAGCAACCGTCCGTTCGCAGATCATCCGGGAGCTTGAGAAATTTCATAAATAATTTCCCTGCCCGGCAGGCAACTTACCTGAATCCTGCTTCAGGCATACCAGCACGAAGCCACGAACACAGGCATCAAGCCCCGCAATTGCAAGGGTCTTAAGGTCTGAATTGCGATTCGGAGGCAACCATATTCGCCGTTGCGCTGGCGGTTTCGACTCCGTAAATAGGGCGCAGCTCAAAGCGATCCCCGACGGACCCTCCGGGGCGCGCACAACGTCAAAGCATCCAATGACCGCAAGGATCGATCGACCGCTTTCACCCCACGTGCAGACCTATCGCTGGACGCTGACGATGATGTTGTCCATCGTCCACCGGGCCACCGGTCTCGCGCTTTATTTCGGAACACTCCTGCTTGCGTGGTGGCTGATCGCCGTCGCCTCAGGACCCACGGCTTACGCTCACGTCCAGGCCTTCACCGGCAGCTTCGTCGGCCGGCTCATGGTGTTTGCCTATACCTGGGCGCTGCTGCATCACCTGCTGAGCGGCATCAGGCATTTCTTCTGGGATCTCGGCTACGGTTTCAAGGCGAATGAGCGCGAAGCACTGACCTGGGGGGCGCTGATCGGCGGTATCTCGCTCACCGTTCTGGTCTGGATCATCGCCTATGCCATCGGAGGCGGTCGATGAGCCCACCCAATTCATCCGCGTCCAAATCGATGCGGACCCCCCTCGGCCGCGTCCGCAATCTCGGCGCCTCGCATTCCGGCACCACGGATTTCTGGCGCCAGCGTCTCACCGCCGTGGCGATGACCCTCCTGATGTTGCCGGTCGTGGTGGTGGTGATGATGCTGCTCGGCCGTAACCAGGTCGGCGCAGCGCAGATCCTCGGCTCGCTGCCGATCGCGATCATCCTGCTGTTGTTCATCGTCGCCAGCGCCTGGCACATGAAGATCGGCATGCAGGTGGTCATCGAAGACTACGTGCAAAGCGAAAAACTGAAGATCGCGGCCATCATGGCCAACAACTTCTTTGCGATGGCGGTGGCGCTGGCCTCAATCTACGCCATCCTCAAACTTTCATCCGGAGTGTAACCCATGGCCGTCGGCGGCAATGGCGGGGGGAACGGAGCTCCCGCCACAAATGGCAAGAGCTATCCGATCGAAGATCATACCTACGACGTCGTCGTGGTCGGCGCGGGCGGCGCGGGCCTGCGCGCGGTGGTCGGCTGCGGCGAAGCGGGCTTGCGCACGGCCTGCATCACCAAGGTATTCCCGACCCGCTCGCATACGGTGGCGGCACAAGGCGGCATCTCGGCCTCGCTCGGCAACATGCATCCGGACGACTGGCGCTGGCACATGTACGACACGGTCAAAGGATCGGACTGGCTCGGCGACCAGGACGCGATCGAATACATGGTGCGCAATGCGCCGGAGGCGGTTTACGAGCTCGAACATTGGGGCGTGCCGTTCTCGCGCACCGAAGACGGCAAGATCTATCAGCGCCCCTTCGGCGGCATGACGCTGGACTTCGGCAAGGGCCAGGCCCAGCGCACCTGCGCCGCCGCGGACCGTACCGGGCACGCCATGCTGCACACGATGTACGGCCAGGCGCTGCGGCATTCGGCGGAATTCTTCATCGAGTTCTTCGCCATCGACCTGATCATGGACGATCAGGGCACCTGCCGCGGCGTCATCGCGCTCAAGCTCGACGATGGCACGCTGCACCGCTTCCGCGCCCAGACCACGATTCTGGCCACCGGCGGCTATGGCCGGGCCTACGCCTCCTGCACCTCCGCGCACACCTGCACCGGAGACGGCGGCGCGATGGCGCTGCGCGCCGGCCTGCCGCTGCAGGATATGGAGTTCGTCCAGTTCCACCCGACCGGCATTTACGGTTCGGGCTGCCTCGTGACCGAAGGCGCCCGGGGCGAAGGCGGCTACCTCGTCAACTCGGAAGGCGAGCGCTTCATGGAGCGCTATGCGCCCTCCGCCAAGGACCTCGCCTCGCGCGACGTCGTCTCCCGCGCGATGACCATCGAGATCCGCGAGGGACGCGGCGTCGGCAAGAAGAAGGATCACATCTACCTTCATCTCGACCATCTCGATCCGAAAGTACTGCAGGAACGGCTGCCCGGCATCTCGGAATCGGCGAAGATCTTCGCCAATGTCGACGTGACGCGCGAGCCGATCCCGATCGTGCCGACCGTGCACTACAACATGGGCGGCATCCCGACCAATTTTCACGCCGAGGTGCTGACCAAGACCAACGGCGACGATAATGCCGTGGTGCCCGGCCTGATGGCGATCGGCGAGGCCGCCTGCGTCTCGGTGCACGGCGCCAACCGGCTCGGCTCCAACTCGCTGATCGACCTCGTGGTGTTCGGCCGCGCCGCGGCGCTGCGCTGCGCCGAGAAGCTGACGCCGAACGCCAAGCAGCCGGAATTGCCGGCGGTGGCGTCGGATCTGGCGCTCGGCCGGCTCGACCGCTATCGCCATGCCGCGGGCGGCACGCCGACCGCGAAGCTGCGCGAGAGCATGCAGCACGTCATGCAGAACAATTGTGCAGTGTTCCGCACCGGCGACATTCTGCACGAGGGTCAGAACCTGATCCACAAGGTGCACGGCGGCATTTCCGACATTGCGGTGACGGACCGCTCGCTGATCTGGAATTCGGACCTGATCGAGACGCTGGAATTCGACAATCTGATCGTGCAGGCGGTGGTGACGATGGACTCGGCGGCGAACCGCAGCGAAAGCCGCGGCGCGCATGCACGCGAGGATTTCCCCGATCGCGACGACAAGAGCTGGATGAAGCACACGCTGGCGTGGATCGATCAGGGCGGCAAGACTGCAATCGATTACCGCCCGGTGCACGACTACACCATGACCAATGACGTTCAATATATTCCGCCGAAGGCGCGGGTGTATTGATGACGACGGTGAAGGCTCCTCAGCATGGTTGAATTTGCACTTCCAAAGAACTCGAAAATCACCGGCGGCAAGACCTGGCCGAAGCCCGTAGGTGCGACCGAGACGCGCGAATTCAAGGTCTATCGCTGGAATCCGGACGACGGCAAAAATCCGCGTGTCGATACCTATTATGTCGACACCCATGATTGCGGGCCGATGGTGCTGGACGGCCTGATCTGGATCAAGAACCACATCGATCCGAGCCTGACCTTCCGCCGCTCCTGCCGCGAGGGCGTCTGTGGCTCCTGCGCCATGAACATCGACGGCCAGAACACACTCGCCTGCACCAAGTCGATGCATGACGTCAAAGACGGTGCGGTGAAGGTCAATCCGCTGCCGCACCAGCCGGTTGTGAAGGACCTGGTGCCGGACCTGACCAATTTCTACGCGCAATATGCCTCGATCGAACCGTGGCTGAAGACGACGTCGCCGACGCCGCAAAAGGAATGGAAGCAGAGCCACGAGGATCGCGAGAAGCTCGACGGCCTCTACGAGTGCATTCTCTGCGCCTGCTGCTCGACCTCCTGCCCAAGCTATTGGTGGAACAGCGACCGCTATCTGGGCCCCGCTGCGCTGCTGCAGGCGAACCGCTGGGTCAAGGACAGCCGTGATGAAGCGACCGGCGAACGGCTCGATAATATCGAGGATCCGTTCCGGCTTTATCGTTGCCATACCATCATGAACTGCGCCAAGGCCTGCCCAAAGGGCCTCAATCCCGCCGAGGCGATTGCCGAACTCAAGCTCAAGCTGGTCGAGCGGCAGGTTTAACGGCCTCTTCCGCGTCCCTCAGTCGTCGTTGGAGTCAGGCGCGAAACCGGCTATGCATGCGCCGCGTTTTGCGACGCCTCTGTGAGGATGCCGGCTTGATTCCAAATAACGATCCATCTCCCGCGCCGTTCGGCGCCTTCGCGCCGACATCGGCGCAGGCCGCGATCATCACGCTTGCACAGCGTACGAAGCTGAAGCGCGGGGCCTTCCGCCCCTGGCTGTCGCGGATCGTCAAGCTGCTGCGCGCCGGCCCGCTCGACGTGGCCTACCAGGGCGCGTCGTTCCGCTTCTATCACCAGGCCAGCGCCACCGAGCGCGGCGCGTTGTTCAATCCCGATTACAATCGCGAGGAACTGGATTTCCTGCGCGGGCACGTTCCCGCCGGCGGCAGCTTTGTCGACGTCGGCGCCAATGTCGGCACCTACGCGCTGCCGCTGGCCCGGCACGTCGGCGCCAGCGGGCAGGTGATCGCGATCGAGCCGCACCCGGTCACCCACGCCCGGCTGGCGTTCAACCGCTCGGCCTCCGGCTTGCAACAGGTCACGCTCGTGGCGGCGGCCGCCGGCGATTGCGACGGCGAACTGATGATCGAGACCGACGGCGACAATCTCGGCGCCAGCCATGTGGTCACCGGCAAGGCCACCGCCAGTGCGATCAAGGTGCCGTCGCGCCGGCTGCAGGGAATCCTCAGCGAGGCCGGGCTCGCGCGTATCGACGCGCTGAAGATCGACGTCGAAGGCTTCGAGGACCGCGTCCTGATCGGTTTTTTCGCAACCGCCCCGCAAACGCTGTGGCCGCGCGCGGTGGTGATCGAACATCTGTCGCGCGCGGAATGGCGGGCAGATTGCATCGCGGATATGCTGCAGCGTGGCTATTCCCAGCTCGGCCAGACCCGCAGCAACACATTTTTGCTCCGGAGCTGATGTCTGATCCATCTGGCCGCGCGGCCAGCAACCGATGCTCCAACCGAAGGAGGTGTTGATGATCGACCACATCGGTTTTCCGGTCTCGGACTATGCGCGCGCAAAGGCTTTCTATGCGAAGGCCCTGGCGCCGCTGGGCTACAGCCTGGTGATGGAAGTGACGCAGGAGCAGACCGGCCACGACCCCGCCGCCGGCTTCGGCGCCGACGGCAAGCCGGATTTCTGGATCGGCGGCGAGGGCGGATTGAACAAGCCGATGCATGTCGCGATTCTGGCAAAGGACCGTGCCATGGTTGATGCGTTCTATCAGGCGGCCTTGGCGGCGGGCGGACGCGACAACGGCGCGCCCGGCATCCGCGCCCACTATCATCCCAATTATTACGGCGCCTTCGTGCGCGATCCGGACGGCCACAACATCGAGGCGGTCTGCCACGCGCCGGCGTGAGGCGCTTCTCGCACGATCCCTCGGGGAACATCGTCGTATCGACATCGTTGTCGCATCGGCAACCCCTGGGATGGTGATGTAGATGCCGATCGAGCCTCCCGAAATACCGCCTTCGACACCCGGCCATCCCAGCGAACCGCCGCCTGAAGATCCGCCGGCGGGACCCCGCCCCGAGGTGCCCCCGCCGGTCCACGAGCCGGGCGAAGCGCCGCGACCGGACGAATTGCCGGGCTGGATGCCCGAGGAATTTCCCGTGCGCGGGCCGAACGGCCCGCTTACGCCGGCGACCGACGCCGAAAAGACGCCATGATGAGCGGCAGCATTGCAGTTCCGGAGGAGCCTGAATGCGTCATGAATTATGGCGGACCTGCGCACTATGTCGCGCGAAATAAATCCGAATCGGCATTTGAACGTCGCCACAATCCGGCCTAACGCTTGTTTGTTCTTGGTCCGCATCCGAACGATTCTGGAACCGTATTCATCATGATCAAACTTCGTCTTGTGCTGCTTGCCACCACCGCCATTTCGGCGCTGCCGATTGCGAGCTCCGTCTCCCACGCGCAAAGCGCGCCACTGGTCGTAGCGCAGGCGGCCGCGCCCGCGGGCGAAGTCGGCCCGGACGGCAAACCGAAGCCGAAGGAGGCACCGAAGGGACCACCGCCTGGCGCAGCCCCACCGCACCCGGCTCCACCGCCCGCGGCTGCACCGCCCCATCCCGCTCCGCCTCCACCACCGCCTCCGGCTGCAGCTCCGCCGCCGCGCCCAGCGCCGCCGCCGCCGGCAGCGGCTCCGCCGCCGCGCCCGGCTCCGCCTCCGCCACCTCCGGCAGCAGCCCCACCACCGCGACCAGCGCCGCCTCCGCCGGCCGCGGCACCGCCTCATGCTGCGCCGCCGCCTCCGCCCGCTCCTCCGGCTGTGGCACCGCCCCATCCCGCGCCGCCGCCCCCGCCAGCTCCTCCGGCTGTGGCACCGCCTCATGCTGCGTCGCCACCCCCGCCGCCGCCTCTGCCCAGCGCGCCGAAGCAGCCGGAAGCACCAACCGCGCCTGCGCCGCGGCTTGAGCGGCTGGAAAAGGGCGTTCCGGGATCGCCGCCCCCCGAGCGGGAACAGCTGCAGAGGCGTGAGCCCGGTGGCCCAGCAGGGCCGCAACCGACACCGTCGACCTCGCCGCCTGCGGGGGCCAAGCAAGCCCCTGCGCCAACTCCCGCTCCAACCACGGCTCCGCAGCCTGTGCCTTCGCCGACGGCATCGCCGTCTCCTTCGCCGACGCTGCTGCCGGGAGGCATACAATCCTCTCCTGGCGCTCCGCGGGGCCCAACCGCGCCCATGGGTGCGCCTGCACGCACCGGGCCGCCGGGCGGTCCGACCCCGACCCCTGCTCCGACCCTTGCTCCGACTGGACCGGCCACGGCGCCATCCGGCGCCGCGCCAAACACCCCGCCAGGCGGCGCCGCAGGCCAACCGCCGCCGGGCGGCCCCGGCGGACAAGCCGGCGGCTTGATCGGGCAGCGCCGCGCGCCGCCCACGAACCCCGCGCCGATTCCGGCCGCGCCGCCGCCATCGCCGCAGGCGATGACGCCGATCGCGCCCGGCGCTCCGCCGCAGGGTCCGCAGCGGATGGAAGATTTCCGCAGCCAACGCCGGGAGGTCCAGGAGGGCGGCCGCACCGTCATCTTCGAACCTGGCCGGATCATCGTCCGCGATCCCGGCGGGCAGGAATTCGTGCGCCACGACGAGATGGAGCGTTTCCGCTACGGCGCGCGCGACATTCGGAGTGAACGGGTCGGCCGCGACACCCGGACCATCGTGATTCGACCTGATGGCAGCGAGATCGTCACCGTCACTGGACCCGATGGGCAGTTGTTGCGGCGAATCAGGCGCGACCAGCAAGGCCGCGAGGTCATCATCATCGACAATAGCTATCGCGATCCTGCGGCCATCGGCGGCTTCTATGTCGACCTGCCGCCGCCGGTCATCCAGATCCCCCAGAATCGCTACATCGTGGAAGCCGACGAGGCCTCACCGGATGTGATCTACGAGACCATGGTGGCACCGCCGGTTGAACGAATTCAGCGACGCTACTCGCTGGACGAGATCCGCTACAGCCCCTCGGTGCGTCAGTTGATGCCGAGTATCGATCTCAACACGATCAACTTCGAGACGGGATCGTGGGAGATTCCGCAGGATCAGGCGGCCAAGCTGCAGGTGATCGCCGACGGCCTCAACCAGGCTATCTCACGCAACCCGCGCGAGGTGTTCCTGATCGAAGGCCATACCGACGCGGTCGGCAATGAGACCGATAATCTGTCGCTGTCGGACCGCCGCGCCGAATCCGCAGCCAACCTCCTGACGCAGCAGTTCGGGGTGCCTTCGGAAAACCTGACCTCGCAGGGTTACGGCGAGCAATACCTGAAAGAGCAAACTTCGGGGCCGAGCCGCATCAACCGGCGCGTCACCGTCCGTCGTATCACCCCGTTGCTCAACGGCGGCGCGGCGTCGCTACCGCCACCACCGCCGGGCGTCGCCCCGCCGCGATAGCCTCTGCAGCGTTCGTGAATATGAAATGGCCGGGAGCGATCCCGGCCATTTTTTCTTTTCGTCGGGAAGCTGAGCGGGGCCCTTTTCACGGGGCAGCAGAGGCCAGCTGCTGGCCGGCTCTTGGTCGCTTCAACCCTTCATCTGCTGCGGGTCGTAGAAGAATCGCTCCTCGACCAGTTGCTCGCCGCGCCAGGTTTGCCACGCGACCTCTTCCATCGTCCGGACCTTGCCGTCCTTGCCGGTGAATTCGAACCGCCAGCAAATCGCGGATTGGTCGCCGTCGAGCAGGCATGGCCCGAGCCTCGTGGTCTTGACGCCGGCAACGGACGCCAGCACGCGACGCTCCTTTTCGGCCAGCACGTCGCGGCCAACGATCGGCGGGCTGTTGTTTTCGCGGGTCACCGCATCCGCTGCGTAGAAATTCGTGATGGCGCCGACATGATCGTTGGCTTCGACGGTTGCGGCGAACGCGTGCAGCGTGGCGAGAGTGGGCATTGCAATCTCCATTTACCGACTATTGGTCGGTAATTATCGACTGCAGGTCGGTAAGTCAATTGGCTCGGGCACGGAACTGCGCTACAGCCCCCTCATGGCAACCCAGGCCGAACGGCGGAAAACAACCCAGGGTGCGATCGTCAAGGCGGCAACGCGCATCTTCGGCGAGCGCGGATTTGCCGCGACGACGATGGACGATATCGCCGCAGGCGCGCGGGTCGCGAAAGGCGCGGTCTATCACCACTTCCCGACCAAGGAAGCGCTGTTCGAGGCGGTGTTCGAACAGGTCTCGCTCGAACTCGTGTCCGACCTCGACCGCATCTCGCGTACGGAGAAGGACGCACTTGCCGCGATGGCGGCTGGAACACAGGCCTATTTCGCGGCCTGCTCCAGGGGATCGACCGGACAAATCATCCTGCGCGACGGGCCTGCCGTGCTGGGCTGGGAGCGTTGGCGTGAGATCGATGCCAGGCATTTCGGCGGCAAGTTTCCGCGCGCGCTCACCGCTGCAATGGATGCAGGCCTGATCGCAAGACAGCCGGTCGAACCTCTGGCGCGCCTGCTGCTCGGCGCGGTGACTGAAGCCGCCGTCGCCTGCTCTGCGGGCCCGGACATCGGCAAGACCGGCACCGAATATGCGCGCGCGTTCCGCTCGCTGCTCGACGCGCTGCGGGTCAAGTAGACCGCGCTTCGATCGGGATTTTTGGCGCTTGATTTGGAAATGAGTATTCCCTATTGTGTGCGGATGGCGCAGGTCGCAAAACCTTTCGTATCACCAGTTCGGACTCGAGGCCGTCCGCGCGAGTTCGATATCGACGACGCGTTGGATAAGGCCGTGCGGGTGTTCAGCGAGCGCGGCTATCATGCAACCTCGATCGGCGACCTCACGGTCGCCATGGAGATCGCTTCCGGCAGCATCTACAAGGCGTTCAAGGACAAGCGCGACGTCTTGCTGGCCGCATTCGATCGCTACAAGGCCACGCGCAATGAGCAGATCCGGCGCGTGGCCGACACCTCCAAAACCGGCCGCGAGCGGCTGCGCGATGTGCTGCTCTCCTATTTTGAATCGTCCCAGGGTGCGGAGGGACGGCGCGGATGCCTTGTGGTGGGCTGCACCGTGGAACTGGCGGGGCTTGATCCGGTCGTCGCCGCCCGGGTCTCGGATTCGCTGAAAAAGAACGAGGCGTTCCTGGCTGACGTGATCCGGCAAGGCCAGTCCGACGGCTCGGTCCCTATTCACGTCAACCCCGACGACACCGCCCGCCTGCTGGTCTGCCTGACGCAAGGTCTGCGGGTGGTCGGCAAGACCGGACGAAAGCTCGATGCGGCAGCGCTGAGCAATATCGCGATGAAAATGCTCGCCTGATTTTTTTGGCAAATTAGGGAATAATCATTCCCTTTATGGAGACCCGATGACAATCACCACGACTGCCGATATCGCGCCCGAACCGGACATCGTCTCGCGAGGCCTGACATTCCTGCTCGCCGTGTCCTGCGGGCTGATTGCCGCTAACATCTACTATGCACAGCCTCTGATCGGTCCCATCAGCGCGGCGCTCGGCCTGTCGCTGCATGCCGCAGGGCTGATCGTGACCATGACGCAGATCGGTTATGGCGCCGGCCTGCTTTTGATCGTGCCGCTTGGCGACCTCACGGAAAATCGCCGGCTGATCTGCGTCACCATCGGCATCGGAGCGTTGGCGCTTTTGGGCGCCGCATGTTCGACGCAGGCATTGCCGTTCCTGGCGGCAGCGCTGTTCATCGGTCTCGGTTCCGTCGCCGTCCAGATCATCCTTCCGTACGCGGCGCACCTGGCGCCTGAAGCGGCACGCGGGCGCGTGATCGGCAACGTCGCCACCGGATTGATGCTAGGCATCATGCTGGCGCGCCCGATCGCGAGCCTGCTCACCGCAATCTCGTCCTGGCACACCGTGTTCCTGTTCTCGGCCACGGTGATGATCGTGCTGGCGATCGTGCTGAGCCGGGCGCTGCCCAGACGCGCACCGGTGGCGCAGCTTCACTATGGCGAGCTCTTGACGTCGATGCTGCGGTTGGCGCTCACGACCCGCGTCCTGCGGCGGCGCGCGCTTTATCAGGCGTTTCTGTTCGCCGCATTCAGCCTGTTCTGGACGGTGACGCCGCTGTTGCTGGCAGGCCCGGAGTTTGGCCTGTCTCAGCGCGGCATTGCCCTGTTCGCGCTCGCCGGCGTCGCAGGAGCGATCGCCGCGCCGATTGCCGGCTACGTCGCGGATCGGGGCTGGAGCCGCGCAGCCACGGCTTTCGCCATGCTGGCCACCGCGCTGGCGTTCCTGATCACCCATATCGGACATCGCGGCTCGTCTCTCGCGCTGGCGCTCCTGGTGATCGCCGGGGTGCTGCTGGACTTCGGTGTGCAGGGGAACTTCGTCGTGGGAGCTCGCGCCATTTTCGCGCTGGGACCAGAGTCGCGCAGCCGCCTCAACGGACTTTACATGGCGACATTTTTTGCAGCCGGCGCTGTCGGCTCTGCCCTCGGCGGCTGGGCCTTCGCGTACGGCGGCTGGCCGCTCGCATCATGGATCGGCTTCACGCTACCCGCGGCGGCGCTGCTTGCTCTCGCCACGGAGTAGTGCTCGCCGGCACGAGACGTCTCACGCGAATCTTGAATCTGCAATCCCAGTTTGTTTGCACCGGGAGCGGCCGCGTGGTTCTCAGCCCTTGTCGCTATCGAGCTTGAAGATGTATGCACCTTCCGGGGTCGATAGCAGGCCCGCCTCCGCGTAGAGATTCAGCTTGGCGCGGGTATCGGTGATGTCGAGGTTGCGCATCG
>Ga0307516_10002889_pt1 | contig 22564 bp, 24 predicted proteins | sample 19_EM_MG_FD_203310 | JGI IMG/M metagenome (GOLD analysis project Ga0307516, IMG submission 203310) | Populus trichocarpa ectomycorrhiza microbial communities from riparian zone in the Pacific Northwest, United States - 19_EM | ecosystem: Host-associated > Plants > Roots > Unclassified | place... | reverse complement strand
TTGCTTATTTAGATTATACAGCCTTAGATAATTTAGGTAATAAAGTAATTGCTCGGAAAAGCATTATCCTTGCTCGCTTACTAGTAGAAAAAGAGGAATTACCTGAATTAGCTATTTATGAAGAAAAAATGAACGAATTGGCTGATGATTTGCAATTGTGTGGCTCTATGAATTTACCAGGTAAAAAAGATGGTACTAAGTGACCCCAATTAGAACAATGAGCAGTAGCAGGTAAAGCCTTAGCTGGTGATAAAGAATTATTAAGCCGTTTACAAGATTTACCTTATTTACACCCTGATTATAAATTTGATAGTCCTAGTTATAAGTTTAAAGAAACAGCTACTGAACCCTCAGCCAGTGATAAAAAGAAGCTAAAAAAATGAAAAAATATTAGTTTAGACTTTACTATTGAACTTATTAACCAGTGAGAAAGTAAAGGTTTTTCTTTTGAACAAACTGCCGACTGAATAAATACAGGATTTAAACCTACCGAAACTGATTATGTTTGGTGATTAGAAAAGAAAGTAGGATATGACCCTCTTAAATATCTAAATGAAACCAGTTCCGAGGAACAGCAAGATTTAAAAAAGCAGTTTGAGGAATATAAAGAAAAGAAATAATTATGACTGATACTAAACCCACACCCCAAGCCCTCTGAAAAGCCCAAATCTTAGAATACTTACATAATTGCTTAATTGGTATTTCTCATTTAGCTTGTACTGAGGCTGACTGTCCCTTGGTTTATAACTGAAATGAATTAGAAACTAAACTAAGTAAGAAAGGTAAATGTGCTTTTTATAAAATCACTGGTGATAATTGAGTAGTAGTAGATTTAATCAAATATGAAACTAATGACCTCGGCACTTACGAAAATATTGAAATTCAGTTTAAAAGTGGCAAAGTAATGAAAACTAAGCCGAAAAACTTAGAGCCAGTAAAAGAAACTACTATTAAAGAAAGTGGCCATAATCCTAAGAAAGGTAAAGAGACTGAGGAAATCTTTTTAAAAAAAGAAGAAATTATTCTCTTTTTTAATAATTATTCTCGCACAGCTAACTTAAAAGATGCTGAAACTATTTATTTAGATAATATTTGAGAAATTAAGGAAGCTATTAAGTGAGATAGAGAAAACAGCCGAAAGAAAATTGTTAACTGAGTAGAACAAAAGCCTGACCCAGCCGACAAATCTAATATAGTTGGCAATTGAAAAACCGACTATGTTTTTTACATTGCTAACCCTGATATTACTAATGAAATTAAAAAGCATGAAGTAATTCAAACTCAAAACACTAAGGAAAGGGAACAATTATGGACTGATTTAAAAGAAGAGTTTTCTGAGCTAAGAAGAGTATTTGGTATTCGCCATCTTACTTCTAAAAAAGAAGACCGTCAGAATAACCCAGAAATAGAACTAAATGAAAGCCAGTTTATTGCTTTGGAAAGAGATAAAAAGAGAGAAAGAGAAAAAGCTATTAAAGATTTTGAAAGTAAAGGAGGCTGTTTAGGTGAACATATTTTAAGCTATGGTACAGCCCCTGAGCAAAGAGAGGAAAAAGTTTTAGAAGCTGAGGAATTAGAGCAAGTAAAGGAAGCAAAAGAGTTAGAAAAAATGAAAAGAGAACCAAAAGAAGCCAAAGAATTTAATTGCGAACCAAAAGAACAAGAAATTTATGAACGAAAACACTAACCAATTATTTTATATCGCCCTAGCACTAGCAGGAGTAATTTTAGCTTTACTAGCTATGTTTTTTAACTATAATCTGAAATTAGGAGACCGAACAGCTAGTTTAGAAAAAAAGAACGGTTATGAACAGCACCAAATAGATAAACTAAAAGAGGAAATAGCTAAGTTAGAATTAGAAGTAAAGCAATTACGAGAAGCTTACCAAGCTTCACAACAGAAATTAAGAAAATATGAACGAAAATAACCAGCCAAACAAAACTTTTTACTGTGATAATTGCCAAATGGTTAAAAATGGCTCTTTTTCCGAAGGAAGTTATTACAAAAGAAAAGTAGATGCTCCCTTTGAACCACGAATGCATAAGAAACTTTGTTATATTTGTTTAGCTTGCTCTCCATATGTGAAAGAATATAATGAAGCTCAAGACCAAGACCGAAGTGATAACCCCTATAAGCTTTATTAATTATGAAAACTATTTACGAAACCTTTAAAGAATTTCAAGCCTTTTATCAAACCTTAAAAGTTAGATTTGTGGCTGATTTTCGTCCGAAAGATAAAATTAATAACCTTTTCTTTTCTAATCGGATTTACGATTATTATAAGCATGATACGCACTGAGGAACTAGCGAAGAAGCTTTAAATCGTATCTTTACCCAAATTGCTTTCGATTGTGCTGAATTTAGTAAAAAAGAAGCTATCCATGCCAAGATTTATGATAAAGCAGAAAATCTATTAAATTATAGCACACGCACCGAAGAAAGGAAAGCCACGGAAAGCCAAACTAAAACTACGCCACCGAAAACTATTACTACTTATAATGAACCCTTATTATCTTTACAAGATATGTCCGAGAGCTCTTTTGGTTATCATAACCGAGCCGACTGGCTAAAAACTACGCAAAAACAGCAAGGAGCAGATACCAGAACGGAAATTAGTAAAGCTGGCATGAAAGTAATCGATAAAGATGGCAATGCTAAAACTATTCCTAACTGAGTAGAAGTTTATACCCAAGATAATGCTGGTTTAGCAAGAATATTAGCAGCGTTTAGCAGTATTGAAATAGATTTAAGCAAATATTTAGCGAGATACCGAAAATTCTTTTATTCTTCTTATGGTTTGGACGGTGAAATAATTCCTATTTCTGGCACTAAAAGATTTATTTTTAAAAGTTATGAAGAAATAGAAGAGGAAGAAGAAGAAACTACTACAGGAAAGAAAAAGAAAAAAATGCCTACCGAAGAACTGGAATTATCCTTTGCTGAGTGGAAAAAGGAATTCAAAAAGGAAAACCCTAGTGAAGAGCCAAATTACCAACTATACACGGTTTACTGTTTAGAAAAGAGAAAAGCCCAATTAGAAAAGGAATTAAAAAAAACTAGTGGAGTTTTTAAAGATAAAATTAATCTCCGTCTAACTTTTACTGAAAGCCTAATTGAGGGCTTTAAGAAAGAAATTAAAACACCATCAGCAGGAACTGAAAGAGATAAATTACCGTTAGAAGCTTCCGACCAAGACCGAGCTAATTCCTCTTTTTGAGCCAGAATTAACCAAGTAGTCGGTTTTACGGAATTTAAAAGGATATTTGCTGACTTTGTTGATGGTTATAATGATTTAGTGGAAGATAACTTACAAGACAAAATTCCTTCCCAAATGTATTTATTATTAGGTGCTCCTGGGGTTGGTAAAACTTTCATTGCTACTGTTATTGCTGAGAGTATTGATTGACCCATTGAAGTTATTTCTATGAACGGAAAAAAAGACCCCTCGGTGTTCTTTGGAGTGCCCCAAGAATGAGCTGGAGCTGGAGTAGGAGAAATCTTAAAAGCCATGATTAAGCACAAAAGCCGAGCTTTAATTATTTTGTTAGATGAGTTTGAAAAGTGTGATAAACAAGTTCAGCAAGTATTAGGTAATTTAACCGATAAAAGCTTAAATAAGAAGTTTAAAGATGTTTTCTTTGATTATCCAGTGCCAATTAATGAGATTATTTGGTTATGTACGGCTAATTATGCTCAACAAATAGAACCTTTTATTTTTAGTAGATTAACACCTATTCAGATTAAACCGTTATCTTATGCTGAAAGATTACAAATTGCCCAAGATTTAATCAGCTATAACTTCAATTCTTATAAAATTGCTGAGTTAGCTAGCAAGTTTAGTTTAGAATTAATTAAGAAATGTTTATGTAAAGAGTGAGGAGTGCGAGGACTAAAAGATAATATTGAACGAGTTGCTTATAAAACCTTTTTGTTAAAGAAAAGACAGGAATTGCCCACAGATTGAGATAAATACAGCTGACCAATTATTAGTAAAGAAGAGGTAGATAGTGATTGTCCTTACTCAGGAGACCCAACTAAAAAACACAAAGAACTATGTGATTGTTTTAAAGCTGAGTTAGTGGACGGTTGAAAAGAGAATATGGAAGAAACGGAAGAAAAAGTATAAAATTATGCCAGTAAGTTATTTTATCAATTATGAAAAAAAGCAGACGGAAGAAAAATGCCCAATCTGTGGAGAGGAATTTTTAGAGCATAAAGGAGGTGCTCAATGCCCTTATTCTTGTTCTGATAAGCAAGTAGAGGAAAAGCATCAGTTAGTAGCTCAGCCCATGGTTAATTATTGTTTAGCTGATTATGATTGTTCTGCTAATGTAGATTGTCCGAGCACACCTTTAACTGAACAAAATTATAATGATATAGTTTGAGGTTGAACAACTCTTTATAACAAAACTATTACTATACCTTGATATACTTTAAGAAGTAAAGAAGAATTTTTTGATACTATTCCCCACGAAGTGGCTCATATTACTTCTACTGAGTTAAAGTTTCCTTCAATCGGTGATAAAAAAATTATTGCTGAATATCAACAATTAGAAGATGAATATAATAACTTGTCTACTTTACATAAGCATAGTTTATTAGGAGATAATTATCAGAAATTGCTAAGAAAATATTACCGAGAAAATAAAGTTTTAATTAAGAATTGAAAAAGTGGAATCCATGGTTCAGATTATTGACATACTGAGTATGTTAGATTACATGGAGAATTAATGAATAGTTCTTATTCTATTTATAATTATTATGGTTCATCACCCAAAAATAGAAGAAAATCATGAGAATTTTAACACATACGCCCTCTTTTTTGATTTCTAAGAACAACCTTATTTCAAACACATTTATCATGAAGAGGAGGTTGACCAGAAAAAAATATTTTTCCGTAATTACAAGGAGTATTAGTATGAGAAAACAATTTTTCTCCGACTTTAATTTCTTTTTGGCAAAGATGACAAATTCCCTCTTTTTTTGCTCAGCAATTATTAATACATTTTATTCGTTTATCTTTATCAATTTCAGCAGTATTAATCCCACAATCTGGACATTTAACTTTATAAAAAATCGTGTTAACCAACTTTATCTCATTTTCACTAGCACAATTATTATGAATTATCTTTTTTTTATCAAAAGAAATAATATCTTCTCTTTTTTCAAGCCTTTTATTACATCTATGACAAGTAAAAAAAGGAGCTTCGGTAATAAAGGAACAAGCTTTTCAACCTTTTTCGATAAATTCTCAAAATTTTTCTTTACATTCTGGATGATAAAGAAGAGTTATTCTATCTTCAAGCAAAAAAAGTTCTTCCCAACAATATTGGCAATTAATAAAACTTTTTGTTTTGATAATCTTTTCCATAATATTTTATTTTTAAACCCATATGCCCACAATTAATCAAAATAATCAAATAACTTTACGAGAAATACATACTCGAACCGAACTGTGAAAAGATAAGATTTATTATATTGCTAATAATTCTTACAAATTTCCTAAAAATGATGGTCAAGGAGATTTTCTACCTAAGCCAAAAAGATTCCAAGAAATAATTGCTGAATTTAAAGAAGTTTTTGCTAAACTAAAAGCAACCGAAAGAACTGAAGAAGAATATGAAGAAGCCAAAAATAGAATTAGGGAAATTAAACAGGAATTAAAAGAGTGAGTAGAAACCATAATTGCTACTTACGGACTGAAACCAAGCAAAGAAGAGCTAGAAGAAATCAAACTATTAACACCAGCCTTAAATTTCTTTTTTTTACACCAATGGCAAGGGCTTCTTAAAAATATTTTTCCCCAAGAAACTCCCCAAGAAGAAGAAACTATTATTGAAGATGAACCAGGAGCAGGAAATATACTAGAATGCCCATCAGCCGAAGAAATACCTGAGGAATTAGCCATTGCTTACCAAAAGCAAAAAGGAGAAATCCCTTTGGAAACTTGGGAAACTAAAGAGGGATTAGCACGGTATATAAAAGACTTAGAAGCAAAACTTAAAGCAAAAGGAACTAGTGAAGAATTACCAAAGAAAATATTTGATGCTGAACTAGAAATAGTCACGGAAATTTTAGCTATTTTAGAGGTTTGAAAGTGAGAAGCTAGGAAAGCAGATTTGCCTTTTATAAATGAAGCTATTGCCGTTTTAAGTAAAAATGTTGGAACTAAGAAAGAGCAATGAAAATTAATTAGTGATTTATCGTTTTATACCGGTGAATATCCTACTAAATTAAATGACTATTTACAGCATTGGGAATTATTATATAAATATAATCCTTCCGAAGAACCTTCCGAAGAAGATGAAGAAAGAGAATTACCCAAAGAAGAAAAGCCTCAAACGGAACAATTAGAAGTCCGTGAGAAAATAGCACCAAAGACTATTATTAACTTAGTAAAAGAATGAGAAGAACAAAAGAAAATACTTTTAGATAGAAAGAATGTTTGTTTTATTGAAAAAGATAATGCTGATAGTTTAATTTTCTGTTATCAACCACCAAAAGGAAACTTTCCTGCTTTACTAGACTTTTTGTGATATCGTAATAATATCTGATATGAAACTATTTCTTGGCAGAGGATAAACCATGAAAATGCTATTATTACTGCCAAAAGAAGTCATTTTATTCATAACTATTTGTTATTTATTGTTCAAGGAGCAAATGGAATTATTCATCAATCACCCAAATTTGGTAATAAAGATGAAATCTGTCAGTGTCCCTCTTTTTTAGAAAGCACCGAATATATCGAATTTACTAGTGATTGACAACCCTCTTATCAACTTTTTAAACTTAAAAGCGCTGTCTCTGGTGTTTATCGAGCTAATTTACATAATCAACCTTACGGTCAAAACAAAGATTATCCAGTTTTTCATACATTAGGTTTAGAAAAGATACCTGATGATTACTGAGTAAAACCTGAAATCACAACTACTACTTTTTTTCTCTTACCGGATTGATATGAAGTAGGTATGATGGCTAGTATGAAAAAAAATCAAATTAATTTTACTTGCAATGTCGAAAATAGGAGAGTTAGTTTGTCCGAATGGACTAAAATAGCAAAGATGGAAAGAGGTGGAAAATACGAACATTTATTGAAGCATGTCCATGTTAATTATTTCTGAAACAGTAAAAAAATCCATGAATCGATTTTAGATGATATGGACTGAGAAAGTTTTTCTGTTCAAACTCGTGCTAATCCGTCAGGAATTATTTATCGCTTTGACAGTAAAAAAGTTTTGTTTCGCTATGGGGAAAATTTAACCTTTACGTTAGATGCTAACAAAATGGAGGCATTAGCCAAAAGACAAGGTTTAAAAATAGGTACTAATATACTTAAACTTATTACTGGTGGAGTTTTAGACCTTGACTTTGACCCTGCTCAATTAGTACGTGACCAATTGCATAGTGGCAAAGCTGATAAAGGCAGAGACGAAAGACAAGGAGAAAGAAAAAAAACTTTAGCAGCTGCTACTAGCAGCATTGCTCAAACTGTTATTGGTTCAATTCCCTCTTTATTGGATGCTTCTCATACTGAGGGAAATTATTCTTTGGGAGAAATTGCTTTAAGATTTGATACTATTAATCTCAAACTTAGATTAGAATTCAATAAAAATCTTTGTCATCGTTATCAAATGGAAAAAAGCATGTTGTTAAAAAAAAATGGAAATAAAGTATTTAATGTTTCCAAATTTGGCAATATTTTAGCCAAAGGCTATTGAAAAATCCATCCTCATATTTTCCAAGGAGATAAGAATAATTACTTTGCTAATATTTTTAGTAAAGGAGTTTACTTATATGAGAAGCATCCTGACGAATACTTCTTAGAAAAAGGAGAAGAGGGGAAATTTCACAGAGGAATATTAAGTGGAGATGCTGTTATCACTAATACTACTATTTATGAAGATTATAAGTCGGCTATCGGAAGAGATAGTGCTGTTGATGTTGATAATAGAAGTTGAGTATGAAAAGCTAGTTATCTCCGACCAAAAGGAGGAGGTGCTGATTTATTTCCTAGTTTAATTGAGCAAATGAGAAAAAATATTGAAGCTGAAACTGATGGCAAAGGAGGTGCTTGAAAATTTAATGGTTATAGCCATGATTCAGCAAAAATCACGCTAGTTAAAGATAAAGAGTATGAATGATACATGAAAGCTTTTTCTAGTGGTCAGGAGGATAAAAAGGGAATTCGTGCTCTATCTGACGGAAACATTGCTACTTTAGAGCAAAGTGGAGCTGATTGAGAGTTAAGAATTGGAGGATTAGTAGAAATTAGTGAAGTTGTTGGTAATCCTAATGCTATCGGAACAGGAATTGAAATTAATGATATTGAAGAAATATTACCAGATATGGAAGATGAAAAAGAAACTGATGGCTTAGATGGTTTAGAAAAAATTAATCAGCCAGAAGCCGAAGATGAAAATCAGCAAGATAAAGAAATCTTAGAAGAAATCCAAAGACAGGAAGAACAGCAACAAGAAGAACAAAAACAAAAAGAGGATGAATTAGAACAAGAAGACGAACAAAGCAAAGAAAGACAAAAACAAGACCAAAAGCAAAAACAGCAGGAAGAAGAAGATGAAGACCAAACAGAACGCTCAGGGAATGAAAAATAGTTAAACTATTACATATAACTAATATGTCTAATTATAAATGTTCAAAATGTGGGAAAGGCAAGGGTGAAATTGCTTTTTTACTTAATGAAGAATGTCAAAAATGTGGATGAGGAAAAGGAAAAGAATTTTGTTCTAGTTGTTTTAAAGAACACGAATTGGCTTTACAAGAACATCGAAAAATTTGTGAACAAAAACCTAATAAACCAACAGAGAGAGAGAGAGAGAGAGAGCAAAATTGAGATAATAACTTTTCAGAACTATCCGATGAAGACTTGTGAATGCTAAGAAGTAGCACAGGTTCAATTAGCTTTGGAAACAATACTGGATTTTTGGATTATATTAAAGAGAGAAATATTCAGCAAATAAATCTCTCTTATAATAAAGCTTTTCCTAAGGGTGTATTAATCATTAATAAAGATTTAAAAAAATTACATGAAGACCTTTGCGCACCTGGGCGAAGTCTTAGAGAATATTTAGAAAAAAATAATAAAACAGTTATTACTAGGACAGAATTAGAAAGTTTTCCTAGTTCTTCCCAAGAAACTTCTGATAATCACAGAGGTGAAGATAGTTTTAATTGAAAGCCTTGAATAATTGGTGGAATGGCTTTAGTTTTACTAGGAATAGGTATTTGATTATTTATCAGAAATAAAAAGAAAAGAAAATAATAGGCTTTGCTACTGGCTCTTTAACTACTTCAGCTTACCATCTTAAACAAATAAAAGAAGAAAGAAAAGCCTTCACAGAGTGTCAGTTAGCCTGAGAAAAATATTATTCTTTAAGCAATAATCAGACTAACCAAGTAGTTCAGCCCATAGATTACAACCAAACTTTTTGACAAACATTAATTAATAGAACCTTAAATATAGCCCAAGCTAAAACTAAAGAATTACTAACTAATGCTAACCAGCCTTTTACTCTCGAACAGCAAAAGCATCTAGTTTATCAGTATGAAGTCTTACCTAAATGCCAACAAATTAAAGACTGAAAGAGGCAAATGAATTATTTAGAAAAGAATAACTAATAATTATAAGGATTATATCTAATATATTCATAGAATAACTTAGGCAATTTAGAATTATTAGGGTTTGCTTTTAATCCGTACTTTTCCTACATCAGTGTCAGTCAATTAGCTCCCTGTCTAAGAGAGAGAGATTAAAGCAAATATACTTAATTAGGCTTTTTAGCTACTTTTAGAACAGTTATTTTATAGCTCCTTGGGGGAGAAGCGCATATAAGCCTTTTAAACCTGGCACTAAGGGCACACTAGTAGGTAATAAACCAATCAGAGTTAAAAGAAGGTAATCCCAGGTTAGTTTGAGATATCCACTGGGTTATAGTGGGATAATAAGGTATAGATAGGTAAGTATATCCCTTGACCCTATAAGGTGCCGAAATAAAAAGCAACGGAGAACTTTAAAACTAAAAAAGCAACTTTAAAACTTATATTTCGGCTTAATAATGGAGTTCTTTAAAGTATCAGTACAGAAAGACAAAATCCAAGTCAAATCGGACAGAAGCCCCTGGAAGGCTTTATTCCTCGCACTTCTCTAACCCCTGGGCTAAGACCAGGTCGAAGGAGTCACATTCGCAGCAACTCCGTTAGGATTTCCATTATACTGAGGAGGGAATCCAGGTATATAGGGTCGAAAACCTATATAGAGCAGGCTTCTGTGAATAATCCTATTCTCTACCTCCTAATAAAAGGGATAGAGTAAACTTTCCTTTATCCCAATTAACGCTTTGTACTTATAAAAATAAGCGCAATTAAGCAGAATAAAAGTTAGTAACTAACCAGGCGGATTACTCCCTACTGAAATTAGTTAAAGAATACCATCCTAGTTATAAAATACCCCAGCCCCCCCACGAGGGAGGAAAGGGAAACTAAATAACTACTCAATGAGCTTTAGCAGTCTGAAACTAACCCCCAAACCCTCAAGGGATTCTAGGTAAGGTTAGTCTCAGCAAGATATCTCTATCCAACAAGAAGTTTCTTTCAAAACTTCTCGAGGGAACTATTACAAGTTCCTTACAAGCGTTTATATGATTAAGAACCAGGGGCTTCTGAATTGGGAATTCAGCCAGTTTAAGTGGATAACACCTAGGCAAGAAAAAGGGAAATCTATTATTAAAGCACCAAGCCTCGAGTTTATGCTCCATCCTAGTAAAAAGCGTATCTCTGGGAGCGTGTTCTTTCGAATTTACGTAATATCCAAAGACCTCACTAGGTTCTTATGTGTCTCATTAGAGCGAAATACCGGTTACTGATGACATAAATCAGGGAAAGTATAATAGAAATATTTAATCGAGACTAGGCCAGGTCATACGCCTCGAGCCGTGTCATGCTAAATCGTGATGGATAATACGATTACTCGTATTAATTCGTTTACTTATAGAAACCTCTCAGTTTTGGGTAAAGTCTCTTTGTGGGCAGATACTCCAGGCAAATAATATAATCTATCTTTATGAAAAAATAAATTATAAGTTCTAAAGGTTGCTTTTTTTGATTCAAATAGAAGCAACGGTGAAGTTCTAACGTTGCTTTTTCAATTAAAGTTCTAAAGGTTGCTTATATAAGTTCTAAAGGTTGCTTTTTTAAGATTTCTATTGACTTATTCATAATCAATAAACAATAAAAGCCTCTAAACAATGAATACTTACTCTTTTCCCATTAAACATTCAACCTTTACCTCTACCTGGTAAATATTCTAAGTTTTCTATCTTTACTACTCCTTTAAATAGTTGCTTACTAAGTTGCTTAACCTTTACTACATTTATACTTTTTACCTCTTTTATTGCTAAACATTCAATCGCTCCCAGTAATCTTATTAAGTTTAAACTATCACTAGTGCGATTACTAATAAAATTTGTATTCTCAAAGAGCAATAAACTAGGATTGTATAGTTTTATATTAGCGACTATAAAATTGTAATGATTTTTTCAGTAAATATCCTTTATTTCTTTAAATTCAATAGTTTTATCACTTATTAAACAGATGCCAGAAGTTCCTGTGCCTGATGGGTCTATTGCTAAGATTTTATTTGCCATTATTTAATCAGCTCTAAAAATCAATCTCTACTGCGATAGTCTCGAAAATAAAGCATTTCCTCTTTCAGCATATTTACTCACTTAGTTAGCAACTGGGCTTGGCTTCTTAGTAAGCATTTTTTTAATTTACTCTTAGCTTTCTCTTCCAAATTAAAACAAAAATTAATTAGTTCAGCATTAGTCTCTTTTTTATTCTTAGTGAAATGCATTAGGCAGTATTTCTTAAACTTCTTTCGCTCACCTAGTTCACAGAAAAAGAAATCTTGGATAGCATGGATAATTTGGTATTTCTTCGGCTCATCAATCATAAATTCATCCCAGTTAACCAAACTAGGATTTAATCTTTCTTCTAAGGCTAAGCTGTGAGGGTCTACTGAGCCAGGGACTAAATTCAAATAGAGTAATCATTCAATACCCTTTTCATCCTTAATTATTTCTAAGACGCCTGAGTTATCATTTTTAGTCTTCTTTTCTTCGGCTTCCTTTCTGAGTTTGTTAAGGTTTTTAAAAACATCTAAAAACCAACTAGACCATAAATAAGGATTAGCTAAGAAAGTTATTTTTAACTGAGCATTAGCTTCGGTTAAATTCCTTTTAATACTGTCAATTAAGTCTCGGAACATTCATTGTTCAGTTTTACCCCCAACTGCTAAAAATTCTTGGTCAATGGGAATAGCTTCCTCATAAACTATTTCAGTAAAGGTTATCCGAGCAATTCCTCCCCTGGCTCTTTGGTAAGAGAAGAGGTCAAAAAAGTATATTCTTAATCTTCCTTGGTAGAATAAACCTTGTTCTTTTACTTCAAAATGATTAGCATTAAGGTTATTGTGCTCCTCAGCAAACTTGTGAACTAAGTCTTGGAAGAAAGGTTTGCTAGCTACTAAACTATCATGTCAGCGTCTTCTAATTCAAGCATGCCTAACATTAGGATTAGTAATAATGCTTTCCAGTAAGCTTCAAGCTTTACAGTCAGACTTTCCTCGCTTCCGTTCGGTTAGGTAGATATGAAAGATAGGAGGATAGTTATATATTTTCTGTCAATCAATTAGTTTATTCATTATTTTCTAAAATATTTTCCACGTGCGTATATATGCAGAAGCCAACTGGGGTGAAGAGAGAGGAAGTGATAAAGCCACAGTTAGCCCTTTTAGAAAAAGGTGCTACTATATGCTGTCTAACTCCTCCTCTATCCCAGTTAAAGGCTTGTCCGAGTTTAATTTTTCCTTTTAAAGACATAGTCTTTATTAATATCTTTATCATATTATTTACTTACTTTACCAGCTGGATAGAAGTCCAATAATTGCTTATTAGTAATCCATTTCTTATACTTAAAGACTAAATTTTGCTGTAAAATAGCTAATTTTTCTATTTGGCTGAATTTAGCTGGTTCTAAGTTTTCCTGTAAAGCTTGGAGGCTTTCTTCACCATCAGGAGAAGTAATCTTTAAAGAATAATAAGTTTGACCCATTCTTTTGCCTTCTTTAAATTGCTTTTCAATTACTTTCTCAGGTTTAATAATAGTGCCAATTAATTGATAAATAGTAGTGTTTTGAATTTCATTAGCAAAATAATAAGCATTTACTTTTTTTAATATTTCCGTTAGTAAGTTTTGCTGAGTAGGATTACTTGGCTGACCTAATTTAGAAAAAAGAAAAGCTTCTACTTGGTCTTTAGCTAAAGTTTTAGTTTCTAATTGCTGTCAGAAAGTATCCATATAGAAGTTTTAAACACCTTTTATAAGGGCTTAATCAGTTAACAGCATTGTTAACTATATGTATAATTATTATATAGACTAAATGCTAGGATTTTAAGATTTCATTTTACTTAGGTGGTCGTAAGTAAGATTAGATATAAATATCTAAAAGAGTTTGAAACTATAGTTATTTTTTAATAAAGATAGTTTCAGATTAGCATTTTAGTCTATATACCAAATAGACAAAATGAAAGAAACTAAAATTCTCAAAAATAGTGAGGTAGCTCAGCCTGACAGTCAAACTGAGCAAACAATAGATAATTTTACTGAGAACTCAATTGAAACTTTAAATGAAGCATTAGCTGATTTTTGGAAACAGGAAGCTTTAAAAAGATGAGAAGCCATTGATAAAGATAAAAAAGAACCAATTAATTTTCTAAATGAAAAACTAACCAAAATAACAGGCATTTTAACTTCCCAAATTAGAAGTAAACCAAGTAGTGATACTCCTTTTATGGCTTTTTTTAGGATAGAAGACTGTATAGATTGCCATAATACTAAAGAATTATGCCAAGTTTTAAGACCTAGGCATAAGAATTGTGAAGAATGTGCCAATAGTAAATGTAAAGACTGTGAAATACCAGTAATATTTAGAGTGAAACCAAAAACGAAATTTTGTTCCAGTGGGGTTCACAAAGAAGATATAGAATGTAGTAGCTGAAAACCCCAGCTGAAAAAAGGTGAAAGCGTAATACTAGAGGGAAAATTTAGCCCTAGTGAAAACAGCAAAAGACCAAGTTTTACTTGCTATAGTTATCAGATTTTAAAAGACCATGAAAGAAATTAAGAATAATTTCTCTAGGAATAGTAAGAATTCCTCAGCAGAAAATAAAAGAGCTAATTTCATTTATGAGTTGGTTGGTCAGATTAGTAGTAAACAACTAAGAAAAAAGAAAGATGGTAATCCCTTTTATCAGCTAACAGTAGAATTAGCCAAGGAAAAAAACCAAAAGATAAATGTTTTTGCTGATATAAAAAGTAAAGAAATTTGACAAGCAATAGAACAAAACAAATATTACGGTAGAGATTATACTTTTTTCTGCAAGAATTATATGGGTCTCTACTACCTATTTAATTGAAAAGAACTAGGAACTAAATTAAACAATCATGGGAGCAACTAATAATATTAAAGGGAGCAATATCACTCTAAAATTAGTAGGTTTAGACTGTCCCCAATGTTTACAAAAGTTTACGGAACAAGAAATAGAAGAAGAAAACTTCGAACTATGATTTGATACTACTAATGATGTCAAATTAGAGAAGTTAGAAAAGATAAAGCATGATGCCTACTGGAAACCATTCGGCAAAAGAGGTTATGAACTAACTATTTGAATAAGAAGTATTGAACATGAAAATTGTCCCGAATTAATAAAAGACCACCATGAATAGCCCACTAGAACTATTAAAAGAAACCCAGCGAAAACTTTTCAGCCTTAGTCCCAGCCAAGCCAAAGAGCTAAAAGCGAAAACTAAACAGCTACTGAAAGATTTACCCATTCCCCAATACCAGCAAGTAGCCCGCCAAATCAGCCAAAGAAGAAAAGTCCAAGAGAATTTTTTAACTTGGTTAGATACTGAGTGTCTGTGTGCTGAGTGTGAAGAGTACGGAAATTAAACCTTATGAAAAAACTTAAAAACAAAATTACAAAAAAATTAACTGCTTTAGAGCAAATTATTGAAGACATTCGCAATGTCAATATCGAAATTGAAGATACGGAAATGTGAGATGCTGATTATTATTATAATTTAGCTGAGCAATTAAAAGTCGCTTTGGCTTTATTAGAAGATAAGAAATTTAGTCAACAATTAGATGAGTTTGGCAATCCTTTAATTGAACTAGGACTTTGTTCACTAGTAGATGCTTACCAAGAAGAAAATGAATAACTTAAAAGAAATAAAAAATAAAACTCTTCTGCGTTTAGCAGAATTAAAAAACCAAAAAGAGCAAGTGAGTAAGGAATTAGCACTCTGAAAAGCCAAAAAGAAAAAAGCCCAGGAATTTTCCGAAGTACTGTATGAAACTAAGGGATTTTTTGATTATTATTCATTAGAATATGGAAGAATTAAAGATAGAGTAGAATTTAACCTCTATTACCAAGGATTAGAACTGTTTAAAGAGAAAATCGTGGAAGATATCGAATATAGAACTAGGAAACTTGATACTAACTTGTGAAACATTAATGCTGAAATTGAAAAGCAAAACAAAGAAACAACTAACCATGAATAACACTAAATTAAACAATTTTCATTTAAATGATAAAAGTTTTTTGTCAATTGAGGGTTATGAAAACCTTTTTGGCATTCAAATTTTTAAAAGTGGTCGAAAGCACATTAAGGAGGAACATGTTTATTATTGTTATGCTCCTAACAACTTTGATTATTCAGTTTATCAAAACTTTGTAAACGAAATAAAAGATTATGAAAAAAGTAAGGGTTATCAGTTTCGTAAGACTTATAACTTCTTGCGTTATGAAATATTTGGTGATTTGTATTTGTATCAATTACAAGAATGCGGAAGCAAAGACACCAAATATAATTTTAACAAACTAACTAACCATGTATAACACTAAATTAAACAATTTTCATTTAAACCCTATGAACAACACAAAAATTAAAACCCTAACAAATATAAAAATCATTGAAAAAACTGATAAAAACCTTAATGATTATTACATAATCTTTAATAATAATACTAAACCGGTCAGTGAAGCCTATTTTTGCTTCAAAATAAGCATTAAACGCGGTTGAAACGAATTTAGTAAGAACTGAGCTAATATTAAGCACATAGAATTAGAATATGAAGAAACTAGCAAAGGCAATAAAGTGGTTAATATTTTAGCTTCTGACCAAACAGCAGACTTATTTGTTTAGAAGTTTATGAAAATAATCAGATATCAATTAACCGAAAAGAATTATAAAGATTTTAACGAATTTTTGACAGAGTTAGAAGAAGCCGTTTTTATTGAGGAAATTTGAAGCCAAATTGAAAATACACCACAGCACGAGAAACATAATATCAGATGTAAAGTTCATCTATTACAAAAAATATTAAGAGATAAGGTGATAGTTGTTAAAAAACAAGCTCAATACGGAGATGCTAAGAACTTGTGAAAATCAGAAACTTAAAACGCTATGCCAATTAAAGATTTAGCAAAAAGACGAGAATATCAAAGAAATTTGATGGCTAAAAAAAGACAGGGTCTAACAGAAAATAATGTTAGTCCTAAAAAAATAATGTTAGACCCAGTTAGACCATGTTCACGTTGCGAGGAATTACAAGAAATAGCTACTAACTGATATTGATATTTTGTTGAACAAGAAGAAAAAAATAAACGATTAACTAAGGAAATTAACCGATTAACAACAAAAATAAATTCTTATGAAAAACACTAAAAAAATAAAATCTTGTCAACTTAATTATCCTGGTTGTCAAGGAAAATATGAATGCCAATATATCGTTCAACTAGGAGGAATAACCGTATATAAATATAACTGCTGTTATCCTTGTAAAGAAATCTTTCACCAAGAAAGAGCTAGAAAAAATGAAGAATTTTTACAAAAAGAACGAAATCAAAATCAAAAGAAATAACCATTATGAATAACTTTAATAAATTAAATCAAAATTATATCGAGTGATTGAATGACCGAAATAGGTCGAGCAAAACCATTCAAACTTATTGTCAAACTTTAGCCCAATTTATCCATCACCAAGGAATAATCAATACCAAAAGTATTCGTAATTTTTTAAAAGAAAACATTACTATTTACCAACCTAATTCTTTAAGAGTATTTAGGCAAGCTTTATCCTCTTATAGCAAATTTCAAAAGATAACTATTGATTGGGAGTGAATAACTGGAATAATTCCTAAAACCATGAAAAGATTATTCAACACTTTAACTATTGGGGAATTAGAACAATTAAAAGTAACTAAATCTGAACGTAATAAAGAAACTCACCAACGTAATAACCTTATCTTTGATTTTCTCTTTTTTAGTGGGTTAAGAGTATCAGAATTAGTAAATATCAAGCATGGTGATTGAGATGCTAAAAATGAAAGTTTAAAAGTTCATGGTAAAGGGAATAAAGTCAGACATGTCTTTTTACCTCCTTTCTTACTAGAACATTTTAAAAACCATAGCACTGATTATCTTTTTACTAATCTTCGAAAAGAACCCTTGTGTCCCTTAGTAATTAGGCAAATAATCCAACAGCGAATTAAAAAAACTGGCATTACTAAACTAATTACTCCTCATAGTTTCCGAAGAAGTTTTGCTACTCACTTACATAATAATGGTGCTAAATTAACTACTATTCAGCACCTGCTTGGTCATGAGAGCATAACTACTACCGAGAAATATATTCAAACTGACCGTGATACCATGTATGCTGATTATAGCAAATTATGAAAAACTGAAGCAATTTTAACTAACTAACATGAACCAATTCCAATTCAATTATTTAACTAAGCAATTATGAAAAATAGAGGAGGGAAATTTCCGTGAAATTCCCCAAGAGCAAAAATTTACTACCCAATTTAATGGGCTAGGATTTTGCTTAGACCTTAACCAACCTCAACATTGGATTAGCTTTACTATTTATTCGGAGAAAATCAAAGCTTTTTATAAGCAAGTTTCCCCTAAAGAAACACTTATTTATTACCAGTTAGAACAAAGCAAACAGGAAATAACCAAGTGAGATTTTACTTACTTAGATATTGTCGAGAAAATAGATGGTAAATGACAATATCGCAATATTTAAACCTTGGTCTTTTTACTCTTTATAGACCTTAAACTGAAAAGAGAAAAATATTGAATGAAAAGCCTAATTAGAAACCGATAACCGTGCTATTTTCCTTAGCTTAGCTTTACCCTGAATAGTAAAACCTAATTGGGGCAAAAAAAGTTAAATGGTTAAAAGAAAGATTAGCAAAATAACCCATCGGTAAGAAAAAGCTACTTTCTGCTAATTTTGTGGAAATTCCTCCGAGGGAGTAATGTAGCGTTTTTTCGTTTTTTAATCCCGTTTAATTCCGACCTTTCTTTTTGACAATATATAGCTTTATTATTTACTGTTATATTTGAATAGTTAGTAACTAGTATTCGTAAGAATACATTACCTATCAATTAATCAGTAATTAGTAAAGATACTTAATATTGGTTTTTGTTTAAAGCCTACATAGAAAAAGATTAAAAATAGAAAAGTAAAAAAAGCAACCTTTAGAACTTTTTCCCAGCCTTCTTGCCAAAAAAAAGAAATTGGATTTTCAAACAAAATAAGAAAATTATTAGCCCAAAATAATGCTATTAACTAGATTGTTAACAGCACTGTTAACTGATTAAGCCCTTATAAATAGGTGTTTAAAACAAAATATAGGTTTCCAAAAACTTATATGAATTTTAGTTTCTTTTCCTAGGATTTTTAAACTGAGTTTTTAAGTAGATCATATTTTACTCAGTGCTTTTTTCCTAGGTTAGAATCTAAACTAATAATTTTCAAACAAAATAAACAAAAATTTTTATGAACAATCAAGACAAAATCAACAAAATAATCACAGTTTTAGATACTTTATTAGCAAAGTGTCCTAATACTACTACTCAGCAACAGCAAGAACAGCAAACCTTAGCTGACTTAGTAAATAAACTAAAACAGGAAGAAATTAAAGACTTGGAAGCCTTAGAAAACCTCGGTGGTACTTTTTTACAGGAAAAAACTAACTGGCTTTCAGAAAAAACTGCGTTAGAAAAAGCAAAAAAAGATGCTGAAACTGCCTTAGCAACGGAAAAGAAAAAGTTAGGGGAAGACTTAGTTGCTAAATTAGAAGCTTTAGCCAAAGGTAAAGATGGCGAACTTAGTGAAGAAGCCAAAGCTGAATTTAAAAAGATTGCTGATACACTAAAAGACACTAAAACCGAAGTAAGCCTAACCGAAGCTGATACTAAAAAGTTAGCTACGGAACTAAAAAAGGAACAGCCCATTAATTACTGAGTAATTGCTGCCTGTGTAATGGGTGGTTTAAGTTTAATCGCTTCTTTATTTTTAGTAGTAAAGAAAACTACTGAGGAAAAATAGTATGGTAGAAGCAGAATTAAAGGAAAACACTAAAGAAGCCATCACTCCCATTAAAAATAGTGAAAGCCTCCAAGCCTTAGCACTAAAGTATGAAAGAGAAATTGAACTTTTAAAGCAAAAAGCCTTAGACTGAGAAAATGCTGCTATTGCTGAAAAGAGTGAAAAGTTAGACTTAAAAGCAAACTTAGAAGCCGAATTAACCAAAGCTTGCCAAGACCGAGATATTTGGAAAAAGGAAGCCACAGCAGCTCGCCGAGTTTATCAAACTAACGAAAAAGTAGTCGCCCAAGCTGACTTTTTAACTGAGTTAGCCAAACTCCAAGAAAAAAAAGGCATCCAATTAAACGAAAACAATTAAACAAACACAAAACATTTAAAAATACATGAACAACAACAACAATCCCACATTAGAAAATTTACAAAATAGAACTGTCCAAAATTTACCAGTAAAACTGATTTATGCTGACAGTGATTTTGCTGTCTTTGATAAAGGAACTTCTGAGTTTTACGGAGAATATGATGAATATCTTTCTGACCAACCAATAGATGACAAAATTATTTGACACAAAGATTTAACCGAAACTGATTTAAAGAAATTGCCAGCTGTCTTTAGTTGTAAGTTAGGTATTATGCTTAACCAAGTCTTTTACACCGTTTACAGTAAAAAGAAAATGCGTCAAGCCTTACAAAGCCCAGCCCATGAAGCAGCTTTAATTGATAGGTTAATGGATAGTATGAAAACCAAAGCTACCTTAGCCATTAATGAAAAGATAGTGGAAGTTTTATCCGATAAAGATAATTACAATGCTAATGCTTGACAAGAAATAAGTTCAGATGAAGCAACAATTGATAGCCAAGATAAAGCTATTGCTTTTTTAAAGTTAATTAAACGAGCTTATAACGCGATGGATACGGTGTCTACTGATTACAATAAAGGCTACCAAAAACCAGGAAACAGTGCTTGAAACCAAGTACTAACTAACTGTGAAACTCCGAAGAGTAAAGTCTTTACTATTGACCCAGATTTATTAGATGATTTAAACTTATACTTCTTATCAGATGTAAATAGAGACAGTGAGCTAAACCCACACAAAATCTTTAAGAAAGTTATTCCAAAGAAATTAAAGAATGGTGTGTTATGTGCTATGAATGATGAAAAGAGCGTAGTTTACCGAATTATTAATGATGATGGTGTCAAAGAAGCTGAAACTTTGGGAGGAGGTATGAAAAAGTTTGCCTGAGAAATTGAAGTAGTGGGAGGAATGATTCCTTTTACTAACTCTTGAGCCTTAGTAAAAAAAGAAAAAGGGAAAGCCACAGCTAGTGGAAGTAAATAGATAGTAGATTATGAACTGAACTGCTAGCCTCTTACGCAATCAGCTCAGAAAGCAACAGGCCGATTTTAAAAGTCGGCTAACTTTGCTCACTGAAACTAATCCCCAAACTGAGAATTATTTACAGTTAGAAGAAAAAGTAAAGGTTTTAGAAGCAAATTTAGAAGCTACTGAACAAAACCTAGCAAAGTTAAAAAGTGAAGTAAAAAACACGGAAAATTTAAATGAAATCGAAGTAAAGGAATTAGAACTTAAACTAACCCAAGTTAAAAAACAGAAAGAGGCTAGTAAAGAATTAATTTTTGATTTACAAAAAGAAATTAGAACTAATAGTCTTTATTACCAGCAAGAATTAAGAAAAGTCCGAGAAGATTACCAAGCAAAGTTAAAAACCCAAACTAAGCAATTAAGAGCTGAAATAACTCTTTTAAATAGCTCAGAAACTGACCAACAGCGAGAACTAAAAGAAAGAGGCAAATTAATTGCTAAATTGGAAGAACAAACCCAAGAAACTAAAAAAGAATTAGAGTTTAGTGAAAGCCAACTGGCTTTTGCCAACAGCAAAGTTAAGCAATTAAGCCCTCTTTTTAACCAAGTTTTATCAGTAATTAAAAAGAATGTAATTTTACGAGGCAAAAAAGATTTAAAAGAAGCTATTGCTAATATTCAGGAACTAATGGAGTGAGAAAAAAGCCCCTTAATAACTGAAATTAATACTCCAACTGAACCAGTTAAAACAGCTGAACAGTTAGCCTTAGAGGAAGAGTTAAATAAAGCTAAAAAAACTATTATGGATAAAAAAGACTTAGAAACTAAAAATACTGATTTAGAGCAAACTGTTAGCCAAAAAGATAAAGAAATTGCTGAATTAGAAACTAAAATTGAAAGTTTACAAAAACAGGAAAAGAAAACTAAGGAATTAATGGAAACTGAAAGCAATTTGCTAGCTACTGAACAAAACCTTACTAGAATAAAAATTGAAGCAGAATTAAAGGAAAAACTTAAAGAAATTACTATTAAAAAAGAACAAAATAAAGTTTTAGAAGAAGCTAATGCTTCTCACCTAGAGCAAATTAAGCAATTAGAGCAAACTATTAAAGATTTAAAAAAAGTTAAAGAACCAGTTAAAGTTAAACCGGCTGAGGAAGTTAAACCAGCTGAACCATTGAAAACCCAAACTAAACCAGCTGAACCAGTAAAAAGTCAAGCCCAACAGTGATTAGATGAAAACTATCCCAAAGAAAAGAGGAGTGAAATCAAAGATTTGGAGATTAATAATAAAAGATTAAAAGGTTTCTTAGATTTATCTGATTTTATTAATTTGAAAAACTTGGATTGCCGTTTTAGTGCTTTTACTAGTTTAGATTTAAGTGAGTGTAAGGAATTAGAAAGATTGGATTGTTTCGATAATCCCCTAAAAGAAATAATTTATCCTTCGGCTGACTGATTTACTAACTGAAAAGATAAAACTTGAAAAAAAATTAGAGATAATACTAGACCTATTCCCTCGCTAGTTAAATTAGTAGATACTTATGATTTAGATAACTGAGTAGAAAATTATGATAGTAGTAAAATTGGTGATTTAAATTATCATGTTATTTGTGGAAGACACGGAAAATTTGCTTATTTAGATTATACAGCCTTAGATAATTTAGGTAATAAAGTAATTGCTCGGAAAAGCATTATCCTTGCTCGCTTACTAGTAGAAAAAGAGGAATTACCTGAATTAGCTATTTATGAAGAAAA
>Ga0307516_10002888_pt1 | contig 22572 bp, 16 predicted proteins | sample 19_EM_MG_FD_203310 | JGI IMG/M metagenome (GOLD analysis project Ga0307516, IMG submission 203310) | Populus trichocarpa ectomycorrhiza microbial communities from riparian zone in the Pacific Northwest, United States - 19_EM | ecosystem: Host-associated > Plants > Roots > Unclassified | place... | reverse complement strand
ACGTTCATGAAGAAGTTGACGTTGGGCGCCAGGTCGCGCTTGCCCAAGCCTACGTTGGCGTGCTGCAGGCAGAGCAGGAAGTTGTCGCGGCAGCTGTGCATGTACTTCTTCTGCAGCGCGTAGCGCACGGTGTTGCTCTCGGCCGCGCAGGCGCCGCCCAGCGTATCGTGCCGGCCGCAGGTGTCGGCCACGATGCGCAGCATGGGGCGGCCCTGGTTGCTGACCAGCACCGAGCCGGTGGTGAGGTAGATGCCGCCCTGGCGCAGCAAGGTGTCGGTGGCGCTGTAGTGCTCGGCGCCGTCGTGGCGGTTGTAGAACAGCACGTCCACGGCCTGGTTGCCGTGCAGGTCGACGATGCGCACGGTCTGGCCGGCGCTCAGCGGCGCCAGCCACGGTTCGCCGGCGGGTTGGTGGTGGCGTAGCACGGCATGGCGCGGGTCCAGGGTGCTTTCTTGCAGGCGGGTGGCGGTGGTCATGGCCAAAGTCCGATCAAGTCCGTTCAAGCCAAGTCTGTTCAAGCGACAGCGAACAGGTCGCTGCGGTGCAGGGCCCGTGCGTTTTCGGGCCGGAACAGGCGGCAGGCGTCGTCGCCTGGGGCCGGGCCGCGGCGCCAGGCGGCGATGCCGATGCGCCCCGGCGCATACCCCGGCCGCGGGTCGAGCGGGTGCGGGGCGGCGCTCAGGGCCACGATCACGTCCAGGTCCAGGCGCAGTTCCACCGCAGTGCCTTGCACGGGCCGCTCGGCATCGAAGTGGAAGGCGCCTTGTTCATCGACCACCACGCGGCTGAAGAGGTTCACCGGCGCGCTCAGGTCACGCGCTGCCAGGCCGTGCTTGGCGATCTCGACCAGCAGGCCTTCCTTGCCGGCGCGGTGCATGGCATTGCGGTGGGTGCCGTAGCGCTGGCTGCCGTATTTGGCCTGCATGGCGGCTTGGTCCAGCAGGCCGCCCAAGGGGTCGTGCCAGCCCAGCGTGTCGTGCGTGATGGAGGCCAGCGCCCGGCCCATGTCGCTCATGAGCACATGGCCATGCGTGTAGTGCGCGGTGTGCTGGGCCTTCAGCGAATCGGGCAGGTTGTAGCGTTCCAGCGTGTCGTGCGCGGCATAGAGCAGCACGCTGCAGTTGGCGCGTGCGTCCAGCGCCACCAGGCGCAGCGCGTGGCCGCGCCGCAGGCGCCAGCTCCAGTGGCCGCCGCCGGGCACGATCTCGCTCCACAGCACCTGCGCGGCGGGCAACTCGGGGGCGAAGCCGCGCCAGTGGTCGGGTGCATCCACCGGCGCATGCGCGGGCGGGTTGTCCAGGGTGTGTTCGGGTGGGGTCATGGGTCAGTCGCTCCAAGGTCTTGATGAGGCGAAGCAGGGACGCTCTGCAGGTGAGGGCGCTGAATGCAGGCATGCCTGGTTTTGCGCGCACGCCCCTGTGGGCAGGGGGATGTTCGACGAGGCGCGCGAGCAGAGACTGAGCATGTGGAATCGCTGCAGTGCTCGGTGGTGCAGGCTGATGCAGGGTGGCCGGCCGGCGCCCCGCGGAAGAAGGGCACGCTTGCAAGCGCGCCCGACGGAGCACAGCGGAGGGCGGCGCAGTCGGGCCGCCGGCCGGCCACCCTGCATCAGCCCGCTGCGGCGCTTGAACGGCAAGGCGGCCTTTCGACTGCTGTAGTGATAGACCTTGAAATCGCTGGGTCATGGGTGGGTGTTCAAGCGTCGGGGCCGGGGGCCAGGTCGGTGGACCGGGCGTGGGAGAGCTGCTGCAGCAGCTCCAGGTCGGTCTGCATGCCCGCGGTGGCGCGGATGCGCTCCAGCACCTGGCGCTTGAGGGCCAGGAATGGAAGCGAGAGCTTCATGTCCTGGGTGCGCTGCGTGGGCAGGGGCACGGTGTAGACGGTGTCGATGCGCCCGGGTCGCGGCGCCATCAGCACCACGCGCTGGCCCAGGTACAAGGCTTCGTCCACGTCGTGCGTGACGAACACGATGGTGCTGCGCTCCAGGCGGTGCACGTGCAGGATCAGGTCGTGCATCACCTCGCGCGTCTGCGCGTCCAGCGCGCCGAAGGGCTCGTCCATCAGCAGCACGGGCGGGCGGCCCATCAGCGCCCGTGCAATGGCCACGCGCTGCTGCATGCCGCCCGAGAGCTGGCTGGGGTAGGCGGCAGCCACGTGCGTGAGGCCCATCAGGCGCAGCAGCGCATCGGCACGGCCGGAGGCTGCTTCCACGTCGGCACTGGTGCGGCCCCGCGTGTGCACCTGCAACTGGCGGCAGAAGCGGATGTTCTGCATCACGGTGAGCCAGGGGTAGAGGCTGTAATGCTGGAACACCATGGCGCGCTGCGGGCCGGGGCCGGTGATCGGCAGGCCATCGCAGAGCAAGCCGCCCGCGCTGTGCGGCTCCAGCCCGGCCAGCGTGCGCAGCAAGGTGGACTTGCCGCAGCCCGAGGCGCCCACCAGGGTGACGAACTCGTTGTCCGCGATGTCCAGGTGCACGTCCTGCAGAGCGGTGATGCGCTTGGCGCCGCGGCCGAAGAACTTCCACACGCCCTGGATCTGCAGCTTGGGGTTGACCATGGATCAGTCCCGCGTATGGAGATAGGGAAACGCCCGCCGATGCACCCACCGCAGCAGCTGGTCGATCACCAGCCCGATGAGCCCGATCAGCAGGATGCCGGCGAAGATCTTGTCGGTCTGCAGGAAGCGCTGTGCCTTGAGGATGGCATAGCCCAGGCCCGAACTGGCGGCCACCAGCTCGGCCACCACCAGGAAGGTCCAGGCGCAGCCCATGGACACGCGCAGCGTGTCCAGCAGGGCCGGCTTGGCCGAGGGGATGATCACGCGCTCGATCAGCTCGGCGCGGGTGGCGCCCAGCGTCTGTGCCGCCTCGATCTGCGCGGCCGGCACGCGCCGCACGTCCTCGGCCATCATCAGCACCATCTGGAAGAAAGTGCCGAGGAAGATGACCGCGATCTTGGCCCCTTCGTCGATGCCCACCCACACCATCACCAGCGGAATGAAGGCGGCCGCCGGCATGTAGCGGATGAACTCGGTGAGCGGCTCCAGCAGCGCCTGCACGCTGCGGAACGTGCCGATGAACAAGCCCAGCGGCAGCGCGATCACCGCGGCCAGGGCCCAGCCCGCCACCACGCGCAGGACGCTGATGCCGATGTCGCCCAGCAAGGCGTCGTCGGCATACCAGCCGTGCAGCCGCTCCAGCACTTGCAGCGGGCCGGGCATGAAGACCGGCTCGACCCAGCCGCTGCCGGCCAGCGCCAGCCAGCCCAGCAGCGGTAGCAGCAGGCCCAGGCCCATCAGCAGCAAGGTGCGCTGGGGTGGGATGGGGGTGCGCACGCCCCACCAGGGCTGGGGCTCGGGGTGCTCGACCGGGGCCGCAGGCGATGGCGCGTGGGCAGCGGCGGGTGCCCGCGTTGCCGGCGAGAGGGTGGGCAGGGCGCTCACGCGCGCCTCACTTCAGCGCGTCAGCCAGCAGGCTGGCATCCACACCGCGGGCTGCATCGGGCTTGCCGTCGATGAGCTTGTGCTCCAGCAAGAAGCTGGCAATGGCCGGGGCCACGGCCTGCAGCGAGGCGGGCTGCGCGGGGTCGAAGGCGCTCTTGTTGGCGGCGGCATCGAAGAAGCGCGTGCCGGGCAGGAAGATGGTGTACTCGGCCGGTTTCATGCTCACCACCTTGGCCATGATGGCGGAGGCTTCGGCCGGCTGCTCGCGGATGAACTTCTCGGTGTCGAACCAGGCCTGGATCATGCCCACCAGCTCGCGGCGCTTGCCCTGGATGGCCGTGTCGCGGGCCACTAGCAGGTCGGGGATCAGGCCCGGCATGTCCTTGGACGTGAATAGCGCGCGGCCCTTGCCGGCCCGCGTGATCTGGTCGATCCAGGGGTTCCACACCACGGCGGCGTCCACCCGGCCGGCCATGAAGGCGGCGGCGGCGTCGCCGGCCGAGAGGTTGGTGATCTTCACGTCGGCCGGCTTCATGCCGTGCTTGGCCAGCGCGGTGGCCAGCACGAAGTGCGACACGCTGAACTGCTCCAGCGCCACCGTCTTGCCTTTCAGGTCGGCAAAGGACTTGATCTTGGGACTCACCAGCAGCGCATCGTTGCCGGCCGAGTTGTCGTTGACCAGCACGGCCTTGAGCGGCAGGCCCTTGGCCAGCGGCCCCAGCGTGTCGGACCAGGTCTGCGAGTTGGCGTCGAGCTGGCCGGCCGACAGCGCGGCGATGGAGTCGGTGTAGTTGGCGAACCAGACCAGCTTCACGTCGGCGCCGCGCTTCTTGAAGAAGCCTTTCTGCTCGGCCACGTACCAAGCCACCCAGCCCGGCCAGTCGGACACGCCGACCTTCACTTCGGCCTGGGCCGCGCGGCTGGCGCCGAGCAGGCCCGCACCGGCGAGTAGGGCGCCCAGCAGGGCGGGGGTACTGCGCGACAGGAAGCGGGAGAACAGTTGGCGCATGGCGACTCCACGTGATGTGCCCGCAGGCACGAAACCAAAGAGCGGGAAGGCACCTCTCGATCGAAGTGATCCTCCCGGGCTTTTGTCCCGCCGTGGAGCCTGAACGCCGGCATGCGCGTTTGAGGCCGGTTGCTCTCGGACCAGCCATCGCGCTTGCAGCACGACCGGAACCCTAGCAACCCTTCGGTTTGCGATCGGTGATCGCTTCCCGCAAGGGGCTGAGCAAGGCATGTGCCAGGTTCGGTCGCGACAATCGGCCCGGTTTGCCACCGATGCGCTCCGGGCCGGTGCGCCGAGCCTGTTGTGGGGGCACGCGGGCGGTGCGGTGTGGCACCAAGAGGCGTGGCTTGGCAGCCTGTCGGACTTAGGCCATGGCCTAAGTCCGACAGGCTGCCAGGTTCGGCGTGACACACTGCCCTTGTTTCCCCTGTCCTTGCCATGATCGACCGAACCCGCCTGCAGCGCCTGTCCACCTTGCTTGACGAAGCCCTGGACCTGGACCTCGCCCAACGGGCCGGCTGGCTGGGGGCCCTGCGCGAGCGCGAGCCGGCGCTGGCCGACGAAGTGGGGCGCTTGCTGCGCCAGGCCGACGAAGCCCCCGACCTGCCGCCCACCGGCACCTCCGCCTTCGGCCAGTGGTTGGGCCTGGCTGTCATGGCCGACGATCTGGCCGGGCGCCGCCTGGGGGCCTGGGAGTTGATTTGCAAGATCGGCGAAGGCGGCATGGGCCAGGTCTGGCTGGCCCGCCGTGCCGATGGCATGTACGAGGCCCAGGCGGCCATCAAGCTGCTGCGCAGCGACCTGCCGCCGCTGAGCTTTGCGGCGCGCTTTGCGCGCGAGCGGGCCGTGCTGGCGCGCCTCAACCACCCGGCCATCGCCCGCCTGCTGGATGCCGGCATGGACGCCGACCGGGCTTACCTGGTGCTGGAACACGTGCCGGGCCGCTCGCTGAGCCAGCATGTGCGGGCGGTGTGCCCCACGGTGGCCTCGCGCGTGCGGCTGCTGATCCGCATTGCGCAAGCGGTGGCCTATGCGCATGCGCACCTCGTGGTGCACCGCGACTTGAAACCGTCCAACGTGCTGGTCACGCCGCAGGGCGAGCCCAAGCTGCTGGACTTCGGCATCGCCGGCCTGTTGGATGATGGCGAGCAGGCCGGCGCCAGTGACATCACCCGCCAGACCGGGCGCGGCCTGACGCCCGGCTACTCGGCACCGGAGCAGATCACCGGGGCGCCCATCGGCACCGCGGCCGATGTGTTTTCGCTCGGCGTGATGCTGTTCGAACTGCTCAGCGGCGAGCTGCCCTTCGGCGAGCGGGGCAGTGCGCGTGCGGCGGTGGAGCACGCGGTGCTGCATGGCGAGCCGCGCCGGCTGTCCCGGGTGAGCCCATCGAACACGCTGTCCGGGCCGGGCCGGCCCCAGGACTTTGAGCGTGTGCGCGGCGACCTGGAGGCCGTGGTCGCCACCGCGCTGCGGCGCGACCCGGCCCAGCGCTACGGCGGTGTGCCAGCGTTGATCGACGACCTGGAGCACTGGCTGGCGCACCGGCCGGTGAGCGTGCGGCGCGAGGACTGGCGGCACCGCAGCCGCCTGTGGCTGCGCCGCCATGCCGTGTTGGCCGGTGCCGCCACGCTGGTCACCCTCAGCCTGGTCGCAGGGCTGGCCGCCAGCACCTGGCAATGGCGCCGTGCTGAGGCGGCGGCGCGCACCTCGGCACGGGTCACCGACTACCTCACCGAGCTGCTGGCCGCTGCCAGCCCCGATTCACACGGCGGGCAATGGCCCACCGTGCTGCAGTTGCTGGAGAGCAGCCGCAAGGACCTGGACCAGAAGTTCACCGACGACCCCGACACCCGCATGCAACTGCTGCAGGTGATCAGCCGCACCTACCGTGAGCTGAACCGCTACGACGTCGCCATCCCGCTGGCCGAACAGTGGGTGGCGATGAGCATCGAGCGCCATGGCCCCGACGACAAGCGCAGCCTGGTGGCGCAACTGGACCTGGCGCATGCGTTGCAGATCCAGGGCTCCTTCGACAAGGCCGTGGCCTTGATGGAGCCGGTACGCACCCGCGTGGCCAAGGAGTTCGGCGGCATGTCGGACGAGTACCAGCGCCTGCTCTACGTGATGCACGGCGGCTACTCGCGCCTGGGCCGCTACGACGACGCGGAGCGCGTGCTCGCCGAGGCCGGGCGCATCACCGAGGCCAAGTCGCCACCCGGATCCGCCGACCGGCTGTCGCACCTGAACCATGTGCAGGTGCTGCGGGTCGGGCAGGGCCGGCTGCGCGAGGCTTTGGCCGCCTTGCGCCAGACGGAGCCCTACTGGGGCACGATGCAGGCCAGCAACGTGCGCGAGTGGCTGGTCCTGCGGCGCAACACCATCACTGTGCAGGCGCGCCTGGGTGAGTACGAGCGCATCGAGGAACGTTCCCGCGAGCTGATGGCCGATGCCGACCGCATCCTCGGTGTCGGCAACGACCTGGGCGTGGGCATGGGCCAGGAGCTGGCGCGCTACTTCACGGACGTGGGGCAACTGCGGCAGGCGCTGGCGCAGCGCGAGGCCAACCTGGCGCAGGTGCAGGCCGCCGCGGTCAAGCACCCGGCCACGCTGCTGCCGCTGCGCGCGGCGGTGCTGCTGGCGCGCGGCCAGGCCCATGCGGCCGACGCCCAGGCCCTGGCGAGCGAGGCGCGCAGCTTGTTGTCGGAGCTGCAGGCGGGTGGGGCGGCGCTCGGCTACGGCCGTGCTGAAGCGACGCTGTCGCTGGCGCGGCTGGGCCTGCTGCTGGACGATGCCGCGCTGGCCGCCGACGCCCTGGGCCGCGTCCGCGGCGATGCCGGCCTCAGGCTCGACCGCGACCGGACGCTGGCCACGCGGGTGGTGCACCTGGAGGGCGAACTGGCGCGCCTGCAGGGCGACCTTGCCGGAAGCCGGGAGCGTTTGCAGGAGCGCCTGGCCTACTTCGACCACTTCACCGACACCGCCATCGTGCCGGCGTGGGTGGCAGCGCTGGATCTTGCCTACACCCAGGTGCTGATGAACGATCCGGCGGCCGAGGCCAGCCTGCAGCGTGCGGCCAGGCACCGGCCGCCTGCCCTGCCGGCGGGGCACCTGCTGGATGCGGTGGCCGGCTACCTGGCGGCGCGGCTGGGGCAGGGCAGCGATGAGGCTGCGCCGGTGCGTGCGGCGCTGCGCGAACTGGCCCGGGTGCAGGGGCGCCCGGGCCAGGCGGAGAAGGCGTTGCGCGGGTCGCTGGGCGGGGCGTTCATCTGAGAGGCTGAGTGTTTTTGAGCGGGCACGGGCAACTCGTCAGAAGGTGCCTGATCTAGGCGCAAAGCACAGCCATAGCGGCGGCCATGGCGATCATTTGCAACGACGAGCGGGCGTCTTCTGGTGTGATGAGTGGGCATGATTGACTCTCAGAGTTTCAGCCAGCCATTTCAAGGTCTTTCGCTGCAAGCGCCACAGCGGGCTGATGCAGGGTGGCCGGCCGGCGGCCCGACTGCGCCGCCCTCCGCTTCGCTGCGTCGGGCGCGCTTGCAAGCGCGCCCTTCTTCCGCGGGGCGGACAGCACGCAGGTGCTGTCCGCTTATCCCGCTCCAGCTTCCGCTCCTCGCTCCGCGGGGCGGCTGCGGTCGCTCCGCATTGCCGCTCCCGCGGCAATGCATAGATCGTCCTCGCCGGTCTGCCGCAAGCGGCAGACTGCCCCCGCTGCGCTGTGGTGCTCAGCGGCGCACACGGGCCACCGGCCGGCCACCCTGCATCAGCCTGCACCACCGAGCACTGCGTCGATTCCACCTGCGCAGTCTCCGCATACACGCCTCTTCGAATACCGCTCTGCCACTCCAGCCCCTGTGGGCAGGCCGAACGGCGGCCCGTGTGCGCCGCCGAGGAGCGCAGGGCCCGGAAGGTTGCGCCGCGCAGCGGCGTCCCGCAAATACTGTCTGAGCTCCGAGCTTGGCGAAAGCAAGAGCGCTCGGTGGTGTTCGAGGGCGAGTTTATTTGCGGGCCTTCCGGGACCGAGCACCGGAGGGAACCCGTAGCGAAGCGGAGGGCGGCGCAGTCGGGCCGCCGTTCGGCCTGCCCGCAGGGGCGTGCGCTCAAAAGTAAGCACGTCTGTATTCAGCGGCCTTCACTTGCAGAGAGTCCCTGCTTCGCCTCCGCAAAACCTTGAAATGGCTGGCTGAGCCCGCCCAGGAGCCTGCCCCGGCTCAGCCTCTCGGCCGGTGCCGGGTGCCCACACTCAGCCCAGCGTGTCGTGCACCTGGTCGTTGAACTCGGCCAGGCTGACCGCTGTGTTCACCTCCCGCGGCAAGGCATCACGAGCCGAGAACACGCCCAGGATCTTGCCGCTGGCGTCGACGATGGGCAGGTGGCGAAAGCCCCGCTCGATCATGATCAGCACGGCATCGGCCACATGGGTTTCGGGTCCCACGCAGGTAGGGCCGTGGGTCATCACGGCAGAGGCCGCCGTCTTGGCCGGGTCCAAGGCCTTGGCCAGCACGCGGGTCATCAGGTCGCGCTCGGTCAGGATGCCCAGCAGCGTGCCCGCGATGGGGTCGAGGATGAGCACGCTGCCGCAGTTGGCGCGCGTCATCACGCAGGCGGCTTCGTGCACCGTCGCGGCGGGGCCCAGGCTCACGAGGTGGCGTTTCGCCATCGATTCAACCACTGTGCGTTCGGCCATGGTGAGACTCCTTTTCAGGCATGATCGATTGGCTCTCAGCCTCTCAGCGCAGCGCCTGGTTGATCTTCTCCAGTACCGCGCTGCCGGGGCACAGGTGCGACTCGTCGAGCCTGGCCAGCGGCGTGGCGCAGGTGTTGAGCGACATGTGCAGGTCGGTGGCCAGCGGGTCCAGGTACAGCAGGCCGGTGACCACCTCGCCACGTGCCGCGTGCGCTTGCATGTAGCTCATCGCGCCGTAGCGGTCGGTCGGGTCGTAGCCGCTGTGCAGCTTGCGCAGCCGCAGCATCGAGCCGTCGTGGTGGGCCACCTCGGTCACCTCGCCCGGGCCATAGTCGGTGGTGATCTCGTGGCCGGGGGTGATGAAGTCGATGCGGCTCACCGCCTCGTTGTGCTGGCGCACGTAGTCGTAGCTCTTGGTGCTGCCGCCGTGGTTGTTGAAGGTGACGCAGGGGCTGATCACGTCGATGAAGGCCGCCCCTCCGTGCGCAATGGCCCCCTTGATCAGCGGCACCAACTGCGGCTTGTCGCCCGAGAAGCTGCGTGCCACGTAGGTGGCGCCCAGTTGCAAGGCAATGCCCACCAGGTCGACCGGGCTGTCGCTGTTGATCACGCCCTTCTTGCTCTTGGAGCCCTGGTCGGCGGTGGCCGAGAACTGGCCCTTGGTGAGGCCGTAGACGCCGTTGTTCTCCACGATGTAGGCCATGCGTACGCCGCGTCGCATGGCGTTGGCAAACTGGCCCAGGCCGATGGAGGCCGAGTCGCCGTCGCCCGAGACACCCAGGTAGAGCAGCTCGCGGTTGGCCAGGTTGGCGCCGGTGAGCACCGAAGGCATGCGCCCGTGCACGGTGTTGAATCCGTGCGAGGCCCCCAGAAAATAGTCAGGCGTCTTCGAACTGCAACCGATGCCCGAGAGCTTGGCCACGCGGTGCGGCTCGATGTCGAGCTCCCAGCAGGCCTGGATGATGGCGGCCGAGATCGAATCGTGCCCGCAGCCCGCGCACAGCGTGGAGATGCGGCCCTCGTAGTCGCGCCGCGTGTAGCCGACCTTGTTGGTGTGCAAGGAGGGGTGGTGCAGCTTTGGCTTGGCGATGTAGGTCACGCTGGCTCCCTGTCCTTGTTGGCCACTGTGACCGCCACGCGTTGGCGAATGGCACCGGCGATGAAGCGTGCAGTGATCGGCGTGCCGTCGTAATGCAACACGCGCACCAGGCGCTCGGATTCGACGTCGAGCTCGTTGATCAGCAGCGAGCGCATTTGCGCGTCGCGGTTCTGCTCCACCACGAAGACCTTGTCATGCGCGGCAATGAAATCCGGCACCGACTGCGGGAAGGGGAAGGCGCACAAGCGCAGCGCGTCCAGGTGGATGGCTTCCATCTCCAGCACATCGAGCGCCTCGTGCATGGCCGGGCTGGTGGAGCCGAAGTAGATGACCCCATGTCGCGTGGGCTGCGCGGCCTGGCGCAACACCGGCTGCGGCACCAGGCTGGCGGCGGTCTTGAACTTCCTGAGCAGGCGCTCCATGTTGTAGATGTAGTCGGGCCCGCGTTCGGAGTAGCGCGCATAGGGGTCGCGCGTGGTGCCACGGGTGAAGAACGCGCCCTTGCTGGGGTGCGTGCCCGGCAGGGTGCGCCAGGGGATGCCGTCGCCATCGACATCCTTGTAGCGGCCGAAGTCCTTGCCGGCTTCCAGCTCGTCGGCGGTCATCACCTTGCCGCGGTCAAACGCGCGTGCGTCGTCCCACACAAAGGGCTTGCACAGGCGCTGGTTCATGCCGATGTCCAGGTCGGTCATCACGAAGATGGGCGTTTGCAGGCGGTCGGCCAGGTCGAGCGCGGCGGCGGCATGCTCAAAGCACTCGTGCGGGTCTTGCGGCAGCAGCAGCACATGCTTGGTGTCGCCGTGCGAGGCGTAGGCGCAGGTGAGCAGGTCCGACTGCTGGGTGCGCGTGGGCATGCCGGTGGACGGCCCGCCGCGTTGCACGTCGATGATGGTGGCCGGGATCTCGGCGAAGTAGGCCAGGCCCAGGAACTCGGTCATCAGCGAGATGCCCGGCCCCGAGGTGGCGGTGAAGGCGCGCGCGCCGTTCCAGCCCGCGCCCACCACCATGCCGATCGAAGCCAGCTCATCTTCGGCTTGCACGATGGCAAAGCGGTGCTGGCCGGTCACAGGGTCGACGCGGTATTTCTCGCAGTATTTTTGAAACGCCTCGGGGACCGACGACGAAGGCGTGATCGGGTACCAGGCCGCCACCGTGGCACCGCCGTAGAGGCAGCCCAGCGCCGCCGCCGAGTTGCCGTCGGTGAAGATCTGGTCGCCCACCTTGTCGGCGCGGCGCACGCGGATTCCCAGCGGCGCGTCGAGGTGCCGGGTGGCGTAGTCGCGCCCCAGGCGCAGCGCCTGCACGTTGGAGTCGAGCAGCCGCTCCTTGCCCCGATACTGCTCGGCGAAGAGCTTCTCGAACACCGCCACCTCCACGTCGAGCAGCACCGAGAGTGCACCCACGTAGATGATGTTCTTGAACAACTGGCGCTGGCGCGCGTCGGAGTAGGTGGCGTTGGCGATCTCGGTGAGCGGCACGCCGATCACGTTCACGTCCTCTCGGAAACTCGAGGGCAGCATGGGCCGCGTGCTGTCGTAGAACAGGTAGCCACCGGGCTCGATCTCGGCCAGGTCGGCGTCCCAGGTCTGCGGGTTCATCGCCACCATCATGTCGACGCCGCCGCGCCGACCGTGGTAGCCCTTCTCGCACACGCGTGCCTCGTACCAGGTGGGCAGGCCCTGGATGTTGCTCGGAAAGATGTTGCGCGGGCTCACCGGCACGCCCATGCGCAGCACGGCCTTGGCAAACAGCTCGTTGGCCGAGGCCGAGCCCGATCCGTTGACGTTGGCGAACTTGATGACGAAGTCGTTGACGGATTCAATGCGCTTCATGCGGCCTCCGGGTGCGGGTGCGCACGATGCGGCCCCTGGGCGTCTCGGCAGCGCGGCCCCGCCTGCGTGGTGTGAAGCAGGAACTTCTGCATGTCCCAGGCGCCGGTGGGGCAGCGCTCGGCGCACAGGCCGCAGTGCAGGCACACATCTTCGTCCTTCGCCATCACGCGGCCGGTCTTGAGCTCGGGCGACACATAGAGCGGCTGCGTGAGGTTGAGCGCGGGGGCCTGGAGGCGGCTGCGCAGCTCGGCCTCGGTGCCAGGCCCGGTGAAGCTGATGCAGTCCATCGGGCAGATGTCGACGCAGGCGTCGCACTCGATGCAGGTCTCGCGGTTGAACACCGTCTGCACGTCGCAGTTCAAGCAGCGGTTGGCCTCCTTGAAGGCCGTGGCGGCATCGAAGCCCAGTTCCACCTCGACCCTGATGTTGGCCAGCGCACGCTCGGCCGCCGCCCAGGGCACCTTGAAGCGGGCCGCAACCGACACGTCGTTGTGATAGCTCCACTCGTGGATGCCCATCTTCTGCGACATCAGGTGGGTCATCGGCGGCGGGCGGCGCGCCGGGTCTTCGCCGTGGACGAGGCGGTCGATCGACACGGCCGCCTCGTGGCCGTGGGCCACGGCGCTGATGATGTTCTTGGGGCCGAAGGCCGCGTCGCCGCCGAAGAACACCTCGCGGCGCGTCGACTGGAAGGTCTCGGCATTGAGCACGGGCATGCCGCGGCGGTCGAACTCGATGCCGCAATCGCGCTCGATCCAGGGGAAGGCGTTCTCCTGGCCCACCGCCACCAGCACGGTGTCGCAGGGCACGAACACCTCGGGCGCACCGGTGGGCACGAGCTCGCGCTGGCCCTTCGCGTCGTGGCGTGCTTCGACCAGTTCGAAGCTCATGCCGGTCAGCCGCCCGTCTTCGTGCACGAAGCGCGTGGGCACATGGAAGTTGAGGATGGGGATGCCCTCATGCTGGGCGTCTTCCTTCTCCCAGGGCGAGGCCTTCATCTCGTCGAAGCCGCTGCGCACGATCACCTTCACATCGCGCCCGCCCAGGCGGCGCGCCGAGCGGCAGCAGTCCATCGCGGTGTTGCCGCCCCCCAGCACAATGACGCGCTCACCCACGCTGCTGACGTGGCCGAACGACACCGAGCCCAGCCAGTCGATGCCGATGTGGATGCTGGCGGCCGCCTCCTGCCGCCCCGGCAGCTGGAGGTCGCGGCCGCGCGGCGCGCCGCAGCCGACGAACACCGCATCAAAGTGCTGCGCGAGCAGCGCTGCCATGGAGGCGATGCGCTGGCCGCTCTGGAACTTCACGCCCAGGTCAAGGATGTAGCCCGTTTCTTCGTCGATCACCGACTCGGGCAGGCGAAAGCGCGGGATCTGCTGGCGGATGAAACCGCCGGCCTTGGCCTCGCCGTCGAACACCGTCACCTCGTAGCCCAGCGGCGCGAGGTCGCGTGCCACGGTCAGCGAGGCCGGACCGGCGCCGATGCAGGCCACGCGCTTGCCGTTGAACGGCGCCAGCTTGGGCATGCGGGCGCGCACGTCGTCTTTGTAGTCGGCGGCGACGCGCTTCAAGCGGCAAATGGCCACCGGCTCGGGTTGGACGCCTGACTCGTCGGCGCCGTTGTTTTCTTCCACGCGGCCGCGCCGGCACGCCGGCTCGCAGGGGCGGTCACAGGTGCGCCCGAGGATGCCGGGGAACACGTTGGACACCCAGTTGATCATGTAGGCGTCGGTGTAGCGGCCTTGCCCGATGAGGCGGATGTACTCGGGCACCGGGGTGTGGGCCGGGCAGGCCCACTGGCAGTCGACGACCTGGTGGAAATAGGCCTGGCCAGCGGTGTGGGTGAGCTGCACGGCAACCTCCTTGGCCTGCGCACGGAGTGCGCAGGATGGTGCGGGTGGCCCGAGTCTAAGCAGATCCCACGCACTTGCACCTCGGGGGCAACGCGCAATCGCTGCACCGCCTGTGTCAGGTCAAGGAACGCGGGGCCACCCCGCCGCCGCAGGATGGATCGCACTGCGACGCTGCTGTTCTAAAACGGCAGCGCCGCCCCCGCCGCCTCAAAGCGCCGCCGCAATTGCGCCCGCGCCCGCGACACGCGGCTGCGCACCGTGCCGATGGGCACCGACAGCAGCTCCGCCGCCTCCTCGTAGCTCAGGTCGTCCAGCGCCACCAGCAGCAGCACCTCGCGCATCTCCGGCATCAGCTCGGCCAGTTCGTTGTCCAGCAGCCGGACCATCTGCGTCATCTCCAGGTGCTCGCAGGGGTCGGCCATGTCGGAGGGGGTGTCGTCCAGGGCGCTCTCGTCCTCGAAGCGGTACAGCCGTTGCGGCGAGCGCGAGAGGTGGTTGCGCACCAGGTTCATCGCGATGCCATAGAGCCAGGTGGACAACTGCGATTCGCCGCGGAAGGTTTCGAAAGTGCGGGCCGCTTCCACGAAGGCCTGCTGGGCCAGGTCTTCGGCCTCGGTGCTGTGGCCGATGTGCTTGAGCACGAAGCGGTACAGCCGCTCCTTGTGCTGGGCCACCAGCTCACGGAACACCCCATCCACCCGCGACTCGGCGGGTTGGAAGGGTTCGACCCGTGGCGGGGGGAGCGACTCGGCGTGCGTCATGGTCATGGAGAACCTCGTGGACATCAGCAACTTGCCGACACGGCAGTGCTTGATCTCTATCACGCGGTGCCGACGTGAAATCCGACACCGGAACGCCTCTCCCACGGGTAAGTGCGACCCCTTGATCAAGGGGTTCATGGCTCTTTTGTGGAGGGCCCCTGATTCGCGGGGGCGTGCAAAGTGGCGTGCGGCGCCGAGGAGGGATCCAATTGCCCCACGCCGTCACTTAGTGCCCGTGGCCGTGCATCGCAACCTCTGCGCAGGATCGATGGGACGGCCGGGCGTGACGGGACTTGGAGGGTGACGATTCATGACTATCAACTGGCAGGTGCACGGGATGCCTGATCGCCCTGCGTTCAGCGAATCGTTGTCCATGCTGCGCCGCCGTACCCAGGCAGCTGCACGGTGGCTTGCCAAGGCGCACGAATCCGCCGTGGTGTGGATGTTCTCGCTGGGCGTGGGCATCGTGTTGCTCGGCGGCCTGGTGCAGGCCGGTTACCGGGTGGAGCGGCAAGCCTTGCAGCATCAGCAGGTGGCGCCGCTGCTGGGCGAACTGGTCCAGCAGGTGGAGGCCGGCCTGGCCTTCGGCGCCACGTTCACGCCGGATTCACTGATCCAGTTGCGCCTGGATCAGGCGCTGGCCCAGGGCCTGCACCTGGAGGCCATCGACATCGTCGGGCTCGATGGCCGCGTGCTGCTAAGCACCCAGGGCGAGCGCCTCGGCGCGCGGCCGGCACCCGATGGCAGCCCGGCCGTCCCGCTGACCGATGCGACCGGGCAACCGGCCGGCCACGTGCTTGCGCGCGCACCCCGTGCCGAGCAGGACCTGCGCATCTTGTCACCCGGCACCTGGGGTTTTGCCTTGGTATTGCCGCTGCTGGCCCTGGCCTTGGCGCTGCGGGCGGTGTGGCGCGGCAAGCCGGCCGGCGTGGCCGGGACCCGTCGTCGGCCCTGGCTCTGCACGTCACGCGTCTGGTGGCTGGGTTTCGCGGTCCTCACGGTCGCTGCGGGCCTGCTGCTGGCCGGTGCGGCCGGCCGGTTGCAGCGTCACCTGGACGACGCGGCGGCCGCGCCGGTCAAGCGCGCGGCGGTCGTGCTGGCCTTACGCATCGGGCAGGCGGTGGATGCCGGCGTGCCGCTGGAGCAGTTGCAGGGACTGAACACGATGCTGCGCCAACGCCTGCGCGAGGCGCCAGGCGTGGCCGAGATCCGCCTGCACGACCGCCAGGGTGCGCCGTTGGCTGTGCAGGCCGGGCCCGTGCGCGCTGACGACACGGTGCCGGCCGAGGTGGCCCCGGTCCTGCACCGCGGCGCGCCGGTCGCCGAGGTCCGAGTGCAGCGCACGCCGCCGCGCACGCCCTGGCTGCTGCTGGACATCCTGGGCGTTGCGTCCGCACTGGTGGCCGTGGGCGTGCTGCTGATCGGCCACGAGCTGGTGCTGCAGGCCCAACCCGGGGGGGCGGTCACTCATGGCGCGGGGGCGCTGTGGCAGCGGCTGACCGGCCGTGGCCTCACGGTCACGGCTGGGGCCGGGGCCGCAGATGACGCACCGATCGCCGAACCCATGGCCGGCGTGCTGGTCGGCGCGGCCCTGGCCCTGGCCGCCGCGGCGCTGATGCGCTCGGATGCGTCGCTGGCCTTGGCCGCGCTGGCGGGGCCTGCCCTGGTGGTGCTGGCGGCCTGCGTGGCCTGGCGCTGGGGGCGTGCCCTGGCGGCACACCGCCTGTTGTCCGGGGCCCTCATTGCCACCGCCTGGTGCCTGGTTCAAGGCTGACGGGCGAATCAGCCTCACCCCGCACACACGGAGATTCTTCATGACACGCCCTTGGGGGCGGGCGATGGCTGCTGCATGCCTGGTTGTTGCGCATGCCGTGACCCCTGCCTTGCCCGATGCCGCGCCCGACGCGCCCACCATCGCCATGGTGCTGCCGCGCGAGGAGCAACTCATCGAGGTTGGTTTTCGTGAAGGACTGCGGCAGCGCGGCCTGGCACCGCGCTTCGAACTTGTGCGCTGGTCCGGCCGGGCGGAGGACCAGGAAGCGCTGGTGGCACGGCTGCGGGCGCTGGCGCCGGACCTGATCTACACCTGGGGTGCGGCCACCACGCTGGCCGTGGCGGGGCCTGCGGAGGGGGACGCCGGCCGCTACATCCGCGACCGGCCGGTGGTGTTCACCGACGTGGACGACCCGGTGGCCAGCAAGCTGCTGGCGCAATGGGCGCGGCCGGGGCGCAACCTCACCGGCGTGCCGCGGCGGGCGCCGTTGGCCGCGCAATGGGCGGCGCTGCGCTCCTACCGGCCGTTCCGGCGCATCGGCGTGATCGTCAATCCTGCCGAACCCGACACCCGGCAGGCCCGCGAGGCCATGGGGCTGCTGGCGCAGCAGCAGGGCCTGGTGCTGGTGGATGCCACGCTGCCGCTGGACGCCCATGGCGAACCCGACGCGCAGGCCCTGCCGGCCCTGGTGCGCGACGTGGCCGCGCGGGGCGCCGAGGTGCTGTACCTGGGCGACTCGGCCTTCCTGGCGCATACCCACCGCGGCACCGTGACCCGCCTGGCGCGCGAGGCCGGCCTGGCGACCTTCTGTGTCGCCGAGGGGGCGGTGCGCCAGTCCGGCTGCTTGTTCGGCCTGTTCTCCGAGGCCGGCAACACCGGCCGTTTCGCCGGCTACAAGGCCTGGCAGATCCTGCGCGGCGGCCAACGCGTGCAGGACGTGCCGATCGAGACCCTGCAGCGCTTTTCCCTGGTCATCAACATGCCGGTGGCACGCGAGCTGGCGCTGTACCCGCCGATGGCGGTGCTGCAGGCCGCGGAGGTGGTCGCGCCGCCCCTGGTGCCGCGGCGCCAGGGGCCTTGATGGCCTCTCCGCGTGCCCGCCACCCCCGCGAACAGGCGTCCTGGCGGGGGAACCGGCCCGGCAGGCCGGCCACTCACCGGGCACCTTGCGTGCCCCCCACCTCCAACCGCTGAAGAAGGAGCCCGAATGACGACCCCGCTTCCAGTCAGATCCGTGCCGGCCCGGGCGCCAGGCGATGCCGATGCCGATGCCGCGTCGCTCACGCTGGTGCTCAGCCATGCCGACGTCGCCGCCCTGCGGCGCCAACTCGCGTTGTTGATTGCGCCAGAGCCCTATGGCGAGGGTGACGACACCCAGGACTCCGCCGACGACCTGCGCCCTGGCCTGCGGGCCGGCACGTCCAAGGTCCTGCCGGGTGGTGCCGCCCGCAAGCCCTGAGCCCTGCGTTCCTGCCGGTTCCAGCGGCACGCTCACGCGCCGGGCGTGCCCTTCAGCCGCGTCAGCAAGCCGCGCAGCACGGCCGCAGCCGTCTGCGGGCGGGTGATGCCGCCCGTGTCGGCGGCCTGCCGGAAATGCGCGGCCATCTGGTCGTCCAGGCTGCGGCGCTGCGCCAGCGCCAGTGAGCGGGGATCGATGCCCAACTCCTTGCAGCAGGCCAGGAAATCCCGGCCCGAAAGCGCGGCCGATACCTGCATGCGCGTCAGGAAATCGACGCCGTCGAGGGCCGTACGCGCGTGCTCCCGTGCCTCTTGCTCCGGGCTGCTCCACGACGGAGGCTGCTCGGCCTGGCAGGCGGATGCGATGGGGCCGAGGGTTGGTTTGGCCGCATGTCCATTTGCTTGTCCGGCCAAACCGGCGGCCGCCAGCGGGCCTTGTTCGGCGGCACGGGCAAAGGCCTCGAGCAAGGCGCTCAGGCACTCATCGGAGTCGGGGAACGGCATCATGCGGACACGTCCTGTGCGGAGTGGAGGTCGATGTCCGGTCTGTACCGCTCCCGCGGTACTGGTTCCGCCCGGGCGCATCGACTTGCTCGGCATTGCATATATTTACCGTTGACGCGCGCCGGCCCGCCGCCACCTGGCCTGGCGAGCAGGCCGCTATGCTTGGCCCCTGCCATGAAACCCAAGACCACGAGCGGTGGGCTCGTCTACTCCACCGGGGCAGGGCGCATGTGCCCCGCCTGCCGCCAGCCCGTTGCCCAGTGCACCTGCAAACGCCCGTCGGCTGCCCCGGCCGGCGACGGGGTGGCGCGCGTTTCGCGCCAGACCAAGGGCCGCGGCGGCAAGACCGTCACCCTGGTCCAGGGGCTGGCCCTGGATCCGGCCGCACTCGCCGACCTGGGCAAGCGCCTCAAGACCGCCTGCGGCTCCGGCGGCACGGCCAAGGACGGCGTGATCGAGATCCAGGGCGACCACGTCGCCCGGGTGATGGAGAGCCTCAGTCAGCAGGGCTGGGTGGTCAAGCGGGCTGGGGGCTAGCCGGGGGCTCTGCCAGCGGCGCGGTGTTGCGGCTCTTGCTGCCGGGCTCTATCAGGGCTGGGCGCGAATCGACCAGGGCGCCGTCGGCGCCTGCCACCGGCAGCTCCAGCGTGAAGGTCGAGCCGGTGCCCGGCCCGTCGCTGTGGCCCGTGAGCACGCCGCCCATCTCGCGGGCAGCCACCACGCAGCTGTGCAGGCCAAAGCCGTGGCCGTCGCTGCGGTTCATGAAGCCCTGGGCGAAGATGCGCACCATCTGGTCCGGCGCCATGCCGGCGCCGTTGTCCTGCACCTCCACGCGCAGCTTGGACCCTTCGGCCAGCGCCACCCGCAGGGTGATGCTCGGTTCGCGGCCCGAGGCCGCCAGCAAGGCGTGCTTGGCGTTGCCGATGAGGTTGATGAGGATCAGCAGCAGCCGGTGCCGGTCGAGCTGCATGGTGGGCAGCGCGCTGAACTCCTTCACCACCTTCACCCCATGGCGCGCCAGCGCGCTGCGGTGCAGGCGCAGCGCGTCTTCCAGCAACTCGCCGATCTGCAGCGTGGGGCGCCCGCTGCCGGCCCCGGCCTGCGGCGCCTGGAAGGACAGGATCTCGCGGATCTGCCCGATGCTTTGGGTCAAGGCATCGACTTCCTCGAAAACGCCGGCCTGCCCGCTTTGCAGCACCTGCGCCAGTTCGCCCAGGTAGGCCGGCAGCAGCAGGCCCTTGGGGTCGCGCGTGAGGAACTCGTCCAGGTCGTTGGCATGCTCGTTCAGCAGGCGCACCGCGCGCCCCAGGCCGGCGGCGTCCCAGCTGCGCAGCCGGGTGCCGATGGTGGTGGCCGAGGACTTCATGCGGTCCAGCACTTCGGTCACATCGTTCAACCGCGCGACGCCGGTGTCGACCTGCCCGGATTCCAGCTTGTGCTGCGCGGCCTGCAGGTCGGCCTCCACGCGCTTGCGCTGCGTGATGTCGCGGAAGTTGCACACGATGCCCACCGCCTTGCCGTCGATGCGCTGCGGCTTGACGTAGCGCTCGAAGACGCGGCCGTCGCGCAGCTCCAGCACGTCGAAGGCCTCGGATTGCGGGCAGGCGAACAGGTCTTCGATGCGTGCGATGAAACGCTCGGGCTGCTTGAGCTGCGGCGCCATGTAGGCAAACAGCTCCGCGTCCACGCCGCGGGCCAGCATGCTCAGCGGAATGCTCCACATCTGCGTGAATTTGGAGTTGGCGCAGATCGCGCCGCCGGTGAACTGGGTGGCCAATATGCCGTCGGCCGTGCAGTCGAGCGTGGCATGCAGCAGCGAGATCGAATGGGCCAGCTCGCCGCTGCGCGCCTCCAGCGCGCGCTTGGCTTGCACCAGGTCCTGCAGCATGTGGCTGCGGGCCTCCAGCAGATCGTTGCGCTCGCGCTGCAGGCGCAGGCCGTGCTCGGCGCGCTGGCGGTCGAGCTGCTCCTGCGTGAGCACGCGCTGGGCGTCGGTGAGCCGGGCCGTGCGCATGGCCACCACGTGCTGCACGCGACCCAGCAGCACGTAGAAGGCCGCCATCAGGGCCCCGCCCACCAGCACGCCCAGCGTCGCCACACCGAGGATGGCGTTGCGCCGGTCAGCGGCGCCGGCGGTGATGTCGCGCACCACCACCATCTCGCCCAGCGTGTCGCCGCGCAGGTTGGCAAAGGGCAGCACCACGGCTTGCGCCACGTTGCCTGGCCAGCTCACCTCGAAGGTCCGCTTGATGTGCTGGCCGTTCAGGGTGCGCAGGTAGGTGGCCACCGGCGGCGGCATGGTTTCGATGGTGCGGCTGAGCACCAGCAGGCCGGGGAACTCGTCCCACTGCACCGGCCGCAGCCGGCTCTTCTGGGCTTGTTCGAAGCGCGGCCGGTCGAACAGCTTCTTGTCGAGGGCCACGAACACATCCACGCCCAGGAACTGCCGGATGCTGCGCATCAGGTCCTCGAACTCGATGCCCATCTCCAGGTAGCCGATCAATTCGCCATGCACGCGCCACGGGTAGACCACGCGCAGGGGGAAGGTGCCCAGTGGGCCTTGTTCATTGCCCCAGGCCGGCTGGCCGGTCTGCTGCGCCTCGCGCAGCACCAGGCGCTCTATCTTGTCGCCGAACAGGTCCGGAGACTGCACCCGCAGCAAGGTCGTGCTGTCCGGCAGGATGTAATAGAAGTGCGTGATGCGGTTGCGCGAGCGCAGTTCGTCGAGGATGGGCGTGGACAGGGCCAGCAGCGCCTGGCGGTCACGGGCGCGGAAGGCCTGCACCAGCCGCGTGTCGCCCATGGTCAGTTCCATCACCGAGCGCATCAGCGCCACGCCATCGGTGGACTTCTTCTGCAGCATGGCCTCCACCGAGGCCACGGTGCGGGCCATGTCCTCGGCCTGCCGGCCTTGCGTCTCGAGCACGAAGACCCACACGAACGCTACCACCAGCAGCACCAGCGTGGCGGCCAGCGGCACCAGCACGCGCACCCGCACGCCGGAGGCCACCTCGCCGGCTTCGCTGCCGGGGGCTGCAGGGGGCGCCGGCGCCGGTGTCGGCGGCGCGGCGGCTGCCACCGTGACCGCGCCCGCTCTCGTGTCAGCGGGTTTTGTGGGGGTCGTATGACGCCGCAGCGTCGTCGACCCGTCACCCGTGTCCTCAACGTACTCAGCCATCTAGCGCAACTCCGCTTGCAGGTCCGGCGACCATATCGGCAAAGGAATTGCCGTGCTGCGCACTAGTGCCGGATCAGCGTGGATTACGGCGGCTGGCAGGGAAAACTAGAGGGAGACCTGAAACAAAGAAGGCCCCCGCCCGCCGGGAGGTAAGCAATGTACTGCGGCTGGGCCCTGATTTGGGCGCCGGCCGGCGGTGCGCCCTCCCGATTGTGGGCACCGCGCACCAGCGTTCCTGCGGTTGCGGCTCGCAGGCCCTGGCGGTTAACCCGTATCAACCCCGTTCCGGCGCCAGGGTGGTGCTCCAAAGTGACGCACCTGTGAGGTCGCGCAGGTGCACCGTGAGCGCCGACGTGTGGGCGTCGATCTGCACCTCGCCAAAGAACTGCAGGCCGGCGCTGGGCGGCAGGTTGGCCTGGCCCGTGGGCGGGGCCTTGATGAACCGGAGTTCGGGGCCGAACGTGTTGTCCAGCTCGTTGGGGCCAAAAGTGCCGGCATTCAGCGGGCCGCTGACGAACTCCCAGAACGGCTCGAAATCCTGGAACTGCGCCCGGTCCGGGTGGTAGTGGTGGGCGGCGGTGTAGTGCACGTCGGCGGTGAGCCAGAGCGTGTTGCGGATGCGTTGGCGCTTGATGAACGACAGAAGCTGCGCAATCTCGAATTCGCGCCCCAGCACCGGCCCGTCGCCGTTGGCAATGGCCTCCCAGCGCGGGCGGCCCTCGGCGTCCTTGCCGTCGGGCACGCCCAGGCCGATGGGCATGTCGGCGGCGATCACTTTCCAGGTCGCGCGGCTGTCCTTCAGGCCATCGCGCAGCCAGGCCAGCTGGCGCGGGCCGAGGAAATCGGTGTCCGGGCCGGCCTGGGCTTGCCGGTTGTGGCTGTTGGGGCCGCGGTAGCTGCGCATGTCGAGCACGAACACGTCCAGCAGCGGGCCCCAGGACAGCTTGCGGTAGACGCGCTCGTCCTCCTCCTG
>Ga0307516_10002887_pt1 | contig 22576 bp, 26 predicted proteins | sample 19_EM_MG_FD_203310 | JGI IMG/M metagenome (GOLD analysis project Ga0307516, IMG submission 203310) | Populus trichocarpa ectomycorrhiza microbial communities from riparian zone in the Pacific Northwest, United States - 19_EM | ecosystem: Host-associated > Plants > Roots > Unclassified | place... | reverse complement strand
TTCAGTGGCTCATATCTCAGGATAAACTCGGCGCATACAATGTCCACTGCCCCAGCGGTGTTGTTCCTACCGGCCGCCGTTGTAGAGTGCACATCGTCAGTCTAAGGCGGAATGACATACGTGATAGCGCCGGCTTCTCCCATTCAGCGCCCCACACCGACCCGCAAATCCTGCCAGATTTCCAGCCTTTCGTATCGGGGATTTCAACCCGGGAAGGTCACAGCCTGGGTAACTGCGCACGTTGCCGCAGCTAACCCGAGTCGGTGTGCTTCAGGCGGAGCCTTGGGCGCCCAAGAGGGTAAACATCGCGATGAGCGATTACCCATTCGTCCGACTGATCGTTTACCAGTGTTTGACGCGCGAAAACCCTGGATCAAATGATGACCAGGTCTTGGTCCGAACGCAAAGTGGATTGAATGCCCATGCCCACCGAAGGTAGCAGGGGTTGATCTGGAGACGTAGGGTATGATTGCAGATCACAGGGTAATAACCAATCAACGCTGGCCAACTTGCCCTGTAAAAATGGGATACGTTTTCGTTGCGACATTGGGCGGGAATAAGGAGGATGCTATACACGTGTGGTGCTTTGAATGGTCTAGAATGAAGTACGTGGCTTCGCTAGATTTCGGCTCCGGCTCCGACCCCCAGCCGCTGCCGAATGTTGAACTCTTGCCAGATGAATATTCACCTAATCTCCCGCGTGCCCGCACAAACGGTGTGCAGACGAGTACCTCGAACAAGTGAACAATCTGAAAAAACGGTCAAAAAACCTGCCAGGTAACGGAATGCGAACGGGTACGGACCGGTGATGCAACCGTTACCGCCAAGGCACTGCACAGCCATCTGCCGGAGAGGATATCGACGCGCTGCAGAACCCTTGAGGCGCGTCCAAAACCCCCGCTGTCCCATCCCGCTCCGACCCTCCATCCCCGGCTTCGTCGCGTACTTTCCCGCTCTTCGATAAGCAGCCATCCCAACTCCGATGACCTGCCTTCCCGCGTGCGGGATCTCCGAAATCCTCTCTCCAATCCCAGAACCGGTATGGTGAAACCGCAGCAGCCACCGTACCGCCGTGGTCTTGATTAGAGAGACCATTCAACCAGGTCAACTAGTCCTCTCCTCGTCAACTCCGGAAACAAACTCGACGCATAATCACTCAGATCCAGCCCTAGCCCGTCCGGTTCGTACGCGGCCCGTGGGCGAATGGAACGTGAAGTCGAGAATCGGACCAACAGACGGTCGAGATCCAGCCATTCCCGATGAACTTCTTCGGGGTTTTCGAGGGATGCACCATATGGGCGGATAGTGATTTGTTGGAGATTCTTGGTTTTGGTGGTTTCGAGCGCATAGGTGATCCATTGCACACTTGGTCGTGCACACTGAAACACCAGACCTTTGAGTTTCGAGGCCGCGGAGAGGTCAAACGAACTCGCGAGTGGGCCTAAGCGAAGGGGTAAGGTGCCAATCACGTACAGGGGCGAAGGATACGCACCCGCGAAGTCATAAGTAACGTCGAGATATTCAAGCGTGTCAGAACACTCCAACACCAAATCCGTCGTCGACTTGAAATCTGCTTCGTGGACACATCCCAGCACGATCTTCGTGAAGTGGAGGCCATTCGGGAGGTCCAACAATCGACGCGCGGTTGACCAAATCCCCCAGATTGCCCTCAAGTTAAGGGATCCGGTGAGCTTGGGTGAGGTCGAGGGAGTGTTCCATCTGTCGGAGATGTTCTTGTGGTCTACGCGAAACAACGCGAGATCCTCGAGGAGGGGGAAAGAACACACGAGGCCGAAAACCTCGGAGAGTGGGATGGAGGCATAATCGAGGTGGAGGGATTTGAGGGCAGGCCATAGCCCGCGGAATGGGACGAGGGAGACCTGATCCTCATCCCAAGCGAAGGTGACCATGTGTAAGCGCACGACGCCGTGGAAAGCGCGCATCCAATGGCCTGCGGCGGTGGCGGGCCAAATATCGAAAATCTCGAGATTCTGGGTGTAGTGGGCGGGAGAGTTCGAAGGGTCCGGAAAGGTCTCCATCCACGACTCAACGGTGAATCCGAGCGCGTTGAATTCGACACTGGCGAAGAGGTGCCTTCGGGTCCGCGGAACCCACGATTTGGAGACGACGCAGCAGGATTTGAGCGTGTCCGGTTCGTTGTGTAGGTGGTCGACGATGAGGTCGAGGATTTCCGGCGGGAAGGGGCACGACATCGCGGTTTGCATCAGAACCGTTAGGCGCTGGGTTCGGCCACCGCGACTTGGCAACGCGAATTCGAGCTCTGTTCTGAAGTCGGAGTCCAGCTTCTCGTCTGCTCTTCTACCCTATATTACTTACAGATGCATTCCCGAACGCCTCCTATATTCCTTTTACCAGCGCTCCTAGATAAGCACACTGCTTTTGCACCGCGTATCGCCGTAGCCAGCATTCTACACCCCTTCAGCAGCCCAGGCACGGTTGGAGGGAGAACGCCCGGCTGGAGCAAGTCAACAAGCCCTCTCCTAGTCAGCTCCGGCAACATACTCGATACGTGATCTCTCAGACCCCTCGCTCCCTTCCCCCCGGGCATGATCTGTGGACGAATCGAGTGCGAGGTCCAGAATTGGACCAACAGGTGGTCAAGGTCCTGCCATTCCCGATGAACCTCTTCGTCAATCGTTTCTGGGGGGGTGCCATACGGGCGGATGAGGATACGCTGAAAGTCTTTGGATTTGATGGTTTGGAGTGTAGCGGTGGTCCACCGGATGCTCGACCCTAGTGACTGCAGGGATTTGAGTTTCGTGGCCTTGGAGAGGTCAAGTGGATGCGTCCTCGGCGTGTATATGTCTACGAACGGCGATGAGGTACTGGATAGTCACAGGAGCTGAAGGAAACGCACCCGGAGGGTAATGAAAAATGGTGAGATATTCCAGGGTGTCGGAACACCCCGACACCAAATCCTTCACTGACTGGGCATTTCCGTCCAAGAACACCGCGTTGATCTTGGAGAAGTGCAGACCACCGGGGAGCTCCAACAACCGACGTGTAACAGAGCAGGCACTCCTAAACACCCTGAGGTTGAGGGACCCGGTGAGTTTGGGTGACGTCGAAGGAACGTTCCGTCCATCTGCGTCACCATAGAGAACAGTCAACTCCAGATTCTCGAGAAGGGGAAAGGAACAGATAAGGTCGAAAACATCGGGGGTGGCATCACTCAGACAGAGCGACCTGACGGCAGGCGACAATCCGTAGAATGGGACAAGGGAGGCCGCCCGACGCAGGTGGGAGAATTGTAGGTGGTAGAATTTCAGGTGTACGACATTACGGAAGGTTCGAATCCAACCACCTACACCCTCATCCGCGGCGGTGACGAACGGAATGCCGGAAATGGAGAGACTGCGTGTGTGACGAGCGGGGGAGTCTTGGGGATCCGGAAAGGTCTTCTTCCACAGTTCGATGTTGGACTTTGAGACGAGAAATTTGACGTGAGCGAAGAGGTGTTTTCGGGTCCGCGGGACCCACGACTTGGAGACGACGCAACACGCTTTGAGCGTGGCCGGTTCGTTGTGCAGATGGTCGACGATGAGATCGAGTATCTCTGGTGGGGGGGACATCGTGGCTTCGGCCAGAAAGCCTTAGCAGTATAGACGCCGGCTTTGTGTTTCAGCGAGGCGCGTGGGGATGAGACAGTTCGAAAGCGACCCTTTTCTTCACCTCCTGCACGCTGCTTGTACACAGCTCGTACTACAATTGGAAACGCTAAGCGGTACTCGCGTGTGGGTGTGAGTGAAACTAATGGTCAACTTGAAGTGATATCTGGATCCCGTCAGACATCTAGCGTTCACGCGGTTCTTGAAGAAATAGTTAAGTAATTCGAGGTTACTACATACCTACCAAATTCTATCCACTCTCTGCACACTAGACCTAGTACCCCAACTCGCGCAAATGCCATGCCAAAATACGCGAAGCTTGTGGTTGACCGGCCAACCTCGAGAGGCTGATACCAGAGGTGTCACGTTCGTGAGCAACCTTCGCGGCGGAAAATGTGTACGGGAATCTTATTTCACGAATCTGGGCCTGTCTTCCCATCTGTCCTTCTTGAGTACCGTTACGCGCATTGAGAATGAACGGCCGTACCAGCTGCAATGATCACGATACCGTTTCACTTCTTGGAGGGATCTCAACCAGATCAACAAGCCCCCTCCTAGTTAGCTCTGGCAATAAACTTGGCCCATAACCTCTCAAACCCTTCCCCGCCGCATTCACGACCCGTGGACGGATCGAGTGCGTAACCCAGAATTGGACCAACAGTCGGTCGAGGTTCTGCCATTCTTGATGAACGTCTTCCCCAATCGTTTCTAGGAAGTCGTCACCCGATTCGATAGTGATACTTCGAAGGTGTTTGGATTTGACGGTTTGGAGCGCCAGGGTGACCCACCGGACGGTCGACCTCGACTTAGTCCGCAGGTATTTGAGTTTTGTGGCCTTTGAGAGGTCAAGAGAAGGTGCGCGAGACAAATCTACGTCCGTGAGCGGAGGTGAGATACTGGTCAGTCGCGTGAACTAAAGGAAACGCACTCAAGGAGCAATGACTGATGGCGAGAAATTCCAGGGTGTCGGGGCACCTCGACACTAAATACCGACTCGGCTTCATGGTCGGAGAATACCGCGTCGATCTTGGAGAAGTGGACACCCCCCGGGAGGTCCAGGCTAAGGGTCACGGTGAGCTTTGGTGATGTCAAAGGAGCGTTCCATCCATCTGCGTCACCCTCGGGGAAAGAGCAACCAATGTTAGGTCCTCGAGAAGGGGAAGGAAGCAGATAAGGTCGAAAACCTCAGCGGTGGCGAAATCCAGACGCAGTGACCTGGCGGCAGGCGACAACCCGGAGAATGGGACAAGGGAGGCCCGATTCAGGTACGAGAATTGCAGGCGTACGGCATTACGAAAGGTTCGGTCGAATCCAACCACCTACACCTTCAACTGCGAGTCGTAACAGGCGGGATGCCGCAAACGAAGAGACTGCGTGAGTGATGAGCGGGAGAGTCCTGAGGGTCCGGAAAGGTCTCCGTCCACAGTTTCGTGTGGGAACGTAAGGCGTGGAATTCGACGTGAGCGAAGGGGTGTTTTCGTGTTCGCGGAACCCATGATTTTGAGACTACGCAACAGGATTTGAGTGCGTCTGGTTCGTCGTGCACGTGGTCGACGGTGAGGTCGAGTATTTCCGGCGGGAAGGGGCACGACATCGTGGTTTCAACACAAACCGATAGACGCTGGGTTCGGCGCGAATTCGAGCTCTGTTCTGAGGTCGGAGTCCACCTTCTCGTCTGCTCTTCACCCTATGTTACTTACAGGATGCATCCTCGAACTTCTCCTATGTTCCTTTTGCCAGCGCCCCCAGATAAGCGCACTGCTTTTGCACCACACATCACCGTAGTCAAGTATCCTGGCATACCCTTCAATACACCGATATGATCAACACCGGAAAGATCACACGGTTGGAGGAGAAATGCCCGGCTCAAACAGGTCAACGAGCCCTCTCCTAGTCAGTTCCGGCAACAAACCCGGTAGGCGATCTCTTAAACCATTCCATTCCTTGCCCGCCCCCTGCATGATCTGTGGACGAATCGAGTGCGAGGTCCAGAATTGGACCAACAGGCGGTCAAGGTCCTGCCATTGCTGATGAACCTCTTCCTCAATCGCTTCTGGGGGGGTGCCAAACGGGCGGATGAGGATGCGCTGAAGGCTTTTGGATTTGATGGTTTGGAGTGTCGTGGTGATCCACTGGACGCTCGACCCTGACCGCAGGGATTTGAGTTTTGTGGCCTTGGAGAGGTCAAGCGGATGCACCCCAGGTGTGTGTGTGTCTGCGAACGGCGGTGAGGTACGGGACAGTCACAGGAACTGAAGGAAACGCACTCTGGGGGCAATAAACGATGCTGAGAAATTCCAGGGTGTCGGAACACCCCGACACCAAATCCTTCACCGACTCTGCGTCTTCGTCAAAGAACACTGCGTTGACCCTGGAGAAGCGCAGACCACCGGGGAGCTCCAACAGTCGACGTGTAACAGAATGAGCCCTTCCAGACATCCTGAGGTCGAGAGACCCGGTGAGTTTCGGCGGTGTCGAAGGAGTGTTCCATCCATCTGCGTCACCCTCGAGAGCGTTCAACGCCAGGTTTTCGAGAAGGGGGAAGGAGCAGATAAGGCCGAAAACGTCGGGGGTGGTCTGACTCAAACGGAGTGACCTGACGGTGGGCGATAAACCGTGGAATGGGACGAGGGAAGCCCGATCCAGGCGCGACAATTGCAGGTGTACGACATTGTGAAAGGTTCGAATCCAACCACCCACACCCTCATCCGCGGCAGTGACGACCGGGGTGCCACAAATAGCGAGACTGCGTGTGTGGTAAGCGGGAGAGTCTTGGGGATCCGGAAAGGTCTTCTTCCACAGTTCGATGTGGGACTTTGAGGTGTGGAATTCGATGTGAGCGAAGAGGTGTTTTCGTGTTCGCGGAACCCACAACCCGGAGACGAGGCAACAGGCTTTGAGTGTGATCCGGTCGTCGTGTAGGTGGTCGACGATGAGATCGAGTATCTCCGGCGGGAGGGAGCACGACATCGTGGTTTCAACACAAACCTTTAGCGTTAGGCGCTGGCTTCGCACTCGACACCACAACACGCGACGATGACCGCCGCAGGCCAAATTTTGTCTGCTTTCCCCGGGCACCAGACCTGTTCCGTGGTCCTCACTCGCGAACAGTCCGCCGGAAGACCCGACCGGCCAGGAGCCCTCGGAGGCTACAAACAAGAGCTATCCCGCCTGCTTGCGAAAAGCCTTCGTGTTCACGGTTCGACATCCGTTCTCTCGTCTGCGTTTTACCCGTCCTGATTCCCCCAGGTACCATTCCAATCTCTCGTCGTGTCTACACCTGACAACACCTCTCCATCCAACCGCACATCACGATGCTCACCCCGTCAGCAGCCACGAATCCTATCCCGGCCGGAGCTTCCCCCCGTCCCAACTCCCATATTATTGCCGGAGTGTAGCTGTGACGTACGACTCTCGTTGGGAGGTGTGTTTAGAATTCACAAATCCTGTGACGCGTGGTGATTTACCCCACATCCCGGAAACAACGCAAACGCGGTAATCAGTATTCGTGGGTCACCAGCATAACCAGGAGGGCGCCTTAGGGAAATGTCACCTATTCATTTCACCCAAGAATGACCGCCGTAGTTGGCGGCGGGAATGATTCATAACCATCTGCCCTGACAAAGCGCATGGAAGGCGAGTCGAACGGGTAGAGGTGGCGGCAGCTGCAACCCGCCTCAGGGAGAACGAGTCAAACATGACCTCGGATTTCCAAGTCGGTGGGCTGACGCAGGAAAGCGGCCAGCCGCGTGCGTCAATCCCCCCGCAACCTGTCGGCCCCGTGTATCCGGTGTAGCCGCGCCGCACCCTGGTCGCCGACTGCGTGGAAGGGAAGGGGAAACGTCCCCGCCTGTCTTTGTCAGAAACGCTCGGCGTGCCTGCAGCGCCCGTGAAGTACATCAGGCTCAAAGTTCGAAGTATGATGCATGATGTCCGATCTCTGCTCTCGCAGTGACTATCAGTTGCCCGCTGAGTCGATTCCAGACACATGGGCTCAGTCGCATTCCATGCCACAAGGACTAACTGGCCATTGATATTCGGGAACTGAAATTTGAGGTGACCGATGATATCAATAAGTTCACGAACCTCATGGCTTGGAGGAAAATCTCTCATACAAACAGGTTAGGTTCGTCAGGGAGAGAGGCCAGATTTGAGTTCTCTGGATGGTCATGTTGACCATTTCCGTGGCTCATTCCCTCCCACTGTACATAGAATGGGATGATCATAATTATGGCAATGTGTACAACAGTAATATGCCTCTACATAGTACGAGTTCATACACCCCCTCACGCGATCGATGTCGATGTTCCCGGTTTGATTTATTTCTGGCTGTGGGTCGGGCCAGATTTAGCTATAGCGGCCTGATGTCAGGTTGGCGAAAATCCGTGGGACCGTGATACCGCTCACTTGCGCCGTGTCCTACATACCCGCGGCGATGATCGCCGATTGCTATAGATCTAGGATGCCAGACCCTTGACCAGGTCAACAAGCCCTCTCCTGGTCAGCTCCGGCAACAAACTCGACACACAATCTCTCAGGTCCTCCATTCCCTTCCCCACCACATATGTGACCTGTAGACGGATAGAGTGCGTGATCCAGAATTGGACCAACAGGTGGTCAAGATCCTTCAATTCCTGATGGAACTCTTCCCTAATCATTTCTGGCAGGACACCATCACGGCAGAGAGAGATACGTTGAAGGTTTTTGGATTTGACTGTTTGGAGGGTTGTGGTGATCCACCGGACGGTCGACCCTCCCCACAGAAACTTCAGGTATTTGAGTTTTGTGGCCTTGGAAAGGTCAATCGTGGAAGCGCCTACGTCCACAAGTGGGCGGTAAGGTGCTGGTCGGTCAGAGAAGCTTAATGGAACGCACTCAGGAGAGAAGGGAAAAGGGAGAGGGATTCTAGGGTATTGGAACACCTCGTTACCAGATCTGTCACCAACTCAACGTCCTCAAAGAAGAACGCCGCGTTTATTTGGGAGAAGCGGAGACCGCCTGGAAGGTCCAACAATCGAGGTATGACGTAGCGGGCCCTCCCAAACGTTCTCAAGTCGAGCGACCCGGTGAGCTTTGGTGACGTCAAAGGGGTGTCCCACCCACTGTCGGCGTAATTCGTGGGGAAAAGGCCGACCAATGTCAGGTCCTCAAGAAGTGGAAAGGAACAGATAATATCGAAAGCCTCGAGTGGGGCGTAGGTCAGGTGGAGTGATCTGACGACAGGCGATAATCCGTAGAATGGGAGGAAGGAGGTTTGATCCATGTACGATAACCGCAAGTCTACGACATTGCGAAAGACGCGAGTCCAACCATCCACATCCGCATCCGCAGCGGCGATTCGGACCGGAATGCCCTGGACGGAGAGGCTGCGCGTGTGGTGCGCGGGAGAGTTGAAAGGATCCGGAAAGGCCTTCTTCCACATTTCAGTGTGGGATTCTGAGTCGTCGAATTTGACACGAGCGAAGAGGTGTTTTCGGGCCCGCGGGACCCACGACTTGGAGACGACGCAACACGCTTTGAGCGCGGCCAGTTCGTTGTGCAGATGGTCGACGATGAGATCGAGTATCTCTGGTGGGAGGGACATCGTGGCTTCGGCCAGAACTTAGTAGTATAGACGCCTGCCTTGTGGACTAGTTTCAGTCGAGGCGCGCGGGGATGAGACAGTTCGAAAGCGACCCTTTTCTTCACCTCCTGCACGCTGCTTGTACACAGCTCGTACTACAATTGGAAACGCTAAACGGTACTCGCGTGTGGGTGTGAGTGAAACTAATGGTCAACTTGAAGTGATATCTGGATCCCGTCAGACATCTAGCGTTCACGCGGTTCTTGAAGAAATAGTTAAGTAATTCGAGGTTACTACATACCTACCAAATTCTATCCACTCTCTGCACACTAGACCTAGTACCCCAACTCGCGCAAATGCCATGCCAAAATACGCGAAGCTTGTGGTTGACCGGCCAACCTCGAGAGGCTGATACCAGAGGTGTCACGTTCGTGAGCAACCTTCGCGGCGGAAAATGTGTACGGGAATCTTATTTCACGAATCTGGGCCTGTCTTCCCATCTGTCCTTCTTGAGTACCGTTACGCGCATTGAGAATGAACGGCCGTACCAGCTGCAATGATCACGATACCGTTTCACTTCTTGGAGGGATCTCAACCAGATCAACAAGCCCCCTCCTAGTTAGCTCTGGCAATAAACTTGGCCCATAACCTCTCAAACCCTTCCCCGCCGCATTCACGACCCGTGGACGGATCGAGTGCGTAACCCAGAATTGGACCAACAGTCGGTCGAGGTTCTGCCATTCTTGATGAACGTCTTCCCCAATCGTTTCTAGGAAGTCGTCACCCGATTCGATAGTGATACTTCGAAGGTGTTTGGATTTGACGGTTTGGAGCGCCAGGGTGACCCACTGGACGGTCAACGTTCAACCTTGACTTCGTCCACAAAAACTTCAGGTATTTGAGTTCTGTGGCCTTTGAGAGGTCAAGGAAAGGTGCCCCAGACAAATCTGCGTCTGTGAGCGGAGGTGAGGTACCGGCCGGCCACGGGAACTGAAGGAAACGCACTCAAGGGGTAATAAATGATGGAGAACTTTTCCAATGTATCGGAGCACTTCGACACTAAATCTGTTACCGACTTGGCTTCATGGTCGGAGAACATCGCGTCGATCTTGGAAAAGTGGACACCACCCGGGAGGTCCAACAATCGACGTACGATAAAACAGGTTCTCCCAAACATCCACAAGCTAAGGGTCCCGGTGAGTTTGGGTGACATCAAGGGAGCGTTCCATCCATCTGCGTCGCCCTCGGGGGAAAGGGCAACCAATGTTAGGTCTTCGAGCAGTGGGAAGGAGCAGATAAGGTCGAAAACCTCGGCGGTGGCATAATCCAGACGGAGTGAGCTGACGGCAGGCGATAATCCGTAGAAAGGGACAAGGGAGGCCTGATCCAGGTGCGAGAATTCCAGGCATACGACATTGCAAAAGGTCCGAATCCAACCACCTACACCCTCTTCCACGACGTTAGCCATCGGGATGCCACAAACGAAGAGACTGCGTGTGTGGTGAGCGGGAGAGTCTTCGGGATCTGAAAAGGTCTTCTTCCACAGTTTCATGTGAGACTTTGAGGCGTTGAATTCGATGCGAGTGAAGAGGTGTTTTCGCGTTCGCGGAACCCATGACTTGGAGACGGTGCAACAGGTTCTGAGCGCGGCTGGTTCGTCGTGTAGATGGTCGACGATGTGGTCGAGTATCTCCGGCGGGAAGGGGCACGACATCGAGGCTTCAACACAACTGTTAGTAGACGCTGGCCTTGCACCCACAACATACGACCATGACCGCCACAGGACAAATTTTATCCCCCTTTTCCGGGCACCATAACTGTTCCACGGTCCTCACTCGCATACAGGCCGCCGGAAGACTTGACCGACCAGGAGCCCTCGGAGGCTAGGAACAAGAGCTCGCGAACAGCCCTGGGAACACCCCACCCACGATTCGACGTCCGTCTGCCTTTCGGCCGTCCTCATTCTCACAGGTGCCATTCCAATCTTTCGCCATGTTCAAACCCACATCTGACGGTACTTCTCCTTCCAATCATCCATCACGATGCTCATCTCCGTCAGCCCTCAACGCCAACCCCGACCGGCTCGGCGATACAGAGACAGTACGGAATTTCTAAACCACCCTGGTCTCGGTCTAGTCAAGGTCCCCAGCAACGCCCACGGCCATGCCGAGAATTACTGGTTTCATAACTGGGCACCCGAACCACGATTAACCCTCGGAAGCGATTTCCTTCCACACCAACCACCGGAGACATCCAATCGGTTATAACCAGCAACGCCAGATGTCACACTGGATCCACGTCCGCGTGAGGGACCCTACTGCGAACTCGGTCGCTCCGTCCTTCAACCAAGCAGGCCCTTCCGTTTGACTCCGAACGGAAGGGAGTCCGACGTCGAGAATTCGGCCCGCCCTTCCCCGCGCCACCCAAGGAGAATCTCCAGTACATCGATAGACTCCGTTTTGGGGTCCACAGTCACTTCATCCAGTGCTTGCTGGCTCCAGGTTCAAGCTGCCACGATCGAGACCACTGTTCCGATGCTTCGTGAGACAATACTTCTCCCGTATCGCGATCCTCACTGTCCTATGCCTCATCACATACCAGGTTTTCTTTCTCCTCACATTTGTGGCGGGGACAGATCATTATTCGTTGTACGAATCATCGTCTCCGTGGGGTGTTCGGGGCCGGACTCGCCCTCGGGTACATTCTTCTCCTTGAGGCGGCGAGTGGGTTCACGCTGGTTGGGTATCGGGACTATCTAAAACTTCGTTTTTAACAGCCTGGACTACCATGATCCGCATGAGTTACGAGGGCGACGGAACAAAACTTTCCGGTCTGGCAAGGAGCTCGCGTAATCCGGCAAGCTTTATCCCCCCCCCATGCCTTCCGATCTTGCTTCTGGAATCGAGAGGCCGCTGGTCGTTCGCGCAAATCATATCAGTGCGCCCCCAAGTGGTCTTCCCCTCTGTGCCTACTCACATTGCCGCAGCAAACGACTGGTCCCTGTTTTTAGGATTCTTTGTCATCCTCGCCCCCTCGTTACCTTTCCTGTTCGGACGCGTCGTGGAGATCATGACTTTCATCCGCGTATGTGCCACCGACCCTCTTCTCGTGTCTCCTAGTTTTTTCAACAGAACCAACGTGAGGTATACCACAAAGTTTTGATCGTTGGAGACATCCGAGGAAGACATCGATCGGGTAACCGTCCAGTTGAGCGCATTCAAGGTTAGCCGTCCATAAACGGATTTTGGCCCACCCGTTCTAACACTATACCAAGAGTTTTACCCAAGCAGAAGCACGTCTGACACCGCCGAGTTCATTTGCGGCAATGACACCGTCTACTTCGCCCAACCGAGTCTGTCCCAATTCGTCCCTAGCGGTCCTGGGGTTGGGACTTTGAATCTCAATCAACCTGCGTCGACCGGTCTGTACCCTGGACACCCTGGACAACACCCCCGCGTCGACCGGCAGGAACGCACCTAAGAGCGATACCGGTGTGATTTTACGGTACGCACCACCTGCTTGCAAGGGATCTGGCACGGCGTCCCCATACCTGCCTTTTTTAGATACCCCCGGTGGGGGATGAGGTTCACTGCGAGAATGTGCCTGACCCTGGAGCCAACCTGTGAAGCGACTTGGAATACCTTCCCCCGCATCAACGTGTTGATTCGTTCTTACCCAAGATACCCTTCTCGAGCCAAAATGAGACCAATATATTCATTTCTAAAGATTTTCGGGGTTTCCAGCCCCGAGCGAACGATACCATCCCTTCGAATATCGATCCCTCAACGATCGCCTACCTCAGTGAGTTCTTGTCGGTCCCTCTCACATTCTTCTTGTCTAACCCACGCACTATAGTACGAATGTCGGACGACGGCGGGGCGATTAGTAACAGCGGATTCTGTTATGTCGAGGAATCCCCCGGTGATCAAGGATGGACGAGTCTTGAGGTACTCCTAATCCGACTCAACACCGGTTACACGCCCTCTGGCCGCTTCCCCGGATACGCGAATAAGTCGTAAACCAGGATCGGTTACAGCGCTGTGGTTTGCATCCACAGGTACGAACCTTGGATCATAGAAACTTACAACGCATCGTTCGCATCCCCCTCCGCTTCGCGGGTCATCGCGAAAGCTACGACGGTACCACGCTGTCGCCGAGTGGTGATATCCAAGGACCTCCCATCGTTAATACCAGGTATCTCAACGCGACAGGAAAGGAAGCTGTGATCCAACTAGCTTATTCCAATAGCGTCAATCGGATGATTTGAAGATAATGGTCGGGCCGGTTATCACATCCCCTCTCCTACCGTGGGTCCAGCCGTGCCCCATGTACAACATTTCTTCCAACTTTGACCTACTCCACAGGTCGTTGCTTTCACTAACGGTACTGGACCTTTTGGATACACCAAACTCTCCACAGACCTGCCCTCCATCCCCCGTACATGACTCGGTGCGGCTAACACCCTACTGTACTTCGTGGGGTCGGGGCCCATCGTAGCACACTCGCACAAGGATGAGACTCTGGCGTATACCACTTACAAGCAGTGGTAACTGATCAGCTCCCGATACTTATCTAGATTCTGGGATCCATTGGAGAACTGTTCGTGCCGACGTTACCGCTCAATATCCCGCGGAGAGAATTCTATAGTTGGTTGACGCTGTTTCAATTTCAGGCATGTAGGCTCGGTCACGTTCCATGCACGGTTAACCACCAGTCATCGATATTCAGGAACTGCAATTTGAAGCAGCTGAAGATGTCAATAAGTTCACGAGCCTTGACAAACTGAAGGAAGATCTTTCATCTAAGCGGGTCAAGTTCGTTGTAGAGGCAGGCGAGATTTGAATTTTCAGGATCGGCACACTGACCCTTTCCGTTGCTCCTTTTTTCCCCTTGTGCGTAGGACGGGATGATCGTAATTATGACAATGTATACGACGGCTACATGCAATCCATTTAGTTTTGTCAGTGGGTGACTACCCGCGCTAGGACTAGATAAAACCAGATACTTATACACATATTCTTCGTAGAAGGGTGCCGCCAGCTGAGGTTCATTCCTCGATATCCGCGACCCTCCAAGTAGCGTAGCTCGACGAGGTTGCAAGTTGAGGCGTAGAGCTAGGTAACACGAGCATTCCGTGGACCTGAAGCAGGTGGAGTTGCGGTCCTTCGACCCGGCCCCCATGATTTGGCGGTTGGCCGAGTTTCGAACGAAGTGGTCCTGGCGTCGCGATTCCAGATGCGCGGCTGAGAGTCAACGGACGGGGTACTGAAAGTTCCCTCATAAGGGTTCGATATCCGTCTGAGTTCGTCCGTACATATTGTACGTCCTACGGGCAGTCACCCAGAGTATATCATTCCACACGCATTTCTACATAGCACGAGTTCATACGTCCAAGATCGTCGTAACGCAACCCCCTCACGCCATCGACGTCGATATCCCCGGTCCGACCTCCGGTCACAGGTCGGGTCCGACCCAGCCTCACCTAGCGGCCGGATGCCGGGTTGACGAAGATACCCGCCGCGATGATTGCCCAGTTGTTATAGTTCTAGGACGCCATACCCTTGACCAGGTCAACGAGTCCTCTCCTGGTCAGCTCCGGCAACAAACTCGACCTACAATCTCTCAGATCCTTCCTCCCCTCCCATGCCACGTACATCATCTGTGGACGAATCGAGTGGGAGGTCCAGAATTGGACCAACAGGCGATCGAGGTCCTGCCATTCCTTGTGAAACCCTTCCCCAATTGTTTCTGGGCGACCACCATCCTGGTCGATGGTGATACTTTGAAGGGTTTTGGAGTTGACGGTTTGGAGCGCTGCGGTGATCCACTGGACGGTCGACCTCGGATGCCTCCCCAGAAACGTCAGGTGTTTGAGTTTTGTGGCCTTGGAGAGGTCGATCACAATCTTGGGTATGTCTACACCTGCGAGCAGCGGTTAGGCACTGGCCGGTCACAGGAACTGGAGAGAACGCACTCGAGGGGCAATAACTGATGGTGAAATTTTCCAGGGCGTCAGAACACCTCGACACCAAACCTGGTACCCACTCAGCCCCATCGTTGTAAAACCACAGGTTGATCTTGGAGAAGTGCAGACCACCAGGGAGGTCCAACAATTGACGTGTAATAGAGCGGGCCATCCTGGGCGCCCTCAAGTCGAGGAACCCGGTGAGTTTAGGTGACGTCGAAGGGGTGTTCCATCCATCGGTCTCACCGCCGTGGTGGTAAAGGTCAAACAACGCCAGGTCTTCGAGAAGGGATCCGGAAAGGCCCTCTTCCACAGTTCGATATGCGATTTTGAGCGTTCGACGAGTGAGTCGTCGAACGTGAGATGAGTGAAGAGGTGTTTTCGCGTTCGCGGGACCCAGGACTTGGAGACGAGGCAACAGATTTCGAGTTGCGCTCTGAGTGCGAACGGTTCGTCGTGCAGATGGTCGACGATGAGATCGAGGATCTCTGGCGGGAGGGGGCACGGCATCGTGGTTTCAACCCAGCCCGCTAGACGCTGGCTTTGGACCCTGATTTCCTTGAGTACCATTCCAGCATCTCATGACGTTCGCGCCCATATTTCAGGTTCGTGGCGAGACCTCTCATCCAGAACTCCCATCACGATGCTTATCTCCATCAGCACGTCGGAGGAGCACATCTGGACTGGAAAAATCTTGCCAGCTCAGCGACGCTAGCTGGAGGTATAGTGTGAGGCCCCAGCTTCAGTATTCAGTGACAGTGGGCCTCGATGGGCGTAAAATTGCAACCACCGTGATCGTCTGTCCGGGGGAACTCACTTAGTGAAGAGACCATCGGTTTCAGATGGCGTGTCTCGTGCATGGAATAGCGGTCGGACAGTGACTTGTTCGGGAGGAGCCTGTGTGTCGTCAGTTCCCTTTCGTCATGATCATATCACGGCAACTACCATTTTTTTACTGTTGCTACAGCTGTACAACTATTCCTGAATACGCATACCTGCGTCTATGTAACCTACTCATCCACGCTATCGTCCACGTAGTGCCACTGGGCCGGCCGTCCAGACACAACTGGAGTAACCACGCCTGCACCGACGTTGCTTAACCGTCTAAGCTTCAGGAACCACAATTTGAGGCGGCCGATGATATCAATAAGTTTATGAACCTCTCTCACGCAAGCGGGTCAAGTTCATCGTGGGGACAGGCGAGATTCGAGTTTTCGGATGGTCGTGCTGACCCTTTCTGTGGCTCGTCCCCCCCATTGTATGTAGAATGAAATGATCATAATTATGACAATGTGTACAAGGGCATACGAGTTCATACGCCCGAGCTGGTTGTAACGCAGCCCCCTGGGCCACGCGATCGATGTTCCCGGTTTGATTTCTAGTTACAGGTCAGGTCCGATTTAGCCTCACCTGGGAGTCCCGACGCCGGGTCAACAAACTTCAATACGACCGTCATCTCACTCGCTCGCGTGGTGTCCTGCATACCCACCGCGATGATCGCCGATTATTATAGTCCTGGGATGCCCCGACTCTTGACCAGGTCAACGAGCCCTCTCCTGGTCAGCTCCGGCAACAAACTTGGCACATGATCTCTCAGATCCTTCCTCCCCTCCCGCGCCACGTACACAAATCGTGGGCGAATCGAGTGAGAGGTCCAGAATTGGGCCAACAGGCGATCGAGGTCCTGCCACTCCTCGTGAAACCCTTCGACAATTGCTCCCGGGTAACCATCCAGGTCAATGGTGATACTTTGAAGGGTTTTGGAGTCGACGGTTTGGAGCGCCGCGGTGACCCACTGGGCGGTCAACCTCGGATGTCTTCCCAGAAACGTCAGGTGTTTGAGTTTTGTGGCCTTGGAGAGGTCGATCGTAGCCACCCTGGGTATTTCTACGCCTGCGAGCGGTGGTCAGGTACCGGGCGGTCACAGGGACTGAAGGGAACGCACTCGAGATCCAAAGAAGACCGATGATTAAAAATTCCAGGGTGTGAGAACACCTCGACACCAAACCTGGTATCCATTCAGGCCCATCGTTGAAGAACCACACATTGATCTTGGAGAAGTGCAGACCACCAGGGAGGTCCAGCAATTGACGTGTAACGAAGCGGGCCGTCCTGGGCGTCCTCAAGCCGAGGGCCCCGGCGAGTTTAGGTGATGTCGATGGGGCGTTCCATCCATCGTCCTCACCACCGCAGGGGAAAAGATCGACCAACGCCAGGTCTTCGAGAAGGGGGAAGGAACAGATGAGGTCGAAGATATTGGCGGTGGTACACGTCAGACGGAGTGATCTGATGGTTGGCGATAATCCATAGAGTGGAATGAGGGAGGCCCGATCCAGACGCCACAACTGCAAGTGTACGATGTTGCGAAAGGTACAGAACCAACCGTCTACCGCATTCGCAGCAGTAACGACCGAGGGATCGTGAATGGAGAGAGTACGCGTGTAGAGAGCAGGGGAGTTGGAGTGATCTGGAAAGCCCATCTTCCACTTTTCGATTTGTGAACTTGAGTCGAATGCGAGATGGGTGAAGAGGTGTTTTCGCGTTTGCGGGACCCACGACCTGGAGACGAGGCAACAGGTTTTGAGCGCGGTCCGTTCGTTGTGTAGGTGGTCGACGATGAGATCGAGTATCTCCTGCGGTAGGGGGCACGACATCGTGGTTTGCATCGGAACCGTTAGGCGCTGGCTTTGCACCCGAGCTGGACACCATCCACTTCCTCTGGCACAAGACCCGCTCTGTGATTCCTTACGATCATCCGCCGGGAAAACTTGACCGGCCAGGAGCCCTCGAGAGGCTATTCGAAACGAAAGCTGCTTGCGAAGAGGCTTGTGGTGGAACGTGGCAAACGAAAACTCCGTTCAAACTCGACGTTCGTTGTTTCGTCTGTCTCCTCGCCCGTCTCGATTTTCTCGGGTACCATTCCAATTCACACCTACATTTCAACGCACCTTTCGTTTCTCCTTCCACTTCGCAGATCATCGCGAAAGCGACCGACAGCACCACGCTTTCACCGAAACACCAGGTATCTCAACACGACGGGAAAGGAGCGTGCTCCAGGTAGCTCATTACAAGAGCGTCAGTCAGGCCGGGTATTACATCCCTTCTCCTACCGTGAGTCCCGCCGTGTCCCCACGTACATGATTTCTTCTAACCCCGACCTACCCCACGGGACGTTGCTTTCGCCAACAGCACAGGACCTTTTGGATACACCGAACTCTCCACCTGCTCTCCATCATCACTCGCGCACGGGCTAACACTCTGCCGTACCCATTGTCACGGTTGCACACTCGCACAGGGATGGGACTCTAGCGTATACCACTTACAAGCAGTCGGAACTGATCAGCCTCCCGATACTTGTCTGGATTCTGGAAGCCATTGGGGAACTGTTCGTGCCAACGGTACCACTCGACATTCCGCGGGGAGAATTCGGGGTCTCCATTTGGTTGGCACTGTTTCGGCCCGATTTCAGGCATGTGGGCTCAGTCGCGTTCCATCCTACCAGGGCTAACCACCGGTCATTGATATTCAGGAACTATGAACCTCGACGAATTGGAGAAAAGTCTCTCGTACAAGCGGGTCAAGTTCGTGGAGACAGGCGAGATTTGAGCTTTCCGGATAGTCACATTTTAGTGGCTCCTTCATCCATTGCTCGTAGAATGGGATGATCATAATTATGTACGACAGCAATAGACCTTTCTATATAGCACGAGCTCATATGCCTGAGCTTGTGAAACGCAACCCCCTCACGCGATCGACGTCGGTGCTCCCGGTTTGATTTCTGGTTACAGGTAAGGTCCGATTTAGCCTCACCTCGCGGTCCCGATATCGGGTCAGCGAACCTCAATACGACCGCCATGTCGTTCGCTTGCGTGGTGTCATACATACCAGCTGCGCAACCAGCCCTCTTCTGGTCAGCTCCGGCAACAAACTCGGCACACAATCTCTCAGACCCTTCTCCCCCTTCCACGCCACGTACACCATCCGTGGACGAATCGAATGGGAGGTCCAGAATTGGACTAACAGGCGATCGAGGCCCTGCCATTCCTCGCGAAACCTTTCCCCAATCGTTTCTAGGGGACCACCATCCGGGTCGACGGTGATACTTTGAAGGTTTTGGAGTTGACGGTTTGGAGCGCCGTGGTGATCCACTGGACGGCCGACCTCTGGTGTCTCCGCAGAAACATCAGGTGTTTGAGTTTTGTGGCCTTGGAGAGGTCGATCACAGCCATCCTAGGTGCGTCTACGCCTGCGAGCAGCGGTTAGGTACTGGCCGGTCATAAGAACTGGAGGGAACGCACCCGAGGGGTAATAACTGATGGTGATGGACTCCAGGGTGTCAGAACACCTTGACACCAAACTCATTATCGGCTCAGCGTTTTCGAGGGCGAACCCTACCGAAATCTTGGTGAAGTGGAGGCCGTTCGGGCGCACAATCGATGTGCAACAGGGCGGATATCCCAGATCGTCGATAGGTGTAGGGACCCGGGGAGTTTGGGTGATGTCGAAGGGTGTTCCATCCACGAGTCTCACCGTTGTGGTGAATGTTGAATAACGCCAGATCCTCGAGAAGGGGAAAAGGGCGAATAAGGTCCAAAGCGTCAAGGGAGACATAACTCAAACGAAGCGATCTGACGGAGGACGATAATCCGTAGAATGGGGAGAGGAAGGTCCGATCCATGTACGACAGCTCCAAGTGTACGACAAACCGTTCACATCCGCATCCGCAGTGGTGGCCGGAGAGTTATGAATGGTGAGGCTGCGCGTATGGAGAGCGGGAGAGTTGAAAGGATTCGAGGCCATCTTCCATAGTTTGGCAGAGTTCTGAGCAGTAGAACGTGACACGAGCAAAGAGGTATTTTCGCGTTCGCGGGACCCATGACTTGGAGGCTAGGCAGCAGGTTTTGAGCGTGGTCGGTTCGTTGTGCAGGCGGTCGACGATGAGATCGAGGATTTCTGGTGGGAGGGGGCACGACATCGTGGTTTCAGTCCAAACCCCTAAACGCTGGGTTCGCACGAGGACCTTTAAGTTTGATCGCAATGGGTACCACTCCAATCTTTCCTCGTGTTCGAACGGCCATCTGACAGCACCTCTCCTGAGGAGTGTCGTCCGTCTCGTCCACGGTACCAGTTCCAATACTAGGAGGCCTCCACCAGATCAACGAGCCCTCTCGCGGTTAGCTCCGGTAACAAACTCGGTACGTGATCTCTTAGATCCTTCCCTCCCCTCCCCACCCTGTACACGACCTGTGGGCGAATCGAATGTGTGATCCAGAACTGGAGTAATAGGCGGTCAAGGTCCTGCCATTCCTGATGGACCGTTTCCTCGATCGTGTCGGCGGTGGTTGGTTGGATGGTGATATGTCGAAGGGTTTTAGATTCAACGGTTCGGAGCGTCATGGTGATCCACTGGACGCTCAGCCTTTTCCACCGAAACGTTAGATCCTTGATTTTTGTGGCCTTGGAGAGGTTAAGCAAAGGCGCGCCAGGCATTCCTACGTTCGTGAGCAGTAGTAAGGCATTGGCCAACTATAGAAACCAAGGGAAACGCACCCAGCAGGAGAAAACAGTTAATGTTGAGAGATTCCAGGGTGTCAGAACACCTCGACACCAAACTCATTACCGGCTCAGCGCCTTCGATGGGAAACCCTAATGAGATCTTGGTGAAGCGCAGACCGTTCGGGAGGGCGCACAATCGGTGTGTGACGGAGCGGATCTCCCAGGTCGTCCTTAGGTATAGGGATCCGGTGGATTTGGGTGATGTCGATGGGGGGTTCCACCCATCAGCCTCGGTATTGGAGTGGAGGCTGACCAACGCGAGATCCTCGAGGAGGGGAAAGGAGCAGACGAGGTCAAAGATATCGAGGGAAGTAGAAACGAGAGCGAGTGACCTGATGGTGGGTGATAATCCGTAGAATGGGACAAGGGTGACCCGATGATCCTCCTCACCAATGCACTCAAAGCGCAACCGTACGACATTATGAAAGGTGCGGATCCAACCACCCACACCCACATCTGCGGCAGTGACGACCGGGACACCATAAATAAAGAGACTGCGTGTGTGGCGGGCGGGAGAGTTGGAAGGGTCCGGAAAGGTCTTCTTCCAGAGTTCGATGTGGGATTTTTGGGCGTGGAATTCGACGTGAGCGAAGAGGTGTTTCTGCGCCCGCGGAACCCATGATTTGGAGACGACACAGCAAGTTTTGAGCGCGGTCGGTTCGTCGTGCAGATGGTCGACGATGTGGTCGAGTATCTCCAGCGGGAAGGGGCACAACATCGCGGTTTGCATAAGAACCGCTAGGCGCTGGGTACGACTCGGTGCGGATAAGACAAATCAGTGGTTCCGGACCGATTACTCCAGCCAGTCACTTGAGCCTGAGCGGGCACTCGGATATCTATAGGCTACGTATCATCACACCGCCCGCCCGCATAATCAGGCATCGTCCACCCCTTCAACCGTCCAACTACGGGTATGATTAACACCGAGCTAGGAGATCACATCTGGTGAAAAAAGTTTATGCCAACCGCAATCATCACCAGTTGTTACGGCTCTATGCTGCATGCTCGGTCTCGACCAGGTCAATGAGCCCCCTCCTAGTTAGTTCCGGCAACAAAATTGGGACTTTGTCTCTAAATTCCTCCCCTTCCTCCCCCGCCACGTACACCACCCGTAGGTAGACCGAGTGGGAGGTCCAGACCAGCAGGCGGTCGAGGTCCTGCCACTCTTGATGAGCCGTCTCACCACCCGGGAGGTCCAACAGTTGACGTATGACGGAACGGGCCCTCCCGAACGACCACAGGGTAAAGGACCCGGTGAGTTTGGGTGATGTCAAAGGGACCTTACATCCATCTGCATCGCCCCCGGGGTCAGGGAAATCCAAACTCAGATCCTCGAGAAGGGGAAAGGAGCAGACCAGGTCGAAAACCTCGGTGGTGGAAAAAGCCATGTGGAGCGACCGGACGGCGGGTGATAATCCGTAGAATGGGACGAGAGCGGCTCGACCCACGCACGTGAATTCGAGGTGTTCGACATTGCGAAAGGTACGAATCAAATCGCCCATATCCGGATTCGCGGCAGTAATGACCGGGGGGTTGAAAATGGAGAGACTGCGCGTGTGGCGAGCGGGGGAGTTGGAGTGATCAGGAAAGGCCTTCTTCCATAGTTCGATGCGTGAATTTGAGCCGAATGCGACATGAGCGAAGAGGTGTTTTCGTGTTCGTGGAACACATGACTTGGAGACGAGGCAACAGGTTTTGAGTTGCGTTCTGAGCGCGGTCGGTTCGTCGTGTATGTGGTCGACGATGAGGTCGAGTATTTCCGGCGGGAGGGAGCGCGACATTGTAACCCAACCAGTTACACAGTGGGCATTGGGGTCAAATCCGCCCCGGAAAATGCCTTGATTATGATCCGATTAGGTCAAA
>Ga0307516_10002886_pt1 | contig 22584 bp, 17 predicted proteins | sample 19_EM_MG_FD_203310 | JGI IMG/M metagenome (GOLD analysis project Ga0307516, IMG submission 203310) | Populus trichocarpa ectomycorrhiza microbial communities from riparian zone in the Pacific Northwest, United States - 19_EM | ecosystem: Host-associated > Plants > Roots > Unclassified | place... | reverse complement strand
GAGGAGAATTGAGTGTCCAATGAACTGCCGAAGATGATCGAAGGGGAGATGCTGGCCCGCGATTTGCGTTTCGCTTTTGTAGCAGCCCGCTTCAACGATTTCGTGGTCGAACCGCTGATTCGCGGTGCGCTGGATGCCTTGAAGCGGCATGGAGCGTCCGAAAAGCAGATCGAGATCGTGCGCGTTCCCGGTGCCTTCGACATCCCAATCGTCGCGCGGAAGTTGGCGCTGTCGCGCCGCTACGACGCGTTGCTGGCGCTCGGCGCCGTGGTCCGTGGCCAGACGCCGCATTTCGACTACGTGGCCGGGGAATGCGCCTCGGGACTGGCGCGCATCGCGCTCGAATCCGGAATTCCCATCGCGTTCGGCGTGCTGACCACAGACACCATGGAGCAGGCGGTGGACCGGGCCGGCGGAAAGGCGGGCAACAAGGGCGCGGATGCCGCGCTCGCGGCGATCGAAATGGCGAATCTCCTGCGCCGCTTGGAACCATAGAGCCCGTGAGTGTGCATCGTGCACGTCAATTGGCGCGCCGCCTGGCTCTGCAAGCGCTGTATCAGCTGCAGATCAATCCACGGTCCTGGCAGGACACGCATCGGCAATTCTCGGACGATCCCGAGGCCGAGCGCGTCGACCGCGAATATTTCCGCGAGTTGATCTCGGCGATCGCGCCGAATCGGGACCTTTTGGATGAGCGTCTGGCGATCTTCAGCGAGATACCGCCGCTCGAACTCGATCCGGTGGAGCATGCGGTCCTGTGGCTCGGGATCCATGAACTCGAGTCCCACCCGGAGCTTCCCTATCGCGTCGCCCTGGATGAAGCGGTGCAGTTGACCAAGCAGTTCGGCGCGACCGATGGGCATAAATTCGTGAATGCCGTGTTGGACCGTGCGGCCAAGCAGCTTCGCCCGGACGAATATGGGACGCCGCCGGGGACCTCGGAGTAGCCGTGCAAGGCGATCAGGAGCCTCTGGGCGAGTTTGAATTGATCGACCGCTACTTTGGGCCCGGCCGACCTGCCGCGGCCGGCGCACCCGGTGCTGCGGACGCGCCCGGCACACCCGGTTCAACAAGGCGCTCGGACGTGATCCTGGGGATTGGCGACGACGCGGCGTTGCTGCGCTGTCCAGCGGACTGCGACCTGGTGGCGGCGGTCGATACGCTGGTGGCCGGCCGGCACTTCCCGAAGGGCAGCGAGGCGCGCTCCATCGGTCATCGTTCCCTTGCAGTCAACTTGAGCGACTTGGCTGCGATGGGCGCGACGCCGGCATGGGCGACCTTGGCGTTGACTCTGCCATCCGCCGATCGCCGCTGGCTCGAGGGCTTTTCGGCGGGCTTCATGGAGCTGGCCGCCGCCCATGGCGTGGAACTGGTCGGCGGCGATACGACGGCGGGACCATTGACCATCAGCGTGCAGATCTTGGGTCTGATCGCTCGCGGCAGCGGGCTTCGCCGCAGCGGCGCGCAGCCGGGCGACATTCTGGCCGTCACCGGTACTCTCGGCGATGCCGGCGCCGGCTTGGCCCTGGTGACCGGCCGCGCGACTGCTAAGGACCGCGCGGCGGCCGCGGAACTGGTGAAGCGCTTCGAGTATCCGACGCCCCGCGTGCAGTTCGGATTGGATGCTCTGGGCGTCGCCAGCGCCGCGATGGATTTATCCGACGGTTTGACCGGCGATCTGCCGAAGTTCGCGTGCGCGAGCGGACTCGCGGCACATGTCGATGTGGGGCGCCTGCCTCTGTCGGGGGCGCTGCGCTCGTTGGCGACCGTTGCGCAGGGGCGCGAGTGGGCCCTCGCGGCAGGCGACGACTACGAGTTGCTGGTGGCGGTACCTGCGCAAGGTTTCGACCAGTTGGCGGCGGCGGCGGGCCGATTGAACTTAACGTTCACCGCAATCGGTGAGCTGCGTCGCGGAACCGGGGTCACCTGGACGCTCGATGGGCTGCCGTTCGCCGCGCCGGCTCGAGGCTACGAGCACTTTCGCTGACCCTCGACTCAAATCACAGTTTGACTCCGGGTCAGCCCGTATCCTCTGTCCACCGAATAACGTTGGCGCCGCACGGCGCACTGGCACCCTTGAGCACCATCCGTCCCCATCTCGCCAAGCCCCTCAATGGTCGCGCTTCATTGCCGGAAAAGATCGGCAAGTACGTGATCATCAACGAGGTGGGCCGCGGCAGCACGGGCGTCGTGTATCTTTCGCACGACCCCTACTATGGCCGCGACGTTGCCATCAAGGTGTACAACGTCGATTCGAGCGGCGACGAAAACCGCAAGCGCATCGCGCGCAAGATGTTTCTCTCCGAAGCGCACATGGTCGGCATGCTGCAGCATCCGAACATCCTGCCGATCTACGATGCCGGCGAGGAGAACGGCCACTGCTACATCGTCACGGAGCACGTGCACGGAGCGCGCACCCTCGCGGCCTATTGCCGGCCGGACAACCTGCTGCGCATCGACGACGTCGTCGAACTCGTGTACAAGGCGGCGCGCGCCCTGCACTACGCGCACAGCCGCGGGGTCATCCATCGCGACATCAAACCAAGCAACATCATGCTGACGCTCGAAAGCGATGTGCGCATCATCGACTTCGGCATCGCACTGGTGGCCGACTCCGACATCTCGCGCATCGAAGGAATTGCCGGCAGCCCGTCGTACATGTCGCCCGAACAGGTGCAGTCGATCGAACTCACGAACCGCTCGGATCTGTATTCGCTGGGTGCCGTGATGTACGAACTGCTGACCGGCACGAGGCCCTTCAGGGCGGGCAACCTGCAAAAACTTCTGCATCAGATCGTATTCGCCACGCCTCCGCCCATCCACACACTGCGCCCGGAAATACCCGAGGAACTCGAGAACGTCGCCGCCATGGCGCTGCAGAAGGACCCTGCGAAGCGCTACAAGACGGGACTGGATTTCGCCGCCGAACTGACCCGTGTGCACCAGAAGCTGCGTGCCCAGTACAACCGCATCGATCAGCAGGAGCAGTTCAGCCTGTTGCGCAAGCTCAAGTTCTTCCATGAATTCTCGCACAGCGAGATTTGGGAAGTGCTGCGCGCCAGCAGCTGGCAGGATTACGGAGACGGGGAAGAGATCGTGAAAGAGGGCGAGATGGACGATCGCTTCTACATCATCGTGCAGGGACGCGTCGCCGTCGAGCGCCTGAGCAAGGCCCTCGGCTTTCTGGAGAGCGGCGAGTGCTTCGGAGAGACCAGCTACGTGCGCGGCGCCAAACGCACGGCCACCATCAAGGCCGCGGGTCCGGTGACCGTGATGAAGGTCAGTTCCACCCTGTTGGAACAGGTCTCGGCGGAATGCCAGCTGCGCTTCAATCAGGTGTTCCTGCGCAACATGATCGCGCGCCTGCAGAGCGCGGAGCGCGCCACGGCCTGAGGCGAGAGCTTCGTAGCAAGAAACACCGGCGCAAGCCGAAAAGCGCCTCGGGTCAGCTCGCGGCGTCCTTGTCGAGTTCGATCATCGCGTAGGCCGAATGATTGTGGATGGACTCGAAGTTTTCCGATTCCACCACGTAGGCGCGCACGCGATTGTCCTTGTTGAGAGCGACGGCCACGTCGCGCACCGTATCCTCGACGAATTTCGGGTTGTCGTACGCGCGCTCGGTGACGAACTTTTCATCCGGCCGCTTCAGGATGCCGTACACCTCGCAGGAGGCCTCCTTTTCGGCGATGTCGATCAGTTCTTCGAGCCACATGTGCTCGTTGAGCTTCGCCGTCAGGGTGATATGCGAGCGCTGGTTGTGCGCGCCGTAGTCCGATATTTTCTTCGAACAGGGGCACAGGCTCGTGGTGGGGACCACGACCTTGAGCCACACGTCGGTCTCCCCGTCGCGGTACTCGCCGAAGATCGTGGCCTGGTAGTTCATCAGGCTTTGGACGTGAGATACCGGCGCCTTCTTCATCACGAAGTACGGAAAGGTCATTTCGATGTGGCCGGCGTCCGCGTCCAGCCGTTCGGTCATGTCCTTGAGCATCGCGCCGAATGAATCGACGGATATTTCGCGTTCATGATGCAGGATCTCCACGAAGCGCGACATGTGCGTGCCCTTGAAATCGTGCGGCAGGTTCACGTACATGTTGAAATTGGCGACCGTGTGTTGCTCGCCGCGCGCACGGTCCTTCACCTTGACCGGATGGAAGATGTCCTTCACGCCGACCTTGTTGATCGGTATCCGGCGGGTATCAGCGCGGCCCTGAACGTCCTCGATCGGCGATACGGTGAGATTCTTCTTGCTGGCGGCGACGTTCATTTACACGGTTTCCTGCAGGTGCGATCACGCGGACATGGTGCCGAAACCGCCAAGTTCAATGATCTTAGACCATTCACCCAACGGTTGCCGAGGCCCCCGCCTAGGCAACCGCAGTGAGATGGTAAGTCCCTGGATCTATTCAAGAAGTTGAGCTGGATTGGCCTCGGATTCGTCGGCTTCGAACTCCTCGACCGCCGGCTCCCCGGCTTTCTTGAGCAAAATCTCGACCTTTTGCTCCGCGTCCTTGAGGGCGGTCTGGCAGCATCGGGTCAGCATGACGCCGCGCTCAAATGCGGCCAGCGATTCCTCGAGGGGCAGTTCGCCCTGTTCCAAGCGTTCGACCAATTCTTCGAGTTCGCGCATCGCGGTCTCGAAGTCGAGTTTGGGTGTCTCCTTTGGAGTGCGTGCCGCCATGACTTCGAACGGTACAGGCGTCCCTCAACGTGCGCAAGTTCACGTCGTTCGAGTTAGCACCGTCAGAAGATTGTCAAGCCGTGAGGCGTGTCACAGCCGCAAACTCGCGCCGTTCCTGCGTTTGTATAACATTGGCCGTGGGAAACTATATGCCATTTACACCGAAACAATTCGCAGCCTGTGCCGGGCTCGTTGCCGCAATACTGGGCAGCGCCGGCTGCGCGCCGAAACGCCTGCCCGCCATGACGATCCAGGACCTGATGGAGGATCGCGTGACGCTGGACGGCGTGCTCTTGAAGTGCAATGAGCACCCCGACAAGGTGCAAAACGTTTCCGACTGCCTGAATGCGCGAGTCGCCGTCGAGCGGCTGGCGAAAGACGTGGATCCCGCCGAAGAGAGCCGGCGCAACGCCGAGTTCGAGCGCAGCCGGGAGAAGCGGCGCCTGGACCAGGAGAAGGTACGGCAGGATCGGGAGGCCAAGATGAAGGTGGACGCATACAACCTCCCCTTGGTTCCGGTCGAGCCGGCGACCGCCGGCAACGGGCCGTCCGGTACGGCACCGCCCCAGCCCTGAGAAGGTTTACCGCGACCATTTCCAATCTCTTGCGGAGTCGCGGCAACCGCCTTTCGGCGCTTCGTGCCACGCGCGCCCCCTCACCACCCGTCCGCTGGCGGCACCCGTCGGTTCGCCATCCCTGATCGCAATCTTGCCGTTCACGATCACGTAACTAACCCCCGTGGCGAGTTGGTGCGGGTCTTTGTAGGTTGCATGGTCCTGGATCGTGGTGGGGTCGAATACCACCACGTCGGCGAAGGCGCCGGGACGGAGGCGACCGCGATCCGCCAGCGACAGAGTATCGGCAGGCAGAGACGAGAGCTTGCGCACCGCCTCCTCCAGGCGCAGAACGTGGTGCTTGCGGACGTAGTCCGCAAGCACACGGGCGAAATTGCCGTACGCTCGAGGATGCGCGGCGGAGAGAAGGAACACGCCCTCCGGAGCGTCCCCAGCCTCATCGGAACCGAAACTGACCCAGGGCAACGCGACCTGTCGCCGGATATTGCCCTCATTCATCAAGAAATACGCGAGGCCGACGCGGGACCCGTCCTCGATCACGAGGTCGATGGCGGCATCCTCGGGTGAGACGCCGCGCATGGCCGCCACCTCCGCCAGGCTCTTGCCGGTGAGCGGCTTCAGTTTCGGATTCTTGAACGAGAGGAGAAGCGTGCCGTCGGCGCCGGCTGCGCCATAAAGATTCTCCCATGTGGCCGGATGCGGGTCGCGCATCTCCGAGATCACTTTCGCCCTGATGGCCGGGTCCTTCAGACGCGCGATCCAGGCCTCGAGTCCACCGTCTTGAACCCACGGCGGCATCGCAGCGTCCAAGCCCGTGGCGCCTGCGGTATAGGTGTACATATCGGCGGAAATTCGCGTGCCCGATGCCCGCGCCTTTTCTACCATGGCAATCACGCGATCGAGTTTTCCCCAATTGTCCCTGCCGGCGACCTTGAGGTGGTAGATCTCGGCCGGCGCACCGCTCGCTTCGGCGATATCGATCGTTTCCTGTAGAGCTGCCTCGATGCGGTCACCCTCGCTGCGCATATGGACCGTGTAGATTCCTCCGCATCGGGCTGATTCGCGGGCAAGGGCGATGAGTTCCGGCGTCTTGGCATAGGTCGCCGGCGCATAGATGAGCATCGTGGTCAGCCCGAGAGCTCCTTCCTCCATGGCCTGATGGACCAATGTTCGCATCTGCTCGAGTTGGGGTGCCGTCGGCTGCACATCGTCTTCACCGAGAACATAGGTGCGAACCGTCGACGCACTGACAAATGAGGCCACGTTGGGGCTGATTCCACGGTGCTCGAGGGTCTCCAGATACTCCCCCAACGTCGTCCAGGTGACCGGATACCTGATGTCGTCTTCACGCTCGACCATCAGTCCCTGCATTTTCTGGCTCAGTGGACCCATCGAGAACTCGCCCATGACTTCGAGCGTCACGCCCTGCTTCAGATCGCTGAGCGCACGCCCGTCGGCGAACAGCGAGTCTTCGGGGTGCGCCAGCATGTTGATGAAGCCGGGTGCGATCGCCTGGCCTTTGACATCTATTTCCGTCCGACCCGCGATGTGGCGATGCGCGCCCACGTACCTCAATCGATCACCGTCGATGGCGACATCGCCAATGTAGGGCTTGAGACCGGAGCCGTCGTAGATGACGCCATTGCGCAGGACGAGATCGTGCAGGGTGCCGTCATTGGCGGAGGAAGCACCCGCTGCAAATGCAGGGGCAAGCGCCAAGAGTCCGGCGGCGGCGAGCGCGAGAACGCGGCAAATCCGATTCACTTCGGTATCTCCGGTTGGAATCCAATGGCTGACAGATGCTTCCCCTGACGGCGTCAGCAAGAGTATGACAGCTGTCCGAGCCCGCCAGCCAAGGTGGCTATCCATGCAGTTCGTCAGTGGTGATTCCGACATTCGCTTTCGGATGCTGCGAAATGAGACCTACGTGGCGGTACCCGACACCCTCGTTATGTTAACAAATGGTCCGTCCTCGATTGATCTATGGATTAATAGATTCTGCTGCGGGGTGACGCTGATTGCGGCGCGGCAAACCATACATGATGCGACTATTCGAAAAAACTCTAATGCGTTGCTTCGCTCCGGTGATGACGATGGGTGCGGCGCTGCTTCTGGCGGCCTGTGGTGGATCTGGATCTGCCCCTGCCACCACGAGTCCGCCGACGCCCACCGCGTCGCTGGCCGCAAGTTCAAACTCGGTTGCCAGCGGCAGCAGTGCCACGCTGACCTGGAGTTCCACCAATGCGACCTCCTGCACGGCCACCGGCGGCACGTTCGCGGGTGCCAAGGCCACTAGCGGCAGTCAAAGCACCGGCACTTTGACGGCGGACACTGCGTATTCCCTCACCTGTACGGGTCCGGGCGGCACCAGTACGGCCGCCGCGGCGACGGTCACGGTAACGGCAAGTCCCGTACCCACCGCTTCACTGACCGCAAGTCCAAGCGCAATTGCCACCGGCGGGTCTTCCACGCTGACCTGGAGTTCGACCAATGCGACCTCTTGCACGGCCACGGGTGGGACGTTTGCCGGCACGAAAGCCACCAGCGGCACTCAAAGCACCGGCGCATTGACCGCCAACACCGCATATTCGTTGACCTGCACCGGTGCCGGGGGTACGAGCAGCGCCGCGACTGCCACGGTGACCATCGCTCCGGTGCCCACGGCCTCGCTCTCGGCAAGTTTGACGTCGATTGCCAGCGGCGGGTCGTCCACACTGACTTGGAGTTCGACCAACGCGACCTCTTGCACCGCCACGGGTGGGACGTTCGCCGGCACGAAGGCCATCAGCGGCACTCAAAGCACCGGCGCATTGACCGCCAACACCGCATATTCGTTGACCTGCACCGGCGCCGGGGGTACGAGTGGCGCCGCGACCGCCACAGTGACCATCGCTCCGGTGCCCACGGCCTCGCTCTCGGCAAGTTTGACGTCGATTGCCAGCGGCGGGTCTTCGACATTGACCTGGAGTTCGACCAACGCGACCTCGTGCACCGCCACGGGCGGCACGTTCGCCGGTGCGAAGGCCACCAGCGGCACTCAGAGCACCGGCGCGCTGACCGCCAACACCACGTACACGCTGAAGTGCACCGGAACCGGCGGCACCAGCACCACCGCGACCGCCACGGTCACGATTCTCGGGCTCCCAACCGCCTCATTGACGGCGAATCCCACCGCTGTGGTCAGCGGTGCCGCTTCGACGCTGATCTGGAGCTCGACCAACGCGACATCGTGCACGGGGACCGGCGGCAACTTCGCCGGCTCGCAGGCTACCAGCGGCAACCAGTCAACCGGCAACCTCACAGTCGATACCAGCTACTCCCTGACGTGCACGGGAACCGGCGGCACCAGTGCGCCCGCGACCGCCACTGTCACGATCGCCTCCGGCACGGTAGCCGTGTCGCCGAAAGCTGCCGGGATCACGCTCTGGCAGACTCAGCAATTCACGGCGACGGTACCCGGCGGCGGTACGCCGACGTGGTCCGTGGATACCGTTCCGGGCGGCAATGCCACCGTGGGCACGATCAACGCGTCCGGTCTATACACTCCGGGAACGGGTTCGGGGACGCATACCGGGTTGCACACCATTCTCGCCGCCAGCGGCATCGAATCCGGCACCGCAACGCTCGGTGTGACCGATCTGGCGGGCGTCTATACCTTTCACAACGACCTCTCCCGGGACGGTGCCAATATCCAGGAATACGCGCTGACCCCGAGCAACGTGAACGCCGCCGGTTTCGGCAAGCTCGCGTCCTGCCCGGTCGACGGCGCGATCTATGGACAGCCGCTGTGGGTTGCCAACCTCACCGTTAACGGCGGGAAACACAACGTGGTGTTCGTGGCGACCCAGCACGACAGCTTGTACGCCTTTGACGCGGACGCGAGTCCTTGCGTGCAGCTGTGGCAGAAAAGTCTGATCGACGCAGCGCATGGCGGCGCGGCCGGCGAGACCAGCGTCCTCTACACGTACATCCCCAGCCTGGCCGGCGACGTCCAGCCCGAGATCGGCGTGACCGGTACGCCGGTGATCGATCCCGGCACCAGCGTCATCTATGTGGTGTCGAAGTCCACGGACTCGACCCAAGCCAATTTCTATCAGCGGATTCATGCCATCGATCTCGCTACCGGAAATGAGAAGACCGGTTCACCGAAGATCATCGCGGGCACAGCGACCGGCGATGGCGACAGCACGACTGCGGTGCCCTCGACCGTCGTGACCTTCAATGCGAAACAGGAGAATCAGCGGCCGGGTCTCGCATTCGTCAACGGTACCGTCTACATCGCGTGGGGATCCCACGAGGATAAGCCAACTTTTTACGGTTGGATGATGGGGTACCGCTACAATGGCACGGCGTTCTCTCAGACGGCGGTGTTCAACGCGGCGCCCAATAAGAATGTGACGCCGGGCGCTGTCGCCGGCACCGGCGCCGGCATCTGGATGAGCGGCGGAGCGCCGGCGGCGGATTCCAGCGGCAATCTCTACGTCCTCACCGGCAATGGCATCTTCGACGTGGTCGGAAGCACCACCGGCCACACGAATGATTACGGCGATTCGTTGCTGCAATTGACGACCCCGTCGCTCACAGTTTCACAGTATTTGACACCGAGCGACCAAGGCAACAACAACACCAGCGATTACGATTTCGGTGCCGGCGGCGCCGCCATCCTTGCGGATTTGCCGGGCACGAGCCCCGTCCCCCACTTGCTGATCTGCGGCGGCAAGGACGGTAACATCTACGTGGCGAATCGCGATAATTTGGGGGGATACGGCGACGGTCACGCCGTGCAGACGCCGTTCTACACGGGTGGCGAGATCTTTGCGACCGGCGCCTTCTGGAACAATAATCTCTATATCGCCAGCGTCGGTGCACCGATGATTACCTATCCGCTCAACCAGTCGACTTCGCACTTCGGCTCGGGTACTGCTTCCTCGCATGCATACGGAGCGGGGGGCAGCACACCCTCGGTATCGGCTGCCGGAACCGCCAACGGCATCGTCTGGGGCCTGGACGACACCAATTACTGCACGCATAACTCGCCGGGTTGCGCTCAGGCGGTGCTTTACGCCTACGATGCCACCAACGCCTTGGCCTCATTGTGGAACAGTGGCGTGAACGCTGCCGACAAGGCAGGAAACGCCGTCAAGTTCACTGTGCCCACCGTCGCCAACGGCAAGGTCTATGTGGGGACCCGCGGCAACAACGCCGGCGGAGCCGACAATTCCACGTCTACCCCCGGTGAACTCGACATCTACGCGCTCAAGCCCTAGATACTGAAGCCTTCGCCCGGGCCCGGTCTCTCGCGCCCTTTGGCGCCAACATTGCCATGCCTGCCGCACCGGATATGATAGACAGGCACCCGGCCACCGGCTGGCCACCAACGGCGAACCTACATGAATTGTTTCTCCAGCGACTGCCGGTCCGGCATCGCAACTCGAGCCTGCGGTCCGCGCTGGGTGACCGCGCTCGCATTCGCTCAACTTCTCCTGGCTCAGCTAGTTTCGAGCCCCGGATCCCTCGCCGCGGAGGCTGAAACTCCCGCGGCTCCCGCACCCGCGGTCAGATCGACGTGGCTGCGCTGCGGCGGGCTATGGGACGGCAGAGGCGGCAAGACGCACGGTCCGACACTCATCGAGGTGCGCGCGGACCGGATCGTATCGGTCCGGCCGGCCACGGACGCGGGGCCGGGCCCGGACGCGGCGCCGGACGGCAAGGTCATCGATCTTTCGGGTTTGACCTGCCTTCCAGGGCTCATCGACAGTCATACGCATGTGCTGCTGCAGGGCGATATCACAGCGGCCGACTATGACGAGCAACTGCTCAAGCAATCTCCCGAGTACCGCACGATTCTCGCGACGATGAACGCCCGCAGAATCCTGTCCTGGGGCTTCACCTCGATTCGAGATCTCGAGACGGAAGGAGCCGGCTACGCGGACGTCGATGTCAAGAACGCAATCGCGCGCGGCATCATTCCAGGCCCGCGAATGCAGGTGGCGACGCGCTCGTTGGACGTCACCGGCGCGTACCCCCTCTTGGGCTATGCGCCCGCGGTGACCGTGCCGAAGGGTGTTCAAGAAGCGGATGGCGCGGACGGCGCACGGCGCGCCGTGCGCGAGCAGATCTACCACGGTGCCGACTGGATCAAGGTGTATTCCGACCGCAGCTACCAGGTGCAGCCGGATGGGACACTGGATGATATCCCTACATTTACTCTCGAGGAGCTGCGCGCCATCGTCGATGAGGCGCATCGGCAGCGGCACAAGGTGGCATCGCACGCGATGGCGCTGCACGGCGTCCATAATTCCGTCGAAGCGGGCGTCGACTCGATCGAGCACGGCAACTACATTGCCGACGAAGATATGCGCATGATGGTGCAGAAGGGAATCTTTTACGTGCCCACGATCTACGTCGGCGAATATGTTGCCGAGGGACGCGCCAAGGCCGGTGCGCCCGTCTGGAAGCAAATGGGCGAGATCCACGAGAAGACATTCCGCCGCGCACTGAAGGCCGGGGTGAAGATCGCCTTCGGCACGGACATTGGCGGCTTCGACTGGCATATCAATCCGGCGCGTGAGTTCGGCTGGATGGTCAAGTTCGGGATGACGCCGGAGCAGGCGCTGCGCTCGGCAACCGTGGCCGGCGCGGAACTCCTCGGTTGGAGCGATCGCCTCGGCACCGTCGAAGCGGGTAAGCTGGCCGACATCGTCGCCGTGCCCGGAGATCCGCTCGAGGACGTCGCCCGTCTCGAGCAGGTCCGCTTCGTGATGAAGGAGGGCGTCGTGTATCCGGCGACGGATACCGCTCCGTAGACGGACACAGCGGCCCTCCACGGCAAAAGCCACTGTAGAATCGCGGGGTCACTACGGGAGCAATCCATGGTTCAAGCCGGAGGCGATGCGGACGGTGTTCAAGCGGATCGCAGGTCCGCTGTGGGTGCGGCGGCGCCTATTCCCCGATCGGACATCGTGATGCTGGATGCCATCGCGCTTGCGGGCGCGATTCGATCGCGGCGAGTGTCGTGCGTCGAAGTCATGACTGCCTATCTCGATCACATCGACCAAATCAATCCGAAGGTCAACGCCATCGTGGCACTTCAGGATCGCGAGGCGCTGCTGGCGGAGGCACGCGAGCGCGACGAGCAATATTCGCGCGGCGAATCGCTCGGACCCTTGCACGGCTCTCCGCATGCGGTCAAGGATCTTCAGCCCGTCAAAGGTATCTGCACCACCCAAGGTTCCCCCATCTTCAAGGACTTCGTCCCGCTTGCGGACAGCCTCATGGTCGACCGGTTGCGTCGGGCGGGCGCGATCTTCATCGGCAAGACCAACACGCCCGAATTCGGCCTCGGGTCGCATACATACAATCCGGTGTACGGCGTCACTCGCAATGCCTACGACCAGTCGCGCTCGGCCGGCGGCAGCAGCGGAGGGGCGGCGGTCTCATTGGCCCTTCGCATGGTGCCGGTGGCGGACGGGTCGGACTATGGCGGGAGCCTGCGCAATCCCGCGGGCTGGAACAACGTGTTCGGCTTCCGTACGAGCAGCGGCTGTGTGCCATCCGATTCCCCGGATGGGTGGCTGCCGTCGATGGGTGTGCTCGGTCCCATGGCGCGAACCGTCCCGGATCTCGCCATGCTGCTCTCGGTTCAGGCGGGTTACGACCCCCACGCGCCTCTTTCCATGGATGGGTCCGGGTCGAGATTTCGGGGCCGATTGCAGAGGGACTTGCGAGGCAGCCGAATCGCCTGGTGCGGCGACTTCAGGGGTTTTGCGCCTCATGAGCCCGGTGTAGTCGACGTTTGCAGGCGGGCGCTCAGGACATTCGAATCCTTGGGCTGCAGTATCGAAGAGGGTCAACCGGACTATCCGCTCGATGTCGTCTGGCAGGCGGCCTTGCGGCTCCGCGGCTGGCAGCAGGGCAACATGCTGCTGCCGTACTACAACGATCCGGCGAAGCGCGCGATGCTGAAGCCGGAGGCGATCTTCGAAGTGGAAATGGGCCGGACGCAATCGGCCTTCGATATCTCGGCTGCTTCCGTCGTACGAACCGAGTGGTATCAGGCCGTGTGTCGATTTTTCGAGCGCTACGACTATTTCATCGTTCCCACCGCGCAGCTGTTTCCCTTCGACATCGAGATGGATTGGCCGCACGAAATCGCCGGCCAAAAGATGGCCACGTATCACGAATGGATGAAGGCAACGCTATTGGTGACCATGTCGGGCTGCCCGGCATTGGCGGCGCCGGCCGGTTTCAGCGAGAACGGGCTCCCGATCGGCATACAGATCATCGGACCCAATCGCAGCGAACTGGGATGCCTGCAGTTGGCATACGCGTATGAATTGGCAACCGACTGGACCCACGCGCGCCTGCCGTCGCTGCTCAAATAGGAACCGCTGTTGAAACTGCTCTGTGCAATGCTCGTGGTTCCGGGACTCGCGGGCGCCGGCGTTCTATACGATATCGAAGTTCGCCCTCTCGATCAGACCAATATGGCGCTCGCATCGCCCGGTGCACCCAGGGCCGGCCCGGTCGTCACCCAGTATTACGCGGACGAAGGGAAAGTCCGGGTCGGCGGCACCAACGCCAAGATGGTCTACCTGTTCAAGGATGGCCTCATGTATGCCATCGACAATTCGTCGCGCGTCGTGCACGTGTTGAAGCATGCCACGTTGAGCCAGGTCGTCGCCCATTACACCGATACGGTGAAACAACTGGAAGCCGCGGCTGCGGCGGCGCCCGCCGATCAGCGCGCCGAAGCTGAGCGCAAGGTTGCCGATATGAAAGCGGTGAGCGATCGGCTTCTGCAACCGGTGCCGCGCGATTACCGCGTAACCGCCCGCTTCGAATCGGCCGATGGGCGCGCCTGCCGGATTTGGGAGGAACGTGAGAACGGCGCCAAGCGGCTGGAACTGTGCGTCGCGCCGCCGGCTTCGGTGCAGGGCGGCGCCGACATCGTGAATGGCATGAAAACACTCGGTCAGTTTCGCCAGGGTTCCAATTTCGCCCTCGGAGTGGACTTTGGGCTTTCGGAATGGTGGGCGGACATCGACCGCATGGGGGGTGTTCCGCTGCTCATTCGCGAATACAAGTACGATAGCGTCGTTTCCGAAGTCTTGCTGACCGCCATCCGGCAAGGCGTACCCAGGGCATCGCTGTTGGAACTGCCCGACGGCTATCAAGTGCAGGACGGGCCGGATTACGCGCAGTGGTACATGCGTTGAAGGCGCCTCGGGGGATTCAGCGCTTTGGTGCTTACTCGGCCCCGGGGACGGTCACCATGGTCAGGGTTCGCGGTCCAAGCGCCGCATTGTCGCTGGCTTCGTCGATCACCACGTAGAAGTTCCTGGCTACACGCCGTGCGGGGTCCATGACGATGGGCACGACGAGGGTCGTCGAGTTCTTGCCGTTCTCCATGTACTCGACCTGAGTTTTTACGGGGACGAAATCCTGTCCCGGTTTGGCCGTGCCCGATTCGGTCCACCATTTGAAGCTGACTTCGTCGCGCAATGAACGGGTGCGGTGGACCGAGACTCGCGCCATGCCTTCGCCGGGTGCGACCTCGACATTATCGGCCGCAAGTTCAATCCGGGCGCGCGACGCACTTCCATTCTGGCCCTGAACCGCGCCGCCCGAGGGAGCCGCGTGGGCGGAAGCGGGCGGCGCAGCGGCTGCGGCAAGCGGACGCGTGGAGGAGGGCGCAGACGACGGCGCGGTGAGTGGTGCCCGCAAGTTCGGCGAAGATGCGGCATTCGACGAGGGTGCGGCACTTGGTTGGGCCGGGGCTCGGATATCCGCGGTTGCATCGGGGCGAGGCGCTGATTGCTGCGGTGGGTCCGGAACGACTGCGGCCGGCTTGGTGGGCGGCTGGGTTGAGGGTTCGGTCCGGGCGCCCTGCGCATCGCCGTCATCAGTCGGGCGGATTCGAACGTTCGACCGCATTCGCACATCGTGCGGATACAAGGAGGTGATCCACGCGCTCACCTCGGCGCCCGTTGGCAGGGATTCAAAGCCGCGGGCGCCAAACAACCAAGCACCTGCGGCGGCGGCGGCGATCAGGGCCGCCGCCGCGCTCCACTTCATGACGTTTCTGCGTTGCGGACGCGCTTCCATCAGGTACTGAAGCGGCGGAAGACGCGCTGCCGCCGCACCCAGGTCCAATCGTTCCAGCCATGAGTGGACATCCGACGGTCGTCTGTCGCGATCGAACCGGAGGCCCTCGCGCAGCGCATTCCACTGCCGCCCGGTAAGCCCTGCCGGGCGACGGGGAATGGTACGCGACGAGCGTGCTTTGAGCGCCGTGTCGTCATTGAACGGGTGCTTCCCCGACAACAGCGCGTAGGCGACGCATGCCAGCGCGTATACATCGTCGCGTGCGTCGGCGACTTCCCCTTCGAGCACCTGGCAGCTCGCGAAAGTCGGCGTCGCGACCGCAATCGGACGCTGGTCGTCGAACTCGGAGATCCAGGGTGCGTGATGCAGCTGATGTGAAGCGCCGAAATCCAATACGCGAACTTCGCCATCGTCGGTGATGAAAATATTGGCGGGATTCAGATCGCCGTGCACGACGCCGCGCGCATGGGCATGGGCGATCGCGGCCCCAACGTCCCGCACGATGGCCAGCGCATAGGGGCGGTACAGCGCGCCGGAATCGGCGACGGACAGCACCCGGCTCAGCAACGCTCCGCTGAGGTACTCCATGGTGAAGAAGGCCAGGTCCCCGTCGCGGTCGAATTCATGCACCCGGACGATGTTCGGATGCGACAGCGACTGTAGATGCTGAAACTCGCGCCGCAATTCTGCGAACAATCGCGGCCGCTTTATGACCTCGGTATGCAGCACCTTGATCGCAATCCGCTGATCTCCCCCCGATCGATCGAGACGAAACTGATCGGCAGCGGCAAAAACCGTTCCCATTCCACCTCGGCCCAACAGTCCCTGTACCCGATAACGGCCCCGTAGCACATCGCCCACGGCAAGCGTACGCGGCGCCGGCGAGCGGGCCGAATCCTTGAGGCCGGATGTCCCGGGCCCGGTCTGGACAGGCATCGAGACAGGCACCGAACTTGCGATGTGCGGCACCGAGACGGGCACCGACATCGGCGATCTGCCCATGTGCGTGGGTACCGAGACCGGGATTGAGACCGGCATCGAAACCGGCACTGAGATGGCGTTCGGGATCGGTGTGGAAACCGGTCCCGACACAGGATCGTGCACCGGCATGGCAATCGTCGCCGACGCTCCCGGCGGCGGCTCGCCCTGCATGGTCGGCAGCGAGTCCTGCACGACCGGCACGGAGGTGTTCCCATCGCCCGGCGCTCCCTTGCCCACCAGGATACCCTGCAAGTGCCCTTTGACGGCCCCGAACAATTCAGCGGAGATCTTGCCGCGACGGTAATACTGGTCCACGAGTGACAGCAGATCCCAACCGGCGTCGGGAGCCTGATGCAGCAGATCGCCCGTACCCGATAGGAAGGCCGGCAAATTGCACGCGCCGCTCGCGAGGGCGTCGAGCCATTCCTTTGCGGTGCGGCCTTCCTCGTGTTGACGGGATTGCTTTAAGGTGGGCTGACTCACTACTTTCATTGCGGGTAACTTTCGCAGATCCGGAGAGTTAAGCAAGTTGCGCGCGCGCCACGGCTGCAGCCGATCCGACGAAGACGACGTATCTGTCTGATTTTCGTGATGAAAATTCAACGACTCATTTTGGTCAATGACTCGTTTCGGTCAGCGATCCCGTTCCGCGGCTCAACTCGATGAACCAGTCGGGACCCGAATCGATCTTATGGGACGCCGCGTAATTGCCTTGATTGAGCGCCACGGCGAGATTGAGCAGGCTGTTGACGTAAACCAATGGCTTTCCGAGTGCGACGTCGCCGAACGTGCGCTGATAGGGCGCCGACGCATCATCGATGAGCTGGTCGTTGTGAAAGATGCGGACGCGAACCGGGTCGCCCAGGCGCACCTTCAGTTCGTCGAAAAGGGCCTTCGGAATGTTGGTCCAGACGTTTCCGAACTGCACGTCCAGCACCGGGATGATGCCTTTGACCGTGTTGCCGGCGCGTTCAGGTTTGCGGTAGGGGATCGAGATCAGCGATTGATCCGCCAGCGGGGGACCTACTTGTTCGAACGAGATGACGCCGGCGGCCAGACGGGCGCCCGTGTAGGCGAAGACATCGCGGCCGTGAAAGGTATGCGAATCATCCGAATCCTTGCGGCGGTTGACGCGTTCGTCGATCTGGCGCAGCCCCTCGATGCCGTCGCGCTCGGCAACCAGCGATAGGAGGCCGTTGTTGGGGCCGACGAAGTAGTGGCCGGTGCGGGTCTTGAGCACCACCGAGAGACGCGACGTCCCCACTCCCGGATCGACCACCGCGACGAATACCGTGCCGGGAGGCCAGAACTGTTCTGCTTGGTAGAGCCGATACGCCCCGACGAAAATGCTCGGATTCTCGTGGCTCAAATCCGAGATCAACAAATCCTGCGACACGCTGTAAGCAACGCCCTTCATTGCCGACACGGCGCCATCCTGCGTGCCGAAATCGGTCAGCATGACCAGCGGAGCGCGCGCGAAGGCCGGCGCAGTTCCGCAGAGCAGACAAATCAATACCAAAATCCGGGGCATCTTGAACTTCAAATCCGCGCACTCCGGCAAGATCCATGCGTAACGACGATTCAGGGCCGGTGATAGCGCACGAAGAGTCCCAATGTCAATCGGCGCCCTGCGGCTAAGGCTGTCTATTTTCCTCCAGCGGATAGGTGCGCGGTGCTTCGGCGGTGGGCGGTGTGCCGGCCGGAGACTGAACCGTCGACGCGGCCGGCGTATCGGCCTGCGGGGCGGGCGAGGATCGCACCGCCGTGCGCGTGGCCTGCGCCAATCGCTCGAGAAAGCGTTGCGCGGTAACGGGTGCGGCGGGCGCTTGTCCGGAGAATATCTCGGTCGCGGTGACGCCGCTCTTGCCGTACAGGGCAGCGTTCGCTGATTTGTCGATGGAGATCACGCTGCCGTCCAGCGCGATTCCGCCGAACAATCCTCGGGTGCGGGCATACGAATAGATTTCCGCGTTGAAGTTCATGTCGGTTGCCGCCGAACCTTGGCGCCCCACCGGACCCGTCGCTACCGAGGCGTCCGCACCGAGCGTCAACTTGCCGCCGGCGATTCCCTCGACGCCGGTCTTGGTCGTGAATACCAGGATGATGTCGGAGGACTGAGCCCCCGCCTGGAATCCCCAGCTGCCGCCGGTCAACGAGACGAAAGCCGGGTTGCTCCATGGCGAAGTCAACTTGTCGCGCACGACCAGAACGCCATTGCCGTGGCGCCCTCCGAAGATGAAGGCAACCTTGGTCACATCGGGAATCACGGCAATGCCGTAAGCGCGGGACAACAGCGTGTCCGGAAGCCGTTGGTCCGGCATGCCTTCGACTTCTTCCAGCACTTCGGTCGCGGTCAGCAGACGGCCTTCTTCGCGCGCACCGGCGCTTGCAATAGTTACAAAGGTCGGTCCCACGCCTAAGGCCGCGAAAAGCAGAACCGCCGCTGTGAATTGTTTACCGTTGGACATGGAGACTCCTCGTGAATCGCATTGAGCGGTATTGTATTGGGACAGACCGCTGTCCGATCAATTAGTTGCGCAAGCTTAACCCGGAGACAAGCTCCTGGTGAGAGTTTGGCCCTCGGCGACGAGACACGGGTGAGAGCTTAGCCCTCAGCGAGGCGCTGCGGCGACCTGAGCCGCTTCGGCATCGCGGTGATGGGCGCGCAGGTAGTCGGCGAGGTGTGAACTGGCCCAGAGTGTCGCGGCGTGCTTGCCGCCGACGGTGGCAAGCAGTCTGATGCGCGCCGCGACCAGCATCGGTTCGCCTTCCGGGGCGCGGTCCCGCAGGATCAAGTTCCAGCCCAGGCTTGCCTGCGATCGCGCGGTGCGCCAGCTATCGGCGCCGGCGAGCGCGGTGTTGATATCCACAGCGGCGCGTAGTTCGACCTCGGCGGCAGCCAGATTGCCCCGTTGCATCAGGATATCGCCGAGCAGTTGCCGGGTCGAAGCGACGTACAAATGACGCGCCGGCAGCGCTTTCGTGTAGACCTCGAGCGATTGACGGGCGTAGTTTTCGCCGGCCGGCAGGTCGTTCGCGCGCAGGTAAAGGTTGGCGAGCGAGTCGAGATAGTAGCCGGTCAGATAGTGACCCGTGCCCAAGGTGTCGGTCGCTATCTTCACGGCTCGCCGCGTGGCCTCCACGGCGCGCGGCAAATCGCCCTGCCGGTCGTAGAGAATTCCGAGATGCGATTCGACGTTGGCGATCCGCTGATTGTTCGGGCCGAATACGTTGCTCTCGATGTCCAACGCCTCGCTCAACATCTGTTCCGCTTCCCGGTAGTTGCCGCGCTCCGTGAGAATGACGCCTAGATTCTCCAATGCGGTGGCGTGATCCGGATGATTCCGGTTCACGGTCGCTTGGAATGTCCTGATAGCTTCCCGTTCGTCGCGCTCGGCGAGCACGTAGTCGCCGGCCCACACTTCCGCGTCCGCGAGGTTGTTCAAAATGGACGCGACGGAGGGGCTCTGATTCCCCATGTTCGCCCGGTAAATCTCTAACGACTCACGGAACAGCTTGCTCGCCGTTTGCGGATCGCTCTTTGCCCCCAGCTCGAACTGTCCAAATTGCTGCAGAATATCGGCGCTCTCGACGCTCGGTGCTTCGTCCGCGCCGCGCGACATCTGCAGGGCTTGCTGCAAATAGGCCTCGGCGGACACGAGGTGGCCCCCATCGGTCAAGGCCTGCGCCAGATTGGCGAGCGCGGCTGCTACCCGGTGTGCGTCGAGCGGATGTTCGTCGCGGCGGATGGCGACCGCCTGTTCCAACAGCGGCACGGCGCGTTCGCTCAATCCCTGCCGGCGGTAGGCAAGTCCTATGCTCTCGAGCAGTTGGGCTCGGACCTCGGGCTGCAAGCTCGAGTTGCTCAGTATTTTTTGTGCGCCGCGGTCCAGAAGGTCTCTGGCAGTCGGCTGCTGACCTTGAGCGGTGAAGGGGTCGGCTTGAGAAAAAACGTCCACGAGAAATGCCGATACTTGTTGGGCACGGTCGCGTTCCTGCGCCGTCGCTTCGCGCGCCAGCTCGATGCGATAGTTTTGCCACAACGTGACACCGGTGATCGCGGCGAGTCCCACGATGACGGCGGCGACGCCGACCACCGCCAGCGTGTGCCTGCGGAGAAATTTGGCGGTCTGGTAGCGCCAATCGCCGTGCCGCGCCTGAACCGGGCGGCCCGTCAAGTGCCTGTGCACGTCGGCGGCGAATGCTTCGACGGACGGGTAGCGGCGGTCCGGCTCCTTGCGCATGGCCATGCCGATGATGGCGTCCAGGTCCCCGCTGAGCCTCGTCCGCAGCCGTTGCGGCGACAAGCCGCGCCGATCGGAAATGCGGCTGCGGTCGGCGTCGTTTTCGCCGCTCAGCTTGGACACCACCATCTGGCTCGGCCGCACCGGATCGTCCATGCAAATGGCGCGTTCCAGCTGCAGCTGGCTGAAGCTCAATAACCGGTACGGGGAACGGCCGGTGAGGAGCTGATAGAGAAGGACGCCAAGGGCGTAAATGTCGGTCGCAGTGGTAATCGCCCGCCCGAGCACTTGTTCCGGAGCGGCGTTTTCCGGAGTCAATATGCGTTCCTGCAGCCGCGTCACCGGCAGCGTATGCGAAAGGCTTTCCGGCGCCAGCAATTTCGCAATGCCGAAGTCAAGCAGCTTCGCCGTGCCGTCGCCGGTGACGAAGATATTCGCGGCTTTGATATCGCGATGGACGATGAGATTCCGATGCGCGTATTGAACCGCGGTGCAGACCTGCAAGAACATTTCGAGGCGTTCACGGACGAACAGCGTGCGGCTGTCGCAATACACGTCGATGGACTCTCCATCGACATGTTCCATCACCAGATACGGTGTGCCGTCGTCCAGGTCGCCGCTGTCGATGAGTCGCGCGATCGACGGGTGGTCGAGCGTTGCAAGAATATGGCGCTCGCTGTGCAGGCGGCTGCGCAATCTTGGATGCAGGACGGCGTGATGCAGCACCTTGATGGCGACGGTCTGTTGGTATTGCGAGTCATCGCGCTCGCCGCGATACACGGTGCTCATTCCACCCTGTCCGAGAATCGATACGACCCGATACGGCCCTACGCGGGTGCCGAGCAGACGGTCCTGGTGTTCTTCGAGAAGGGACTCGGCCGCCGCGCCGATGGCATTGATGAGGGGATCTTCTGTCCTCTGGTCGGAGGCCAACAACGCCTCCACCGAATCGCGCAGTTCGCTGTCGCCTTCACAGGAGCTTGCCAGACGTGCCATGCGCTCTTCCGGCCCCGAATCGACGACTTCCTCGAACAGCGATTGGATCTTCTGCCAGCGTGCGTGCGGAATCATACGGTTCTGTTCGAACTCATCTGGTTGAGCAACCAGGCGCGCGCCAGCCGGATGTCGCGGTGCACCGTGGCCGTCGAGGCGCCGGCTGCCTCGGCAATCTGTTCGTAGGTGAGACCGCCAAAATAGTGAAGTTCAATGACCTGCGCAAGCCGGGGTTCGAGTTGCACCAGGCTCTCGAGGGCATCGTCCAGAGCGACGACACCAAAATTCGTGGAGGGAAGAACGTCCTGCTCGCCCGCATTGCGCTTGATGCGGGAGCGCGACTTGGCATGGTCGACCAAGACGCGGCGCATGAGTCTGGAGGCGAGGGCGAAGAAATGCGCCCGGTCCTGCAGGGGGACATTGGCCTGAATGAGACGCAGAAACGCCTCGTGCACGACTGCGGTGGCCTGCAAGGTGTGACTGCCACGCTCCCCACGCATATAGTTGCGGGCCAGACGCCGCAACTCATCGTAGACCAGCGGCGTCAGGCGCTCCAGCGCCTGCGGATGACCTGATCGCCACTCGGTCAGGAGTTGGGTGAAGTTCGCCGGCGCCCGCATCGAAGCTCTCTCGTTACTCGAGCCAAATTCACGACAGTCCGGATCAATCGCCGTCGCCGGGCGCGACGTGCTGGTCTTTTGTAGCAGGATGAGGGAATTTTCGTCCCGGCGTCGCTTTTACCAATAGGGATCACCATTTCTCGGCGGTCTGCTGTGCCTTTTCCAAAATTACGGAGCCCATACCATGAAGTTTAGTCTAATCGCTTTGGCCGCGTCCTGTGCCCTCACCACGTCCGCGTTCGCTATGAACTCAGGGACGACATCCACCGCGAATAGTGGCATTCAAGCCCCGCGCTTGTCGTTGACCGACATCACGCCGATCAATGCCCCCCGACTGGCCGACATCACGCCGTTCAATGGCCGCCGCCTGGCCGGCGGCACGA
>Ga0307516_10002885_pt1 | contig 22589 bp, 21 predicted proteins | sample 19_EM_MG_FD_203310 | JGI IMG/M metagenome (GOLD analysis project Ga0307516, IMG submission 203310) | Populus trichocarpa ectomycorrhiza microbial communities from riparian zone in the Pacific Northwest, United States - 19_EM | ecosystem: Host-associated > Plants > Roots > Unclassified | place... | reverse complement strand
CGCTGATCCCGATCGTGACCTACCTGATCCGGACGTTCCGGAGGGCGGACTGATGGTGGCCGGGAGACGCTTCGGAACGCACCTGTTCCTGCTGGTGATGTCCGCGATGTGGCTGGTGCCGCTGCTGTGGACGCTCTACACCTCGCTGCGGCCCAAGGCCGCCACCGACCGGTACGGGTATTTCAGCCTGGGCGGGCCGCTGACCCTGGACAACTTCACCGCCGCGTGGACCCAGGGCAGCCTGCCGACGTACTTCCTGAACTCGATCTACATCACGGTGCCGTCGGTGCTGCTGACCCTGGCGCTGGCGTCGATGATGGCGTTCGCGGTCAGCCGGTTCACCTGGAAGTTCAACGTGACCCTGCTGATCCTGTTCACTGCCGGCAACATGCTGCCGCCGCAGGTGCTGGCCGCGCCGCTGTTCGAGATGTTCAAGCACACGCCGCTGCCGTACCAGCTCAGCTCCTCCGGGTCGCTGCTGGACACCTACTACGCGGTGATCGCCGTCGAGGTCGCGTTCCAGCTCGGGTTCTGCACGTTCGTGCTGAGCAACTACATGAAGGCGCTGCCGGGCGAGCTGACCGAGGCGGCCCTGGTGGACGGCGCGAGCGTGTGGCTGCAGTTCCGGCGCATCATCGTGCCGCTGTCCCGCCCGGCCCTGGCCGCGCTCGGCACGCTCGAGGTCATCTGGCTCTACAACGACTTCTTCTGGCCGCTGCTGTTCATCTCCCGCGGCGACCGGATGCCGATCACCAGCGGCGTGAACAGCCTGCAGGGGCAGTTCCTGCTCGACTACAACCTCATCGCGGCGGGCGCCACCATCACCGTCATCCCCACGCTGGTCGTCTATCTGGCGCTCCAGCGCCACTTCGTGGCCGGACTCACCCTCGGCGCCAGCAAGGGCTGACCAGATGGACAGGAGGTGACCCATGAGGTCACTCGTCGCAGTGAGCACGGTCTTCGCGCTCCTGTTTTCCCCGCCGGCGGACCCGCCGGAAAAAGCCGAGGTGCTTCCCGCACGGCATGAAACACGTCGCCGACCACATCCACCGGCTCGGTCTGAAAGCCGGCATCTACCTGCCGGCCGGGCTGGAGAAACCGGCGTACGGCGGAGGCACCGTGCCGCTCGCGGACGCGCCCGGCTGCACCACCGCCGACATCGTGTTCCCGGACCTGCGCAGCACCAACGGCTGGAGCAGCGCGTACAGAATCGATTTTTCCCGATCGGCGACGACCTCACCCGGCTGGACGCCTACGGCCGGTCGCTGCTGACAAACCGCGAGGTCCTGGCGGTCGACCAGCAGGGCATCCCGGCGCGCCCGGTGACCCCGGCCGGCGACCGGCAGGTCTGGGGGATGCGCAACGCCGACGGTACGTACACGGTCGCGCTGTTCAACCTGGGCGCCGCCCCGGCCGACGTCGCCGCGGCGTGGACCAGTTTCGGCTTCGACGGCCGGGCCCGGGTGCGTGACCTGTGGGGCCGCCGCGACCTGGGCCGCCACGACGGCGGGATCTCGGCGCGGCTGCCGGCGCACGGCTCGCGGCTGTTCCGGGTCACCGCGCCGGCGGCCTCGGCCCCGCTCACCACGTACGAGGCGGAAGCGCCGGGGAACACCCTGGTCCCGCCGGCCGGCACCGCCGGCTGCCCAGCCTGCTCCGGCGGCACCAAGGTCGGCAACCTCTACGGCGGCGGGGCGCTGACGGTCAACGCCGTGACGGTCGGCAAGGCCGGCACCTACCAGGTCAACATCGGCTACGTGACCGCCGATCCGCGGTCCGCCTCGGTCAGCGCGAACGGCGGCCCCGCCACCGCCGTGGCCTTCCCGCCCAGCGGCGGCTGGGGCATCGCCGCCACGATCACCGTCCCGCTCAAGCTCGCGGCGGGCGCCAACGCCATCACCGTCGACTCCGGGTCCGGCTACTCGCCCGACATCGACGCGATCGCCGTACCCCAGAGAGGAACGGGACGATGAGCATGAGCCGTCGCCAGGTCCTGGGCGGTGCCGCCGCCGTGGCCGCACTCGGGTCGGTACCCGCCTCCGCCCGCGCGGAGGCCGGCCCGGCCGCCGCGTCGCTGGAGAATCCGCCGCTGGAGATGTGGTATCCGGCCCCGGCCCGGCCGGACGCGATGATCGAGCAGGGGCTGCCGATCGGCAACGGCCGGGTCGGCGCCCTGGCCGGCGGTGACCCGGCGAAGGAACTGCTGCTGGTCACCGACGGCACCCAGTGGACCGGGCACCGCAACGACGTCCTCGCCGACGACGGGCAGTTCCCGTACGGCCGGGACGACTTCGGGAGCTTCACCCTGCTCGCCCGGCTGGGCATCGAACTGCCGGCGCACACCGGTGTCACCGGCTACCGGCGGGCGCTGGATCTGACCGACGGCGTGGTCACGGTCGGCTACGAGCACGGCGGGGTGAGGTATCACCGCGAGAGCTACGCCAGCCACCCGGACGGCGTCATCGTGATCCGGCTGACCCAGAGCGGCGGCGGCTCGTACACCGGCTCGGTCTCGCTGACCGGTACGCACGGCGAGGAGGTTTCCGGCACGTCGTTCGGCGCGGCCTTCGCCAACAAGCTGGCCTACGGCGCGGCCGTCACCGTCGTCGGCGGACGCACCGGAAAGGTGGACGGGCTCGCCTTCGCCGGCTGCGACGAGCTGACCATCCTGCTCGCCGCCGGCACGAACTACGCGCCGGATCCGGCTGCCGGATACCGCGATCCCGGCGCGGACCCGGTGCGGCAGGCGCAGACCCGGGCCGCGGCGGCCGCCCGCATCCCCGGGGCGACGCTGCGGCGGCGGCACGTGGCCGACTACCGCCGGCTCTTCGCGCGGATGACAGTCTCGCTGGGCGACTCCGACCGTGCCCAGCGAGGTTTGGACACCTGGCAGCGGCTCCAGGCGCGGGCGGCCGACGGCGCCCGGCCCGATCCCGAGCTGGAGGCCCTCTACCTGCAGTACGGCCGCTACCTGATGATCTGCGGGTCACGCGACAGCCTGCCGCTGAATCTGCAGGGCCTGTGGCTGGACGGCAACAACCCCGACTGGATGGGTGACTACCACACCGACGTCAACCTCCAGATGAACTACTGGGCGGCCGGCCGGGCCGGGCTGGCGCCGTGCTTCGACGCGTTCACCGACTACCTGCTCGCCCAGGTGCAGTCCTGGACGGAGCTGACCCGGACGTCGTTCAACGACCCCCGCAACCGGTTCCGCAACACCTCCGGCGCGGTGGCGGGCTGGGCGGTGGCGTTCTCCACCAACATCCACGGTGGCAACGGCTGGTGGTGGCACCCGGGCGGGAACGCCTGGCTGTGCCTGTCGCTCTGGGAGCACTACGAGTACACCTTGGACCGGCGCTACCTGGAACGGATCTATCCGCTGCTCAAGGGAGCCTGCGAGTTCTGGGAGGCGCGGCTGGTCGGCACCATGGCCGTCACCCGGCCCGGCATCACCCGGGGCGCCCGCAAGGTGCTCATCGACGACCACGACTGGTCGCCCGAGCATGGCCCCCAGGACGCCCGCGGGATGACCTACGCCCAGGAACTGGTGTGGGCCCTGTTCGAGAACTACCAGACGGCGACCGGCGTGCTGGGCCGCGATGCCCGTTACCGGGACACCGTCGGTGACCTGCAGGAAATGCTCTACCTGCCGCAGGTCAGCCCGGCCAGCGGCCGGCTCGAGGAGTGGATGTCGCCGGACGACCTCGGCGAGACCGCGCACCGGCACCTCTCGCCGCTGATGGGGCTCTTCCCCGGCGACCGGATCCGGCCCGGCGCGGTGCCCGACACGATCATCGACGGCGCGCGGAACCTGCTCACCGCGCGCGGGCTCGACAGCTTCGGCTGGGCCAACGCGTGGCGGGCGGCGTGCTGGGCGCGGCTCGGCGACGGGGAGACGGCGTACCGGCTCGTCGAGCGGAACCTGCGGCCGTCCATCGCGCACAGCAACGGCACCGCCGCGAACCTCTTCGACATGTACCAGGTCGAGCCGGAGCGCAGCATCTTCCAGATCGACGCCAACTTCGGCACGCCGGCCGCGATGATCGAGATGCTGGTCTACTCCCGGCCCGGGCAGATCACGCTGCTGCCCGCCCTGCCGTCGGCGTGGGCGAGCGCCGGGCGGATCACCGGCGTCGGGATCCGCGGCGGCTTCACGCTCGACCTGGAGTGGCGGCGCGGCAGGCCGGTCTCCGCCCAGGTCACCAGCGTCGGCGGCAGGTCCACCGCCGTGACGTTCGGCGCCGACACCCGGCGCATCCATCTCGACTGCGGCGCGTCGGCAGTGCTGGGCGGCTGGTGATGATCACGGAAGCGGTGCTGGCCCTGTCGACCGTCGCGACCTGGGGAGCCAGCGCCCAGCCGGTCGGCCCGGCCGCGCCGGACCTGACCTACCGGCTGGCCGTGCACACCAGCGCCGGCGGCAGCGACCTGCGCATCCGGCTGACCAACGCGTACGGCGAGAGCCCGCTCGCCGTGGGGCACGCCTTCGTGGGCACGCGCCGCGGCGGGGCGGCGGTGGCTGGCAACCGTCCCCTGTCGTTCGGCGGGTCGGCCTCCGTCACGATCCCGGCCGGCGGCACGCTGTGGAGCGACCCGCTGCCCGGCACCGTGCCCGCCCGATCGGACCTGCTGGTGAGCCTCTCCATCACCGGCGGCCCGGCCACCGCGACCGGCCACGGAATGGCGATGCAGACGTCCTACCTCGCGACCGGCGACCACAGCGCCGACCAGGGCGCCGCGGCCTTCACCCGGCAGACCGGATCCTGGTTCTACCTCGACTCGATCAGCGTCCGGGCGCGCACCGGCACCGTGGCGGTGCTCGGCGACTCGATCACCGACGGCTGGCAGTCCACCATGGACAAGAACAACCGCTGGCCCGACTACCTGGCCCGCAGGCTCGCCGCGGCACCCGGGCTCGGGCTGACCGGCGTGGTCAACGAGGGCATCTCCGGCAACAAGGTGCTGGCCGACGGCGCCGGTGACAGCGCGCTCAAGCGGCTCGACCGGGACGTGCTGTCCCAGCCCGGGCTGCGGACGGTGATCCTGTTCGAGGGGGTCAACGACCTCAAGGGCGACAACGGCGCCACCGCGGCCGGCCTGGTGGCGGGCTACCGGCAGATCATCGCGCGGGCGCACGCCGCCGGGGTGTGCGTGGTCGGTGCCACGGTGCTGCCGTTCCAGGGCTGGGGCGAGTGGACGCCGGCCGCCGAACAGGTCCGGCAGCAGGTCAACGCGTTCGTCCGGACCGGCGGCGAGTTCGACGCGACCGTCGACCTGGACGCGGCGTTGCGCAGCCCGTACGACCCCACCCGGCTGTTCCCGCCGTTCGACGGCGGCGACCACATCCACCCCAACGACAAGGGCATGATGGCGATCGCCGACGCCGTCGACCTCCGCGCGCTGCGGTGCGCCCCGATGCCCATGCCGTACCCGATGGGTGGCCCCGGCCTCGCCGGCTGACCGCCCGTCACTCGTCGAAGGCGACGAGGTGGCGCTCCCGGGCCAGGGTCAGGTGCAGGCGCATCGCCGACTCGGCCCGGTCGGCGTCGTGGTCGCGGATGGCCTCGGCCAGGCGCTGGTGCTCGTCGTTGGTGACCGCGGTCTGCGCGTACGGGAAATAGCGCCGGTGCAGGTGCAGGTGGGCATGCAACCGGGTGATGCCGTCGCGCAGCAGCGGGCTGGCCGAGGCCTGCGCGACCAGGTCGTGCAGGTGGGCGTCGAGGGCGGTGAACGCGGCGTGCCAGGCATGCCCGTCGCCGCCCTCGACCGTGCGGGCCGCCTCGATCACCAGTTGGGCGCGCTGCCCGTCGGTGGCGCGTTCGGCCGCCCACCGGGCGGCGGCGCATTCCAGCAGCAGGCGCATGTCGAACATGTCGTGGAACTCGGCGAGGGTGAGCAGCGGGCTGACCGTGTAGCCGGCGAGGGCGCGCTTGCGGACCAGGCCCTCGGATTCCAGCCGGGCCAGCGCCTCGCGCACCGGGGTGGGTGAGACCTCCAGCTCGCGGGAGAGCGCGTCGATGTTGACGCGGTCGCCGGGGGCGAGCGTGTGCTCGAGGACGGCGGCGCGCAGGGTCCCGTAGACGTCATCGCCCAGGGTCGACCGCTTCATCCGGGGGAACGTCATGGACACCATCCTGTTACCTATCGATTTCCCCATTGTGTATTGACTGTCGCGCTTGTGACCGAGTACACATCCAGGAAAGATCCTATAGGATCTACGAAGGCGAAAGGAACCCGCATGAAGCGGTCACCGGTCATCCGTCTCGGCCTGGGTGCGGCCCTGCTGGGCCTGCTCGCCACCGCCGGGTGCACCAAGAAGGCCGACAACGACGCGGCCGCTCCCTCCGGCCGCGCCCCCGGCCAGGTCAAGATCGCCCTTGTCCCGGGCGGCGCGCACCCCTACTTCCAGCCGTGGAAGACCACGGCGGCCACCGCCAAGACCGAGTTCACCCTCGGCGACGTCACGTTCAACGAGACCTCCGGCTGGGATCAGACCAAGCAGAACGACGTGGTGAAGTCCCTGGCCGCGCAGGGCTACAACGCGTTCGGCATCTTCGGGGTGGCCCCCGAGAACATCAACTCCACCTTCGAGGACCTCAAGCGGCAGGGCTTCCCGGTCGCCTCGCTGGCGTCCTGCCCCGCGGGCGACGTCGACAAGGCCGACTTCTGTCTGTCCACCGACGTCGAGCAGGCGGCGTACAAGGCGGCCAAGACGGCGATCGAGGCGATCGGCGGCAAGGGCACGCTGGCCCACCTGACCGGCAACAAGGTCGACTCCAACACCCAGCGCCGCATCGCCGGCGTGGAGAAGGCCGTCGCGGAGACCGGCGGCAAGGTCACGATCGCGCAGGTGGTCACCGACATCGACACCGACCTGCAGACGGCGCAGAAGGCCGTCGCCGACCTGCTGGCGGCCAAGGGCAGCCAGATCGACGCGATCGTCAACACGGCCTACAACCCGGCCGTCGCCGCGGCCGAGGGGGTCGCGCAGGCGAAGCTGCCGATCAAGGTCATCGCGATCGACGACGACAAGACGATCCTCGCCGGCATCAAGGACGGCTCGGTCTCCGGCACCGTGCTGCAGAACCCGGTGGGGCAGGCGCTGGTCGGCTCTTACGCGCTGATGAAGCTCTCCGGCGGCTGCACGATGGCCAAGCCCGGCGTGGTGATCGACTCCGGCTCGTTCGTGGTCACCAAGGCCAACGTCGGCGCCTACGAGACCGACCGGCAGGCCAAGACGGACGAACTGCGCAAGGCCTTCGACAGCCAGTACCTCGTCTGCAAGTAGGGAGCGTCGTGCCCGTCATCACCCATGCCGAGGCGTACCTGGTCGACCTGCCGGTCGAGACGGTCCGCACCGACGCCCTCCAGCAGTTCCTCAAGCAGGAAACGGTCTTCGTCGACATTCGCACCGACGACGGCGGCGCGGGCACCGGGTACAGCTACACCATCGGCACCGGGGGCACCGCGGTGCTCGCCCTGCTCCGCGACTACCTGCTGGCGCTGCTGCCCGGGCGTGACCCCCGGCGGGTGGAAGCGGTGTGGCGCGAGTTGTTCCTGGCCACCAAGGCGACCACGGTCGGCGCCATCACCTCGCTGGCGCTGGCCGCGGTCGACACCGCGCTGTGGGACTGGCGCTGCCGGGACGCCGGCCAGCCGCTCTGGGTGCTGGCCGGCGGGGCCAAGGACCGCATCCCGCTGTACGACACCGAGGGCGGCTGGCTGCACCTGAGCACCGAGGAACTGGTCGCCGGCGCCAAGGCCAGCCAGGCCGCGGGCTGGCCCGGCATCAAGATGAAGGTGGGCCGCTCACCCGCCCAGGACGCCGATCGGCTCGCCGCGGTCCGCGCCGCGGTCGGCCCGGACTTCGACGTCATGCTGGACGCCAACCAGTCGCTCACCGCACCGGACGCGATCCGCCGGGCCCGGCTGCTGGAGGCGTACGACCCGTACTGGTTCGAGGAGCCGCTGCCGGCCGAGGACGTCGCGGGGCACCAGGCGGTCGCGGCCGGCACCTCGATCCCGATCGCGGTCGGCGAGTCCCTGTACGCCCCCGGCCAGTTCGCCGAATACCTGAGGCGCGGCGCGGCCGGCGTCATCCAGGTCGACGTGGCCCGGATCGGCGGCATCACCCCCTGGCTCAAGGTGGCGCACCTCGCCGAGGCCGCGAACGTGGCGGTCTGCCCGCACTTCCTGATGGAACTGCACGTGAGCCTCTGCTGCGCGGTGCCCAACAGCCGCTACCTCGAACACATCCCGCAGTTGCGCGCGATCACCCACGACGAGATCACGGTCGCCGACGGGCAGGCGCTCGCGCCGGCCGCACCGGGCCTGGGCATCGACTGGAACCGCGACGCGATCGACGACCGGAGAAGCCATTGACCGCCCAAACCGATACGCCGGCGCCGCCGCAGGCTCCGCCCCGGACACCGCACCGGATCCCGTTGTGGGCCAATCCCCGGATCGGGCTGGTGGTCCTGCTGGTCGTGCTCGTGGTCCTGTTCAGCGTGCTGCGGCCGGCCTTCCTCAACACCCGGCTGACCCTGACGCCGCTGCAGTCGGACATCAGCGTCTACCTGGTGGTGGGCCTGGCCCAGCTGAGCGTGCTGTCGCTGGGGCACATGAACATGGCGGTCGGCCGGATGGCCGCGACCAGCGCCTTCACCATGGGCCTGGTGCACGACAAGCTCGGTGCCGGGCTGGTGCTCAGCCTGCTCGCCGGGCTGGCCGCCGGCGCCCTGCTCGGCGCCCTGGCCGGCCTGATCATCTCCCGGACCGGGGTGAACTCGTTCGTGGTCACCCTGGCCATGGATTTCGCCCTCGCGGGCCTGATCACCATCCTCTACACCGGCGTCACCGGCGGGGTCGCCTTCCCCACCATGCCGGACGCCATGACCTCGCTGCGCTTCGACACCTTCGCCGACTACTGCCTCGGCGACGTGTGCGGGCCGCGGGTGCCGCTGGTCGTGCCGTTCGCGGTGCTCGCCGCGCTGCTCGTCGGCCTGCTGTTCCGGTATTCCCGGCTGGGCCGCGAGATCCTGATGACCGGCGCCAGCCTGCGGGCCGCCGAGTTGTCCGGCATCCCGACCAAGACCCGCATCGTGCAGGCGCACGCGCTCAGCGGGCTGCTCGCCGGGCTCGGCGGCTTCCTGCTCGCCGCCAACAACGGCGCCTTCTCCGCGAGCGTCGGTGACTCGTTCCTGCTGCCGTCGTTCCTCGCCCCGGTGCTCGGCGGCACGCTGCTGGTCGGCGGCGCGGTCAGCGTGCTGGGCGCGGTGCTCGGTGCGACCCTGACCCAGGTCATCTACAAGGGCCTGAACCTGTTGCAGTTCCAGCTCGACGAGCTGCAGCTCTACATCGGCCTGGTGCTGCTGGCCGCGCTGTCGCTGGACCGGGCCCGGCACGTGCTCGCACAACGACGGGGGAGCCGACCATGACACTCACCGCCACCTCGCGGGTGACGCTGCCCGGCCGGCACCTGTGGCGTACCCCCGAATTCACCCTCGGCGTGATCGCGGTGGCCGGCTTCCTCGCGCTGGCCGTCGCCACCGGCGGCAACCTGCTGTCGGCCGGCACCCTCGGCGCGTTCTTCCGGTTCCTGGCCGTGCCGATCGTGATCGGGCTCTCCCAGATGGTGGTGCTCGCGGTCGGCCAGATGAACCTCTCGGTGGGCGCGCTCACCGGCTTCTGCGCCATGGCGTCGGCCTGGCTGATGCTCGAAGCGGGCCTGCCGGCCCCGCTCGCCGTGCTGGCCGCGCTGCTGCTCGGCCTGGTGGTCGGCGTCGGCAACGGCGCGCTGGTCGTGCTGACCAGGATCAACGGCTTCATCGTCACGCTCGCGACGATGACCATCATCCAGGGCCTCCGGTACGGGGTGAACGGGCCCGACACCTACCAGGGCTACTCGGCCGGCCTGCGCGAGTTCGGCCGGGCCTCGATCCTCGGGATGCCCGCGGTGTTCCTGGTCGCCGTCGCCGTCGCGGTGCTGGTCGCGCTCTTCTTCGGCCGTACGGTGACCGGCCGCCAGCTGCTCGCCAGCGGGGGCAGCCCGTTCGCGGCCCGGTTGTCGGGCATCTCCCACGACCGGTCGCTGATCATCGCGCACGGCCTGTCCGGACTGCTGGCCGGCGTCGCGGCGGTGCTGACCGTGGCCGCCTCCGGTTCGGTCAACGCCACCATCGGCGACGATCTGCTGCTGCCGAGCTTCGCCGCGCCGATCATCGGGGGAGTGGCGCTGGCCGGCGGCATGGTGAGCGTGACCGGCACGCTGCTGGCCGCGTTCCTGATCCGGCTGGTGGACGTGATGCAGGCCCAGTTCGGCATCAACCCGCGTTGGGTGGATCTGATCATCGGCGCGGTGGTGCTGGGCGCGGTGCTGCTCGGGACCGTACGGCAGAAGCTGCAGGAAAGGTCGACCTGATGCTGACAGCGGAGAACCTGGTCAAGACGTTCCCGGGGGTACGCGCCCTGGACGGCGCGTCGCTGACCCTGCGCCCCGGCAGCGTGCACGCCCTGCTCGGCGAGAACGGCGCGGGCAAGAGCACGCTGGTCAAGCTGCTCACCGGCGTCTACCGCCCGGACGGCGGCCGGATCACGCAGGACGGCGAGGAGCTGCACTTCGGCGGGCCGTTGGACGCGCAGCGGGCTGGCATCGGCGTGGTGCACCAGGAACGCAACCTGATCCCGGCGTTCTCGGTGGCGGAGAACATCGTGCTGCACCACCTGCCGTCCCGGGCCGGCTGGCTGGACCGGAGCCGGATGCGGGCTGAGGCGCGCCGCTGCCTGGAACTGCTGGAGGTGGAGCTGGACCCGGACACCCCGGTGGCGCGGCTGTCGGTGGCGCAGGGCCAGCTCGTCGAGATCGCCAAGGCGCTCAGCCTGGACAGCACGGTGCTGCTGCTGGACGAGCCGACCGCGTCGCTGACCGGCGACGAGGCCGACCGGCTCTTCACCGTGGTGCGCCGGCTGCGCGACTCCGGGCACGCCGTGGTGCTGGTCAGCCACAAGCTGGAGGAGGTGTTCGCGGTGGCCGACACGGTCACCGTGCTGCGGGACGGGCGCAGCGTGGCGGAGGCCGCGCCGCTCGCCGACTTCACCCAGGGACAGATCGTCGACCTGATGGTGGGCCGCGCGTTCGCGTCGGTCCGGCTCGCCGAGCGCACGGTTGACGAGCAGGCGCCGCCCGCCCTGCGCCTACGGGAGGTCAGCACCGCGCTGGGCCACCGCGAGGTCTCGCTGACCGTGCGCCCCGGCGAGATCCTCGGCCTGTACGGGCTGGTCGGCGCCGGCCGCAGCGAGCTGGCCAAGGCGGTGCTCGGCCTGGAACGGATCACCGCCGGCACGGTCGAGATCCACGGCCGGCCGGCCCGGATCCGCTCGGTCGGCGACGCGCTGCACCGCCACCGGCTCGGCTACGTGACCGAGGACCGCAAGAACGAGGGGCTCTTCCTGGAGCAGCCGGTGTCGCGCAACATCGCGGTCACCGTGTGGCGCCGGCTGGCCCGGGCCGGCCTGGTGTCCGACCGCCGGGAACGCGACCTGGCCGAGACGTACGCGCAGCGCCTCGGCATCCGGATCGCCACCCCCCGGCAGCCGGCCGGCGAGCTCTCCGGCGGCAACCAGCAGAAGGTGAGCCTGGCCAAGTGGCTCGCCGCCGAGTGCGACATCCTCATCGTCGACGAGCCGACGGTCGGCATCGACGTGCGCACCAAGGCGGCCTTCCACGAGCTCATCGCCGGCCTGGCCGCGGACGGGCTGGCGCTGCTGCTGATCTCCTCCGACCTGCCGGAGACCGTCGTGCTGGCCGACCGGATCGCCGTGATGAGCGACCTGCGCATCGTCGGCGAGCTGAGCAACGACCACGACTATCCGCGGATGAGCCAGCAGATCATCCGCCTGATCCACGCCGAGACGCACGTCGAGGGCGGGGTGAGCGCGGCGTGAACCCGACCGAACGGGTCCGGCTCGGGCGCACCGAGGTGTCCGTGACCCGGCTGGGGCTCGGGCTCGCCCCGCTCGGCGGCCTGTTCGCCCCGGTCGGCATGCGGCAGGCCCGGGAGACCGTGGAGCACGCCTGGCAGCAGGGCATCCGCTACTTCGACGTGGCCCCGCTCTACGGCAACGGGCTGGCCGAGCGCCGGGCCGGCCCGGTGCTGGCCGGCAAGCCGCGGGCCGAGTTCGCGCTCTCCACCAAGGTGGGCCGGTTGCTGCGCACCGGTGGCGGCGACACCCAGGAGATCTGGGCCGAGCCGACCGATCTGACGCCGGCGTTCGACTTCAGCGCGGCGGGCGTGCGGACCTCGTACGCGGAAAGCCTGGCCCGCCTCGGCCTGGACCGCGCCGACATCCTGCACCTGCACGACCCCGACGACCACTTCGAGCAGGCGGTCGCCGAGGCCCTGCCGGCGCTGACCGAGTTGCGCGACCGGGGCCTCGTCGGCGCGGTGTCGGCGGGCATGAACCAGGCGGGGATGCTGGCCGACCTGGTGCGCACCGGCGACCTGGACTGCGTGCTGCTGGCCGGTCGCTTCACCCTGCTGGACCAGTCCGGCGCCGAGGAACTGCTGCCGCTCTGCGCCGGCCGGGGCGTCTCGGTCATCGCCGCCGGCGTGTTCAACTCGGGCCTGCTCGCCGACCCCCGGCCGGGCGCGCCGTTCGACTACGCCCCGGCCGGGGCGGAGCTGCTGGCCCGCGCGCTGGAGGTGCGGGCGGTCTGCGACCGGCACGGCGTGCCGCTGCGCGCGGCCGCGATCCAGTTCCCGTTCACCCACCCCGCCGTGACCTGCGTGCTGGTCGGCGCGCGCTCGCCGGCGGAGGTCTCCGACGCGGCCCGGATGGCGGCCGTCGACATCCCCGCCGGGCTCTGGAAGGACCTGCGGGCCGAGGGGCTGATCGCATGATCATCGACGCGCACCAGCACCTGTGGACCGCCGGCTACGCGTGGCTGCAGGACCCCGCGCTGGCCCGGATCCGGCGCGACTACACCGTCGCCGACCTGCGCGCGGCGATCCGCGGCGCCGGCGTCGACCGCACGATCCTGGTCGAGGCGGGCCGCTGCGACGACGGCGAGACCACCGAGTTCCTGCGGATCGCCCGGGACACCCCGGAGATCGCCGGGGTGGTCGGCTGGGCCGCGCTGACCGACCCCGCGCTGGCCGACACGATAGCCGCGCACCGGGCCGGCCCCGGCGGTCACCTGCTGGTCGGCATCCGCGACCAGGTCCAGGCCCGGGAGGACGAGCATCTGGACCGCGCCGACGTGCGGGCCGGGCTGGCGGCGGTCGCGGCCGCCGGGCTGGTCAACGAGGTCGTGATCCGCGCCGCCCAGTTGCCGTCGCTGGCCCGCGCCGCCGCCGCGCTCCCGGAGTCCACGTTCGTCCTCGACCACCTGGGCAAGCCGGCGATCGCGGCCGGTGGGCTGGGGGAGTGGCGCGAGCTGATCACGCCGGTCGCCGCGCGGCCGAACGTGCTGGCCAAGCTCTCCGGGCTGGTCGCCGAGGCGGACTGGACGGCGTGGACGCCGGCCGACCTCGCGCCGTACGTCGCCACCGCGGTCGAGCTGTTCGGCACCGACCGGCTCATGTTCGGCTCGGACTGGCCGGTCCTGGAGGTGGCCGGCACGTACGCCAAGATCAAGGACGTCATGGCCGACCTGCTCGGCGGCGTCCGGCCCGACGTGTTCGGCACCAACGCCGTCCGCACCTACCACCTGGAGCTCACGTGAAGATCACCGCCGTGGACACCTATGACGTGCGGTTCCCCACGTCCCGCGAGCTCGACGGCTCCGACGCGATGAACCCCGACCCCGACTACTCGGCGGCCTACGTGGTGCTGAGCACCGACACCGGGCTCGAGGGGCACGGGTTCACCTTCACCATCGGGCGCGGCAACGAGGTCTGCCGGGCCGCGATCGACGCGCTCGCCCCGTTCGTCCTCGGCGGGGACGTCGACGACCTGGGCGAGTTCGCCCGGCGGCTCACCCACGACTCGCAGATCCGCTGGCTCGGGCCGGAGAAGGGCGTCATGCACCTGGCCGCGGCCGCGCTGATCAACGCCGCCTGGGACCTGGCCGCCACGGCAGCGGGCAAACCGGTCTGGCAGTTGCTCGCCGACCTGTCCCCGCGCCAGGTGGTCGACCTGGTGGACTGGCGGTATCTCAGCGACGCGCTGACCCCGGCCGAGGCTGTCGACCTGCTCGAGGCGGCGCGCCCGGGCCGGGAGGAACGGATCGCCCACCTGGGCGAGCACGGCTACCCCGCGTACACCACCTCACCCGGCTGGCTGGGCTACTCCGACGAGAAGCTCGTGCGGCTGGCGGGCGAGGCGGTCGCCGACGGCTACACCCTGATCAAGCTGAAGGTGGGCCAGAACCTCGACGACGACATCCGGCGGCTGGCCCTGGCCCGGCGCACGGTCGGTCCCGGCGTCCGGATCGCGGTCGACGCCAACCAGGCCTGGGACGTCGGCGTGGCCGTCGACTGGATGCGCGCGCTGGCCCCGTACGACCCGTGGTGGATCGAGGAGCCGACCAGCCCCGACGACGTGATCGGGCACGCCGCGATCCGGCGCGGGCTGCGCCCGTACGGAATCAGGGTCGCCACCGGCGAGCACGCGCAGAACCGGATCATCTTCAAGCAGTTGCTGCAGGCCGAGGCGATCGACGTGGTGCAGATCGACGCCTGCCGGGTCGCCGGGGTCAACGAGAACCTCGCCATCCTGCTGCTGGCCGCGAAGTTCGGCAAGCCGGTCTGCCCGCACGCCGGCGGGGTCGGGCTGTGCGAACTGGTCCAGCACCTGTCCATGTTCGACTACATCGCGGTCTCCGGCAGCCAGCAGGACCGGGTCGTCGAATACGTCGACCACCTGCACGAGCACTTCGTCAACCCGGTCGTGATCCGCGACGGCGCCTACCAGGTGCCCCGCGCACCCGGCTTCTCCGCACGGATGAAACCCGAGTCGCTGCGCCGGTTCGCCTACCCGGACGGGCCCGAGTGGGCCTGATCCCGGTCCCCTGTCTCGGTCCCTCTCCGGAGGGGCCCGCATGGGCTTGATCTCGGTCCCCTGTCCCGGGCGGGCCCGCGTGGGCTTGATCTCGGTCCCCTGTCCGGGCAGGCCCGCGTGGGTTTGATCTCGGTCAGCCTGGACGGTGCGCCGGCACCGCGGCCGCCGGTCGAGGCCGGCGACTACGACGGTCCCGTGGCGGCTCTGCGGCACCTGCTCGCGGTGGTCACCGGACCGATGGCGCCGGCCGACGCGCCCCTGGCGCTGGTGGCCGGCACGGTCGCCGGCGCGGGCGCGCCGGGCACGGCACGCTGCGCGGCCGTGGGCTTGTCGCCGCTGTCCGGCGGGGTGGCGGAGACCCGGGCGGAGGGACCGTACGCGGCCGGGCTGCGCGCCGCCGGCGTCACCGGGATCGTGCTGCACGGCCGGGCCCCGGAACCGGTCTGCGTCGTGGTGAGCGAGGGCGCGGCCCGGCTCGAACCGGCCGGTGACCTCTGGGGCCTGACCACCGGCCCGGCCACCGATCGACTGCTGCGGCGGCACGGCCCGACAGCCGCGGTCGCGGTCATCGGGCCCGCCGGCGAGCGCGGGGAGCCGCACGCCTCCATCGTCACCTGCCGGCACCATCCGCTGCCCCGGCTCGGCCTCGGCGCCGTCCTCGGCGGCAAGAACGTCAAAGCGGTCGTCTGCGTGGGCGCGGCGGTGCCGCCGGTCGCGGACCAGGCCACGGTACGCACGATCGCCGCCGAATACACCACCGCGGCGCGGACGGACGGGCTGTCGGCCTGGCAGCGCGGCTGGCCCGGCTTCGGCGTGTGGTCCGGCGAACCGGGGTACGCGCCGGTCGCCCAGTTCACCGACACCACCCGCGGCGGGGGCGTCGGCGCCGTGCCCGACCACATCGCCCGGGAGGCGGGCGTTGCCGCGTGCCCGGGCTGCCCCACCGACTGCATCAAGGTGTACGCCGGCGCGGGCCTGCACCAGGAGGCCCTGGCCATGCTCGGCCCCAACCTCGGCAACCCCGACCCGTGGCCCGAGTTGCGCCGCCACGAGCAGGAGGGCACCGACCCGGTCTCGGCGAGCGGCACGCTGACCGTACGCGGGGTGGCGATCCCGCCGTTCGACCCGAGGGTGCAGCCGAACCTGGGGCTCGCGTACGTGGTCGCCCCGATCGGGCCGCGGTACGACATCATCGAGCACGACCTGGACTTCGACCCGGCCGAAGGACTGCCGGCCGCCTACCCCGAACTGGAACGGCTCGGCGTCCGGGTGCCGCGGCCGCGCGGCGAGCTGGACGTCTGGCGCACCGCGCAGCTGATGCGGCTGTGGAGCGGCCTGGACGCGCTGGGAGTGTGCGTCTTCGCGGCCACGCCCACCCGCCCGCTCAGCCTGCGCCAGGTGACCGACCTCGTCGCGGCGGTGGACGGGCGCCGGCCGGACGTGCTCGGCCTGGGCGCTGCCCGGCTTTCACTGCAGCACGAGGTCAATGTGCGGCTCGGCCGGGCCACCGCCGAGACCCTGCCGGACCTGTTCTTCACCGAGCCGGTGCGCAGCGGGCGGTATGCGGGCGCGGTGCTGGATCGGGCCGCTTTCACCGCGGCGGCCGCGGAGCTGCGGGACCATCTCGGCTTCTCCCGCTCCTAGCCACCTTTCAGGGTCGGCGGCGCACTACCGCCTCATGGCGCACTCGGCGGTGTCCCCAGCCCTGGTTGTCGTGTGCGAGACGCCGGATCTCGTCGTTGACCGGTGGCCGGCCGGTCTTGCGCGGGTGGGGCGGCGAAGCAGGAGTCGGTCAGATCCCGCAGCGGCCGAGGTCGGGCGATGAGGTACCCCTGAACCGCGTCACACCCGAGTGCGGCCAGCCGGTCGAGCTGTGCGGGGTTTTCGACCCCCTCCGCGATGACCTGCATGTCGAGCGCGTGTCCTATGCCGACGACGGCGCCGACGATGGCGACGCTCGACTCGTCCACGTCGAGGGCAGACACGAACGACCGGTCGATCTTCAGGGATTGCGCCGGGATCTGGCGGAGGTAGGACAGCGACGAGTAGCCGGTCCCGAAGTCGTCGATGGCCAGTTGGACACCGAGCGCACGAAGCCAACGCAGGCTGGCCGCGGTTGTCGCGTTGTCGGCCGCAAGTGTGGTCTCGGTCAGTTCCATGACGAGTTGGTCGGGCCGCAGTCCTGTGCTCTGCAGAGCGTTGCTCACGGTGTCGACGATGCCTGGGTGCCGAAGATCGCGGGCCGAGAGGTTTACCGACAGCGTCAGCTCACGGTATTTCGAGGCGGTGAACTCTTCGCACGCGCGCTTGACCACCCAGGCGTCGATGGCGGTGATCAGTTGGCTTTCCTCGGCGATCGGGATGAACGTGTTGGCCGTGAGTAACCCGTGGCCGGGACGCTCCCAGCGCACGAGTGCCTCGACGCCGGCCAGGGTCCGGTCCGCAAGTCGCATGATCGGTTGGTAGTGCAGCACCAGTTGGTGCGTTTCGATGGCCTGCCGCAGCGCGTTGACCGTGGCGAGCCGGCCTTCGAGGCGGTCCGAGATGTCGTCGTTGAAGATTGTGTACTGGCTGCGGCCGCCGGCCTTGGCCTCGTACATTGCCATGTCGGCCTTGCGGAGCAGGTCGTCGACGGACAGAGCGTCGGCGTTGGCCAGCGCGATGCCGATGCTCGCACTGATGGCGACGTTGTTACCGCCGATCCGGAACGGCCGTCCGAGTTGATCGACGATGCGTTCGGCGGCGGCGGTCGCGGTCGTGATTCCGCTGACGTCAAGCAGGATCACGACGAACTCGTCGCCGCCGAGGCGGGCTACCACGTCGCGATCGCGGATAGCCGCCTGGATCCGTTCGGCGACGCGGATGAGCAACTCGTCACCGGCAGGGTGGCCGAGACTGTCGTTGATCATTTTGAAGCCGTCGAGGTCGATGAACAACACGGCGACCTCGTTGCCGATCAGTCTGCACTCGTCGAGCGCGGCGCGGAGCAATTCGACGAGTGCGGCGCGGTTCGGCAGCCCGGTTAGCGTGTCGTGGCGGGCCTGGCGGCTCAGCACGTCGTGCAGTGTGCGCATCTCGTCAGACGAGACCTCGATCGAGCGTTCCAGCGTGTAGCGGTCGGCCTCCGACTCGTGGTAGGACGCGCTCACCCGTTCCAGTAGCCGGGCCCATCCGGCCGAGTCTGGTGGTGTGTCCGGGGCCAGTCCGAGGCGGCGGAGCTGTCGCTCAAGGGTCCGGTGCCGGGTCGGGCCGCTACTCATCGACGCCGATGTCCCCGTCGCTGGCCTCCCAGAACGACGCGAGCGTCATCGTCTGGTTATGCAGGTCGCAGGTGCCGGCCACGATCGGTGCGATTTCGCCGTACGAGTAGAAGCCCACGAGGTGGCTCTGCGGCGGAAGGCCGGACAGGGTGGCCTCGAGTTCGTCCTCGGTACGCCCGCCGAGAATCAGCCGCCTCCCCACGCAGCTGACCGCTACGGTGAGCGCCCCGGGTGGCAGGTTCGTCGCGGCCTGCGCGGCAGCTTCGGAGGCACCGTCGATCAGGCGGTCCAGGCTGGCCCGCATGAGCTGGACGGTGGACCCGGTCGGCACGTCACCTGCGAAGGTCATACTTTGGGCGCTCTCGTCGATGGCGAGGATCGTGCGCACGAGCCTGCGGTCCGGTGAACCGGGGGCCCAGACGGCGAGAGGGAACAGCAGCGCGGTCGCAGGAAGTCCGGCCACCCGCTCTCCCAGGTATCTTTTGTACAGTTCGAGGGCGGGCTGCCCGTCCACCTCGAACAGGACGTTGCCCTCCGACCGGGTGACGAGACGTTTGGGGCCGAAGATATCCCAGCCGCCACGTGAACCAGTCGTGACCCGGATGTGTGGCCCGGCGAGGCCGACCGCGCTGACGTGGCCGCTGCGCGGCTCGCCGTCGACGAGGACCCAGGTGCGTTCAAAGCGGTCGCCGTCGCCGGCGAGACCTCCGGTAATGATCACGTCGGAGCCGGCACCGTCGGCCAGGCCTGCTACCAGCGGGCTGCCGTTGACCCGGAGGCCATCGGAGACCACGAAGACCGCCCGGAGGTCGGGCTCCTGGGCAGCGAGCCGTTTCGCGACGGAGAACCCGACGTCATACGATTCGCAGGCATCGGTCACCTGCTCGCTGACGCGGCTGATCCGGGTGTGCTCGAACCGCACCACTGACACCACCAGCGAGCCTTCGGAGACCGTATCGCCCATGATCTCGCCAGCGCTGGAGCACCCGATGACGGTGGAGGATGGAAACGCCGCGCAGAGTTCCCGGATCGGGGTCGGGTCATCGGCGAGCAGCCTGCTGCCGAAAGCCAGCACCAGGGTCTTCTCGCTGTCGAACGGCAAGAACGGTGTCGACCAGCCGGTGTCGGGGTTCCAGGATGTGCTGAAGACGTCCATGAGGCGGATCCCCTTCGTCTAGCCCGAGCGGCGGGTCGTCGCTACATCGTGCCTATCGACATCGCCCGACGAAGTCTGAGAAGTTTGCGAGCTGCCCAGACAGTTGCCAGGGGTTCCGTCTCCCTCCGCCGGTTTCCCCACAGCAGCGCCAGTATCAACAGCCTCGGAGCACGCGCGGCTGCACTGCCGCGCCCGGCGCCTACCCGTTCCCGCTGCCTGACTTCAGGCATCCGAACAGCCCTCACGCCCCGCTGTTCCACAACCGGGACACCATGATTCCACTCCTGGTGGTCTACGCGACGTTCAACGACCTGACAAACGTGAGCGAGGCCGACATCGAGAAGAAGTACTTCGGGCTCTTCAATTTCGGAAACGTCGCCGACTACTACCTCCGAAACAGCATCGGTGTGATCGCGCCGGCCGTCGAGACGGCACCCCCCGCCCGCCGCGTGCGCCGGGTTTGACGCCGGCGCACGTCCTGGGGTCAGAAGTTGTGGACGATGTTGTTGGTCCGAAGCATGATCGGGTTAAAGTCGCTGGAGCAGTCATTGAACTTGATCACGACGTAAACCTCGTCAGTGCCGTCGTCTTCGTTGAGCACCCGCCAGTTCACCCACTTGTCGAACTCGATGCCCAGCGCCTCGGGTCCGACGACGGGCCAGCCTGGTGCCACCGGCAGGTACGTCAGGAAGTCGTCGTCGCCAGCGGGCGGACTCCACTGCAGACCAGCCGCGCGGTTGGTGTCGGCGCCCCACAGCTCGGCCGAGAAATCGGCTGGGCAGGACAGGATCGCCTCCTGGGCGTAGCCGGCCGGCCTGAGATCGAGGCCGAGGTGGATATGCCAGTCCCCGGAACTGTAGTCACCGATCTGGAGACAGTCGTTGTAACTGGTCGTGTGCCAGATGTACGGGCCGTAATTGCACGACTGCGTGTTGATCGGGTCGGCTGCCGCCGGTGCCGCGGTGGCGAACAACAGGCCAAACACGATGGCGGCCGCCCCGGCGGCCTTGACACCACGGCCGGTCGTTCGGCTACGGCGAGACAGTTTGTTGAAAACCTTCTGCATGCTTCCCCCTCGGCGCGGGTTGGACGACAGAGTCTCGCAAGACACGCTGAAACGGCGTTGATGCGGCGCTGAAGCCGGTGCGGAAGCGGTCAGGTCCGGACAACGGATCTCGACGGTTGCGACGCTAGTCGATCGGCTAGTTGCGTCCTTGCCGATCGGCTAGTTGGCAGCTAGCCGATCGGCAAGCTACGCTCCGGGCTCAGAAGGATCGGCGAGGGGCGGAAGACATGACCCGGCAGCGCATCATCGACGTCGCGGCGCGCCTGTTCACCCGGCACAGCTTCGCGGGCACGTCGTTGCAGATGATCGCCGACGACCTGGGGTTCACCAAGGCGGCCGTCTATCACCACTTCCACACCCGCGAGGAGTTGCTCAACGCGGTGGTCGAGCCGGTGTTCGCCCAGGTGCGCGCGAGCATCGAGCAGGCCGAGGCGCAGCGCGGCCGCAACGCCCGGGCCGAGCGCATGCTCACCGGCTACGTCGAGGTGGCCGTGCGCAACCGGAGCCTGATGGCCGTGCTGGCCGGTGACGCGGGCGTGATCGAGATGTTGCGCGCGCAGCCTGAGTTCGGCGACCTGATCAACCGGCAGATCAAACTTCTCGCGGACCTCGAGCCCGGGCCTGCCGGGCTGGTCAGGGCCGCCGTGGTGCTGGCCGGCATCGCCGGCGCGTCCCAGCCGATCCTGCTCGACCTCGATGACGACGCCCTGCGCGGGCACTTCATCGACACCGGCCGCCGAGCCCTCGGGCTGCGCGCGCCGCGGCCGCGGCCGTAACCCATCCTTGTTCATTGTCAGAGAGTGAGTCCCGCCATGCCCACGATGAAGTCAGTGCAGACCGGCGCCCAGGGCGGCATCGCGGTCGTCGAGGTCGAGCGCCCGGCTCCCGGTCCCCGGGACGTGCTGATCCGGGTACGCGCGTGCGGCATCTGCGGCACCGACGTGACCTTCCTGCACATGGGCGGCGGTCCCTTCGGCCCGGGCGGGCAGATGATCCCCGTGCCGCTGGGGCACGAGCCGGCGGGCGAGATCGTGGAGGTCGGCGCCGAGGTCGCCGGGCTGAAGCCGGGCGATCGCGTCGTCGTCAACCCGCAGGCAGCCCCCACCGGCATCATCGGCTGCGGTGGCGCGCTCGGTGGCATGCGTGAGTTTCTGATCATCGAGGACGCCGTCGTCGGCAAGAGCCTGGCCGTCATCCCCGACTCGGTGCCCTACGACGTCGCCGCGCTCAACGAGCCCATGGCCGTCGCGCTGCACTGCGTCAACCGCTCCGAGGCCCGGCCGACCGACAAGGTCGTCGTCTTCGGCGCCGGGCCCATCGGCCTCGGCGTCACCATCTGGCTCAAGCTGCGCGGCGTCGCGCACGTGACCGTCGCCGACGTCATCCCCGAACGCCTCAAGACGGCGCTGGCGGTCGGTGCCGACGCCGTCATCGACTCCTCCCGCGAGGACGTCACCGCACGGCTGACCGAGCTGCACGGCCGGGGCGCCAACGCCCTCGGTCAGCCCCGCCTGGACACCGACGTCTACATCGACGCGGCGGGCGCGCCGGCCGTGCTGAACACGGCGCTGGCCTCGGCGAAGTGGGGCACCAAGCTGGTCATGGTGGCCGTGCAGAAGAAGGCCGAGATCGACCTCTCCGCGATGCTGCGCAGCGAGATGACCCTGATCGCCTCGATGGGTTACCCCACCGAGATCTTCGAGGTGACGCCGCAGCTCGCCGAGCACTGGGACCGCTTCGCCAAGCTCATCAGCCACCGGGTTCCGTTCGCCGACGCCGAGCGCGCGTACCAGCTCGCGCTGACGCCGGGCGCGGCCGAGAAGGTCATCGTGACCTTCGACGACCCGCGGTAGGCGGCGCCGGGCCCGTCGTCACCCCCGGCGCCGCCGGGGGTGACGACGTGCTCAGGCGCCGATGCTGGCCTGTGGTCCGGCGTACGTCCTGAGCAGGCTCGGGACGTCGGCGGCCGGGTCCAATGTGTACGAGTAGTAGCTGCTCGGGGTGAACGCCGAGCCGAGGGTCGACTGCTTGCCGGTGGAGTTGACCACGATGCTGCCGCTTTGCTTGAGCTGTGCGGTCGTGTCGGGGTAGTAGGGGTCTTTGA
>Ga0307516_10002884_pt1 | contig 22599 bp, 29 predicted proteins | sample 19_EM_MG_FD_203310 | JGI IMG/M metagenome (GOLD analysis project Ga0307516, IMG submission 203310) | Populus trichocarpa ectomycorrhiza microbial communities from riparian zone in the Pacific Northwest, United States - 19_EM | ecosystem: Host-associated > Plants > Roots > Unclassified | place... | reverse complement strand
TATTCTGATATGCAATTGATCATTGTGCACTAACAATGTTAATGCATTATCATCAGTGCTCAATTATGCTGGTTCAATTGTAAGGGTGTTTAATTACTGATATTGAGGTATATTACAATATCACTCTTATGTATGTTTATAATGTATATCAGGGAATATCATTTCTTCCCCAGTTTCCTGATGCAGCACCTACTAGTGTCTGGACTTACCTCCTCATTAGTCCCCTGCATCCCTGGACCTCCTAGTAAGATCATCGAGGAGAACCGGTCTTGACACTGTGCCTGCACCACCACAGTCACGACTGCGACCACTGCCATGGGAAGGAGTCGATGGGGGAGGCTGGTCAGTCCCTTGGACGCCAGCAGGCACAGGGAGAGACATGATGGAGAGAACAAGAGATGTGTTATCACTCACCATCACACCAGCCACTCAGCCACATTCTCACATTGGAATTTGAATGTTGCTACACAGCATGAATATTTGAGTAGTTTTTTCTGACATATATTCAATGCTAGTTTTAACTTTGAATCACCCTAATGTATGATACTCAGAAGTCGGGTGCAGTGTAATAGTGACCAAATTAATTGCCGCAATCCATTACAAAGAACACCCTATGATTGTGACAGTCCGTTCCATAATTTCAATCCCCACAGGCCACGAGAGACCTGATGGCAATCAATGTTCTACTGGTCCGTACTTGGGAGGCTATTGTAGATGGGACAAAGATTCTCCCATGCAGCTACAGGTGGTCAGTCAGACTCATCCTAGACACCTAAATTGACCATCAACACGTACAGTCCACAACGTCAGCCTGGGCAGTCCCATCTGGATTCTCGGCAAACACGATTGCCATACCTCTGCAACCAAGGTCAAGAGCCAATACTTCATAAGTTCAATAGATTACTAACCTTTGCAAATGCCAATCAATATGACTGAGCAGTGGTAATTAATACTGTATCCCTGAAGAGCCATGTAGGGACATACCAATGCAAAAACCAAGGACCGGAATTGTCAGTGAAGAAACGAATAGTAACGTTATCGGATGTGATGCCATTGTTGGAGCCAATGTTGACGGTATCACGGCGGACGGGGTTAACGTAGTTGTAAGCCGTGCTACTGGCGCTTCTCACAACAGAGAACGCATGCTGTAACAGTTGATTGAACACATGCAGAAGTAAGGATCACGCTTACTTACACCGTGCAGGTGGAACGGATGCTGCTATAGGTCAGCAAACATTTTGCATGAGCCGTGACTAGTGCTTACAGGTGTATTCAGGAACGTCGTCGGCATCGAGATCTCTACGACCTTGTTGAGCGGTAGCGTGTAAACTAATCCTTGAGGTGCTAGCTGGGAAGCACTGAGCGCTCCACTTAGGATTTGCAATAATACCGGCGTGGTGGGAGGTCGATACGTTTCCCCGTTCATGTAGAATAGCAGTGAAGTATTATCCATAATCGAAACCAGGTCGATGGAGACGTCGGCACCACCGGGGTAAGGGAGACCAGGAACAAGCGAATCACCATAAGCATGGAGATTTGTTTCGATAAGAGGATTGACAGGCGGCCATGTACTGTTTATGGGTTCCGTCTCTGGTCCAGCCCCGACATAGCGGAGGATGGCCGAGTTCAGCCCATTTGTGAAGTTAGAAGCGTAGCTCCCTGGCAGAGCACGTATCCAATAGTTATCGACAGGCTGATTAGCCTCCAAAATAAACGAGTATCGTTGCCCAACATAAATAGGTATTTCGTTGACAACGAGCGGAAGCGTGGTTTGTCCATCGGCTTCAATGACGGTGAGATTATGATTGACGATTGAAAATAGAATATGCGGTTTGCAGGCCATGTTGATCAACCTGAAACGGTATCTTTTGCCTTGTTCGACAGTGATAACCGAGAGGGGAACATCGGGTCCACCAGGATATCTTCCAAGTCCATTGATAAGGATTGCGGCCGGATTATCGGCGGCTCCAACATTGTAAGCGATGGCATGATACCTATAAGGTGCGTCAGTGGTATCACAATTTGAGGCTCCTACGCGGCTAACCAGTCCAGCAACGTAATAACTGTCGAAGCTGAAAGGAACTGGTGAATACCATTCCGAAAATGGGAGTTCAGAATAGCATACCGTCGTCAACATCGTATAGGTGACGGTAGGGATCATTCTCATCGTAAATCACTATCGGTCCACGCAAGCCATCGCAGTACTGGAGGTTGAAATGCGAGTGGTACCAAAAAGTCCCTGCCTGCTGATCGACGTCGAAGCTATATAGGAAAGAGTCGCCAGATACGATTGGGCACTGTGTCACGAATGCAGCTCCATCCATGGCGTTGGTGTGATGCTGGAAAAGTCCATGCCAATGCTTGTTAGGAGGGCGGGTGAGCTATGGGCTTCAGTGTAGTCCTAGAGAGACCTACAATGGATGTGCTTTTATTCATGGACTCGTCAGTAAGCAAGTCCGTGACATTGATGTTCAGATGATCGCCCTGCATATGTCGTGAATCCAACAGCAAAACTCAGAATTATTGTTGGCACCTTGCACGCCGTGATGAGGGGACCAGGCGTTGTACCGTTCACAACAATGGCACTTGAATGAGATCCAGTGTGAGCAGAGCAGTGTCACAAACCCTGACTTGCAGGACATACCTTCTGTTGAAGCCATCTGGTGCAACATACGCATTGCTGACGACGAGGCCCGTGTTTTGGATGGTAGCAGTAGTCACTGATATAAGGGCCAGGCAGGACCAGAGCTTCAACGTCGGCCTCCGCATTTCGACGTTCTTCAACTGGTAAATCCTAGGGCACGGTGAACTTTCTCAGGTGTTATAAGTGACCCGAAAGTCGTACGTTCCATCCGGAGCCAGCGCTGAAGGCTATTCCATTACGAGCCCTCTGATTCCGCATGTCAACCTGTCAATGCAAATGCAAGCGGTGAGCAATATTGCCGCACTTACTTACGGCAAATTAACACGGTAAAGCCTTGCCAGCATCGCCCCGCGGAGGTACGTCGGCACAGATCAATCATTTGAAACCTTCCAACTGATCCGGGCTGTGCAGCTTGAGGCGGGTTGTAACGGTGATATTCTGAAAAGTACCTTTTTGTTGCGTGGCGGCACTGGTCTGGCTTTGGGAGACTAATGCAAGACAAATTTAGGACTTCAAAAGACAGAGTCCAGGATGATCTTATAATAGGACTACCAATATGAATTACAACAAAATACGCGTAGACCACTCAGCCCCTGATCATTTCTTGCGCTTGGACGCTGGAGATGCGCGCCTATCAGGACTGTTTCGCCGACGAATATGTGCGGTGGACTCACCATGTTCTTTGATACCAGATGCCTTGCGTTTCCCTCCTGTCTTTGGTTCATCTCCAGTAATATTCGCGGTTGACTTGGTGTCAGGAGCTGCAAGGGAATCTACCTCATCCGTGCATTTCGGACAGAACCATTCGCCTTCTGGAATGGTCTGCAGTGGAGGGTCAAGGCAGCCCAAGTGATATGGATGGTCGCACTTTCGAAACCAGTGAGCCAGCGAGCCTATCGGTGAGCAGGAAAGTAGAAGCTGACCTTGTCACATTCCAACGGGGAATCATCTTCCCCGTTGTCATTCCCACACACCAAACATAGTTCTGGAGCGTCAATCTCAAGGGGATGCCGGGGAAGCTCAGACAACTTGTCATCTGGCTTCGCCAAGAATATAGTGGTGTGTTGACCTGCCGCTACGCTAACCGGAGGAGGAAGCGTTTTGATCAGAAAGACGGATTGCTGACAATAAGCCTACCTGAAGACCCCGATACCGAGCAGCGGCTGATGGCGGGTAGGCTTAGTTGCACTTTTTGGTTCATCTGGTCCGAGACCAAGTTCACCTGGGATCACATTGAAGACCTTCTTGCGTAATGTCACGTGGGACTTTCGTACCATTGGCAGCATTCTGGCCATATGCTACAGTCAAAACGCTTCCATCGTCATCTGTAGTGAGCGCAAAGTGCGTGACACCTCCACAACTGGCGGCCGATATCTTGCATCCCCTATGGTAACGTGTTGAGCTCACATCTTGCAGATCCAAGTCCTGACGTACATTAAATCTTGGATGTATCGGAATGACGAGTATGGAGAACCGGCAGAGCCTGAATACACGGATTCAGAATTCCTCAATGACGTTTATGGCCATGGCCCTACCTTCTCCGCTGTTTTTCCACTATTGCAAAGGATATGAGAAGGAGCCCTGCCAGGTGATCTTCGGGCGACGCACCTTCCCGGCCATCCAGTACATTCGTTGCTTATCTATCACTACACTGTTAGTTGTCCCTGCGATTATTTGTGCTCCCATTGTTATCTCATCCGGGCCAGCAAACTGTAGTGGAACGTATGTGAGCGCAAGCAGTGTATGCAAGAGTACAAAGTACCTGGGGCACTACTTTAGGGATCAGTGCATCTTGTTGATTCCCGAGGCCTAATCGACAATAACCATTATAACCCCACACATACACTACCCTGGAAGAGCATTCAGAAAAGCGGGGCATAAAGTTGACCATCAACTTGCCCCCTGGAGTCAATAGCAATGCTATGTTGAGGACCACAGGCAATATTAGTAATGAATGTATCGTCGAGACCTTTCACAGGTACTAAGAAGGGAGCGTTAGCAAAACCAATCATATTGGAACAAAAAGAAAACGACGCAACCGGGCTCAGGTTCAATGTCATAAGCACTCTTATTACCAGTAGTAATATGTTCACCGGTCCTTCCATTCCCAAGCTGTCCTTTTTCACCGCTTCCAAAAGAGAAGACTTCGGCGCATTGGTTTTGGTTGTGAAGTTGACGGCCAAAGCATACCTTTTCCGCTTTCCGTAAGCACGATAGAGAAAGTGATTCCTGCGGCTGCCTTAACAACGCGCTGTCGTTTCCCATCGAGATACGGTCCGTCCACTGCTTTGAAAGCTGGAATCTGAGGTGACACAGGGCATCCACACTACGCTCGGGTGAGTGAGTCCTGAATGGAGAATGTCGACCATCAAGACTACCTGTCCAAAATTATTGGCACCTGCCGACCACACCTGTCCATGGCTGTCCACCAGCAAAGAGTGACTTCGCCCACACGCCGCATGTACGAATCGAGTTCCGGGTTGTGCCCCGAGGTCAGTCGCTCGCACTCGTCTGGGCTCATTTTCAGGTATCATATCCACATTGGTGAGTCCCAGCGCGCATGGTGCATTACGGCCAAACATCCAGGCAGCGCCATGTATATCTAGCGCCATGAAATGACATGCGCAACAGGATGCATGGATGGAGGTTATTTTGACGTTGCTCAGCGAGCGGAGTATATGAGGTTCGAGTAAGTCGGGTCTATGGTTGTTCCACGTTCAACACTCAGCTTCTTCACATAGAAAACGTGGGATGCACGCGTACGCTTCAGGATTACCCTCTCCCTTACCTCCACGCTCTTTGCGACCAAGTTTAGGCCTACAAACTGCGTCAAAATTGTCATTGGACAAGTTGGAAGTGGAAAAGCGTATTACCAGTCAGTTCCTCCACATATCAACACTAGATTTAATTCCGTCAGAGAAATACCTGGGGCAGACACCTTGGCAAGTTGTCTACTGACCTCTTCCCCACTGTATCTCCTTTGTATCTCCTGTGATGGACGAAGCCATTGTTATGCGCAAACACCAGGTATGAGGACAAAGTCTGTGCTTGGGCGCTAATTGTACGCTCCCAAACTGTCATTGCTTCTGTTTTTGGGTCTTCTATTTACGACAGGACTTCCATAGCAGCCAGCAAGTACACAAAACCAGCGGTAGGTAATACACCGACAGTTCATATTCCAACTGAGATCGGAAACCACAGTCCGATTATGCCCCGTCCCCCGATCCGAAGACGACTGTGTACATTAGGAGTTAGTTTGATAAATGAGACACAAAAACGTGTCACTAACGCAATGTAATTCCGATGCGCTCTATCTGGCACTGATGAATGGAAGGGCTAAGCTATACGCCACGAAATCTATAACATGAAGGAAATGCGCACCTCGTAATCGTCCCCTGTCAGGATCAGGCTGTCCCCATGCACCAGGGTCAACGAAAAGGCAGGCAGAGTTGGTCCGCTTTGCTTTGCCTTGCCCACGTTATCTTTGTCTTTCCCCTTTCCTTTACCTTTCCCCTTACCTTGGGTAGGCACTACCACGTCTGATCCGATGGGGTCCTTGGCCCGTGGTGCAGAGACCGGTCCGTCAGGACCCTGAGTCTGGTCGTGTCCCACACTCGTAGATCCATGATCCCGGATCTCCCCATTCTCCATAACGACGTTGGGAACTTCCTCGGCAGAGGCCATAGATCCCCAAGAAGCAACTTGGTCCTGAGAGGTAAAAGTACCCAGTTCCATGCTTAGAGACCCACCATCCTGGTTCATCTCCGCCATAACAATGTCGGGCGGTTCGCCAACAGCGGTGCAAGTATAGCCAGCTTGGTCGGCGACCCCCGATGTATGAGCCTGCACACCAAGCTGTATGTGATCTTCCATAACAACGTCCGGTATTTCTCCACTCCTAGCGGACCCCCTACCAACTGCGGAAGAATCTTGGATGGGCGCGGTAGCAACGGAATTATTGCCAACTTGGCCTGCCCGCTCCTCAGACGGAACACCATTTGCTTGACGAGACAACACCGCAACCTGGTCTATCTGCTCCTTCGGCGGCAGATATCCCGTTTGATGGAACGCAGATTGAATTATCCGTTCCTCCGGCGGTAGACCTCTCTTCTGATGTGAGGCAGCCTGGTCTATCCGTTCCTCCGGCAGTAGATATCCCGTTTGATGAGACGCGGGCTGAGCTACCACTTCTTCTGGTGGTAGACCTCTCTTCTGATGCGAGGCAGCCTGGTCTTCTATCCGTTCCTCCGGTGGTAAACCTCCCGTTTGATGGGATGCAAACCGGTCTATCCCTTGCTCTGGGTGCAGGCCTCCGGTTTGATGGAACACAGCTTGATCTAGCACTTCCTTTGACGTCAGACCGCCAATTTGATGGGAAGCCGACGCCGCATTAGCTACTCGGTCCCCAGAAACAGCAGCTGGAAGCACAGGAACGTCGTGATACCCCCCTTTCGGAACAAAGTGCAACGTCACTTCTTCTCCTAGACAAAGCATAACAACCGGTGTCTTCTTGGCATACAAAACCTTCCACTACACACCTCGTCGGCGGGTCGTGTTAAGTAACGTCAACAAATAATGCCTCGCGCTCATTGATCAGCGTACACTCACTCTTTTATGAGTCCCCGTTGACGACCATGCCAACACAGATATCTGACCAAACCAGGGCCTCTCGAGCTGTCCGTACCATTCCGCCAAATTAGCCAGATAAAGATATGTTCTGGCAATGCAGTGTGGGACACCGCCCGGAAGGGTGAGCATCGGTGGATCTCGATCAGTTGCAGTACCGATTTTAGTTGCATACGTAAAAAATGGACCTGTACAATCCACCAGTTGTGCAGATTAGTTCGCCGAATAGGAGGGCGAGTGATAGGGAATACTTGCCCGAAGCGCCTTCACGACTCAACATCACATGTCGTTGGATGTCTTCCAGGAATTCATTGGCCACCCCTTGAAGCTCCTCCTTGTTCCCCGTAAAGACATGCAACGCTTTAACGCCCTCCTTGAAAATATACATGTACGTTTTCATCCCGGAGTCCCAGGTAGCTTCCTCCAGGCCAATATGGTGGGAGACGTTGTGCCAAGGGCGGATAACGATCGATGAATTGTACACGTCCCGCAATTTAAACAGCGGATCTGGCTTTCCCAGTGCGCTTCTGGGGGTTATCTTTTTTTCCAAATGACGCCAATCAGCATACCCTCCTAGATCAGCCAGCAGAAAACAGGACAAATCAATATCATACCTTACATTCCAAGCTTTTACATATCTGGTGGCGGAACAATGTTTGGGCATTGATCATGCCACATTGACGGCAGAACCAGCCTCTCGGGAAAAACTCGCTGGGTTCAAAGTGGGCGAGAAGATCCAACGGTATATGGCAGTGATAGTGTGACCTGATATCACGTGGACGATGCTTTGGGACCTTTTCCGTTACCATTGTTTCTACTTCTGCCTCATTCTCTGCATGTGAGTGTCTCTCCACCGCTGATGCCGCGCCCGTCTCCGTCTCTCCGGAACCAGTCCACCAAGGGCGGGATACATCTAGCACGGCAGCTTTCGCCGCGCCAGATACTGCCGTTTGTGTAGCATTACCTGGTAGATTGTCTGATAAAAACTTTTCCCCACCAGGTGCCCACTCAAGACCGATATGCCATCGAATAAGACCACGGGCAGCTCCACCCGTGTCATCGACCTCACACTCTATAATCTCTTCCTGAAAAAATTCATCGTCAACAGAGACAAATTAGACTCGACCATCCCGCACGCACACGTAATTCGGAAATAAAGAAGTAGCCAAGACATGTGTATCCATATTCCGAGGGTACCGGACATGGATTAATGTGGCACGCTCTGGAGCACCATATCAGGACTGGCACGAGCAACTCTTGGGCTTCCAACAGAACCTGGACCTCAGGAGGTCTCTGGGTGGGAGCTGTAGCGCCCAGTGATTGTGATGGTTCCTCCATCACTGAAACAATACAACATTATTATAAATGAGCAATGAGCTCACCGAGACGCTATGGAGTGGGCTGTGCCCTCACCGACATCATGCACCTCCACGTTGGAGGCCGCTGGAAACATCAAGACCGGCTCCTCAGGTTCGGTAGCTGATTCTAGCTGAGGAGGATGCAACGCAGTATCGTTGGAAGCAATGACTAGCAGTGGCTCCATCAACTGTCGCACGCCGTACGGGGGGAAATCAGGTGCCTGACTAGTGCTAGGACAGCTATTGGGACAACTTTGCTGATAGGTCGTATCAACCAAGGAGCGCACTTGCGTCTCGAGCTGTTGCGGTTCCGCATGTGTAATAACTTGTTCAGGGGTGCATAGAGGTATTTGTGCGCCACCGCATGATATGGGGGTATTGTGCGCTCGAATAGCTGCCAAACTTTGTTCGGCGCTACAGTGGCTAGGGGTATCTCCCGAACTGCGCGCTTCCACATCTTCTCGGGGCTGTGCCAGGGTCCGAGCGCAATTATCGACAGCCTCTGTTACAGCAGAAACCAATGGTCGAAGGGCGGACGAGTCGCATAGATAACTCCACAGCCTGCGATGTGAGATTTCTTTAAAACCAGGAACTGTGGGTGTGGAGAGAAATCGGACATACATGGAGATATTTAAGGTGAGAGGACCAGACCATGTATCTTGTGGGTAGTTGTCATGAATGATTAATATTGGTGTTTCGGAGTCTATCCAGGCAAGTCCACTGGTTGCTTTTTTGAGGTTGGGAAATATGACCAAGAGGTCAGCTCGTGACTGAAAGCGAGCGTGAGATATGTACAGCATTTGATGGAAAACTATGCCTACATGCGTCCATACCCGCGGTCGGCCAATAAATGGGGTGCGGTGTGGGGGAGCAACATTCGCAAAAAATTGAGCAGCTTTCTTGCTTGAAGGCTTGATAAATGACCATTTTGGCTCGGCGGGCCCTACTGGTTGAACATCCACGAGAGCAGACAGGACTGCAGATTTCTCTGTAGCCTTTGCAGCCTTGGGTCGCCGTGGAGGTTGCTCGTCCCCAAGTGAATCTATTACAACCTTTTTCGACCGCTTCTTCGGGAATATAGTCCCTTGTGGGCTCGCACATCGTTTTGTGGGGATAGACTTCCTTGGCCATCGCGTGAGCTGCTTCCCATCGTTGAAAGGTATCTTCCTTGCAGCCCGAAAAGATGATAAGCGGGAGTAATGAAGTAAACTAGTAGTACGTACCCATCTTCCGCAGCGTCCGCTCCCACTACCACATGCCATGCGGAGCCTTCTGCTTCGCTCTCAGGACACTTATTTTTCGTACGTTTAGAAATTTTCGGTCCAGGGAGGACATCATATCCATCCCCGACACGTGTACATGTTCTCCCTGACTTTGCACACCGCCCACACTTCGGTAAAGCGCGTGAACACGCCTGAGCGATAGAGGTGCAATACTGGCAACGCCGTGGAACAACGAATTTTGATTTCTTATTCCCTTCGTCGCAGAGCTCGAAGATAAAGGCTGGATCGACAGCTTCGTGGTATGTCCCTGGTTCTGGAAGGGTTGTAGGTCTGCGCACGGGTGTGTCCCATGCTTGGACGATGTCTGGGATGACAGTGTCTAGTTGGCCGTGTTTAGTTGCTGGTTCGGGCTCGCCCTCCATGACCATTGACTTGAATGTCCATAACTGCAGTTAGCGCTTAGCTGTCAGTGGATCCATGCATTGACTTCCTAAACAAGCATTTTGTTCACACCACTAGTTTAAGGCTGAGCGTCTCTTTGTCATACGTATAGTACGTCTGGCATGTCTTCATCGCAAACCACGGAAGAAACCTACGAATCACAGAATGACCAGCGACTGGACGAACTGCATTCCAAAATACGAACATTAAGAGGCGCAAGTGGCATTGTCATTTATTCCAATCACAAGACAAACCTTTGAAACAGGTTACCACCGACATATACGATGATGCAGAACGCCAGAACCTGACTCTCGATAATACCGTGCGTTCAGCTTGAATAGGTATTGCGTGCGTATCCAAAGACTTACTGTATACGTTGTACAGAACGACACCTTTTCTTCCCTGTCGTCCTCACTATCACACTCCTCGCGCCGTGCTGCCCAAGCCTTTGGTCTTTCTGGGCCTGGAGGTGTTCGTCAAATGCGCATCATCCTGTACACAGCTGCTGGGTTCCTCCTTCTTTGGGTACTTTGGCAGTTGAAAGGCTTCTGGTGGGCTTCCTCGGGCGAAGTTTAGGGCATGTATGCATCCACACCGCCTAAAGCGAACATGATCCTGACCTTGCACATCGATATCTCAATTAGGTGAATTTTATTACCTTCATTGACTTTATATGCATACCTAGGATATGGCAGGTCCATGTCGCTTCTGCTTTCGGATGACGAAATCAGGCTACTTCAGTAAGAAGATGAATCTGTGTCCGCATCAGAAAGAAAGCCAAGTCATGCAAGGATTGACATTGAGCCACCTGACTTGGAGCTGGTACCAAAATGAGACGGTTGCGCTCTTCTCAGAAATGCTCCCGTTCTTCAGAAATGGTCGAGTTGTGGCAGGCTCGATAGACAATGGGAAGTGTTTTGTTGAGCAGTTAAGTGAAACGGAAAACGGCATTATTGAGCGCTAACCAGGATTCGATGGCGTGCATTGTTTTCCTACGATGCTTTTCAGTATCCTTCGACAGCACTGTTTGTGGCTCGGAGCCCCGCATTGAGGGATCAATATTTCAATGTTGTCGTCTTCAGATTGGCAATGGATGTACCAAGACCATTGTGCGACAAGCACTTGGGTGTCGGTCAATAGCTTATTGACGGGCTGTTCGCACAGCTAGAATGCAAAAGTAAAGGACTTTTTGTCTTTACAAAAGCCCCTCCCACGTCCATACCCGCTAGACAGTCCAGGTCACCTGCTTCAAGAATCTTTCACACTCCTCTATATTGCATCTTCTTCCTGCCTTCAGCGCATTCCTTTGGGATGGTATCCATAGCCTTGAGGCAACATATCAGTCAAGATGCTCCAAATGAGAACTCATCGTCGATGCGCCTCACCCGTTCTGCGAGTGACCTTTTTCCCATCTATTAATAAAACGGAACGTTGATGGAACAAGGAAAGTTTTTCCCCGCACACAAATACAGATGATTTAAGGTACATATGGATCAATTATACAAGCTTCGTCATGAGTGTTTAACTAGCACTGATCAGCTAGAACTTGAACCCCCCAGCAAGAGCCATCACATTATTTGGGTCTACTTCCTGCTTGATCGCTCTCAGGGACTGTACGTTATCCCCATACATTCTCTCGAGTGGCGTGTCGAATATAGCGTAGTTGGTATACAGCGATGCGGTTTTAATGTCCTGTCCCAGCTCAAGCGCCTTATTGAATAGCTTGGTAGCGCTTGTACGTGTCGCATTCTGCATCAGTTCATCGACTGATGGGAGTGTCCATGCGAAGTATATGAAGAGTATGGAAAGACCGCGATCGCGCGAGCCAGGGTAAGCTGAAGCTGAAGTGTTATGGGAGAAGATCGTCGGTAGGTAGGGCTCTATACTGTACGTGATGTATGTCCCGGAGAATTGGACGAGATATTCGCCCCAGTACTGAGATACAATTGTGATTCGCCTTACGCTCAGATGAGGATTAGACTTACGTTGGCTTCCTCCGTGACTGCTTGGAGTAGGTCAGGCGGATATCCTGTCACAGAGATGGTGTTAAAGATGCCTCTACCCAGACTTGTGAGTGTACCAATCACTGTAGAGATGGCTTAGGTGGCTTACCGTAAATTCTCCGTCAAGTTCGATGGAGAAGATGTGACCAGCGACAGGAATGAACGTGTGCTAATGTTCCTAGTCAAGGAAGGGATCGATAGGAATTTGTCAAACATCCCCGCTGGTGGGGTGGGTCCATCATAAAAGAGAATCTCGGTGGCTATGGGCTAAGACACAATTGGCAGCGTGCACTTCCATCGTATGGATTCTGGAACTCACTACACCAACAACATACTCGTACGTCGTGATAATTTGAGCCTTGGGATCTGAACAGTTTGCTGCGAAATCGGCAGTGGCTGCAGTAACCTGATCTATGAAAATCCCAAGGTGGACAATGGTGCCGCCCTGCAGATCACTGTCAGCGAATTCAAGCACAGGAGATAAATGTAAGACCTACCCAAACCTGGCCTTGGGGAAAGGTCTTCAGTGTAAACCGTGTCACAATACCCTTTTGGTCGGTCAGTTCAGCGCATCGGGAACAATATGAGGGTACAGCATACAAAATTGTTGAGCCCTCCCTGAGATGACGTCAACATTTGGGCGTGACCATGATGCGTCGTCTGACACACCTTGAGAGCAAAAAACAAGTCCTGGTACGAGGTCTGGGTAGCGTTAACGACCTCGCCACTGGGCATGACGAGCTCAAACGCTTCAACGTTGTCAATAGCCAACCCGTATTCGTTGGACAACCATGAATACCCTGACGACAAAAGCGTTGATTTATAATTCGCAGTGCATTGATTGAAAGATCCACCTCCGCCAAGAATTAGGCCTGCGACGCCTACACCAGTAACCCTTCCACCAACAACGTTCACTCCATATGGTTCGAGGGCGGCATAAACATCATCCCAGTTCAAGCCCGCTCCAACTATGACTGTATTTGTGGCCGAATTATATGTTACCTCAGAGAACTTGGACATTGCAATTTGCACGCCTGTCGTGGACGAAAAACCAGGATTTCCTGTATGGCCCGCGCCCTTCACCTGGTGTAATCGAGTTAGGTGGCTCCACTGACTGGCCAGGTAGTGATTCAACGTACCGCAAAAGGACACTGGTTCTTTCCTATGATTTGGAGCTGCCATAATAATTCTGTAGGATTACAACCAACAAGTAACTCTTTCTTGAACTTACCGCAATGCCGACGTCTTGCGCAGTCGCAGGCTCAAAAGAACATACGGCTAGCTGCGTGCTGCTAACTGCCCAGTGATAAATATCATTCTGGTATTCATCCCCTAGAAAGCTTGTAAGTAGGCGACAGCCACTTAGACTAAGACGCGCGATAATCTTACCAACGTAGTATACTGCAGATTTGGAAGAGACGGAAGATGCAATTGCTTCACATGTTTTCCGGACCACGGAGGGGTCAATGGCGGCGGCAAGATTGCAGGCCACTGCGCCCACCAAGACGACGATGGAGGGAAAAGTGAAATGCATGGTCGGACGTAGCGCCTCAGGAGATCCGACAGCGCCATTATTTATATCCTTGATAGCGATAGTTCATGTTTGCGGCGAGGGCAGTGTTTTGTCACCACCCCCAATGAGATGCTCCGAGACCTGCAAGACCAATTACGCTATGAACTCTCTGCATTCCTTCAATATTTACTCAAACCGTTCGATGCGATGCGGGCAAAAAGGGGGGTTATCTTACCATAGGCCCTGCGTAGAAGCGCGGCGAAGGCAGACAAGACCAAAGAAAGTTACTCTTCTTAGGAGGCATTAGTCCCTTTGAACATGGTCAAATACCCACACTAAGAGGTACAAATGAACAGGCCTTATACTTAATGAGAGTTAGTGGCAAAAAGCGAGATCGGAAGGGATGAAGTCAATCAGACAGTATGCCGGATATGAACCACTGGCACAGTGAAGGATTGAATTACATACTAAGGTCGGGACCTGGCCCAAGACGAGACCTGTAGGGCGCTGAATAGGTCACTTAGTTACTTTGCCGTGTGAGCACCGTGACGAGGCAGAGAAAAGTCACTATATTCAATAGCCACGTACTACAATTCGCCCACTCGGATATGAGAGGGAGAGGTGGGGCGTGAAGAAAAGCCTAGTACATGCGGCTACATGGAAGAACGGCGGAACACTGAGAAGTGAGATGGTTTGCTGTGCTTTACATTCCCGGGCCCGCGCTTGCAGCCGGTCTACAATCGGGATCGATATCGGGCGCATGTGTCCAGCGCTTGCCATGTAGCTTTTTTGGACAGTACAGTGCGGAAGAGGTCAGTTACAACTTGCCAAAGTGTCTGGAATCCACGAATCTGACGATTTTATGCTCCGATTCAATACAGCATCGGAGCACTTTGATGTTAGACTTGCATTGCAATCCCCCCCTGCTTGAAACAAGGTGCCTGCCGTGGCAACGGCCCTGTTCTTGTACCGATAGGACGCCCCAGTAATACAAGTATATCGATAAGCACGCATACAGTGTAACTTACTAATTTCAAACCAAGGTCAAGGCAGTCAAGGACCTGCAGAGATCTCAGCCCACTTCATGCTTATGTCCATACTCTTCCAATCCCTCCACAAACCTGACACGTTGTCAGGTCAATTAACATCTGCGCCCTCATTCCCGAGCCTCTACACCTGAAGCATATCCGTCCCCCTAGCCTCGGGTCTCCGGGGGAAATTGGCGTCGCATATGGTACAGGAGCGGTCATACCCATGCCCAATACAGGATTATGCACGTAGTATGCAGGGCCTGTGCCAGAATGGTGTGGTTGGAGAGGTAAGATGGGCTGAGAAATTGATCGGGTGTGAGAAGTCGATGAATCTGGCGGTGAAACGATGCATCCCATGCGAGGAGCACGAGAGCTCGACGTCACACGCTGTGGGGTACGCGGAAGTGGGCGCTGCATTCTGCTAGTGCTGACGTCTGCTGCGGACGAAGACCAAGGTGCGTATGTAAGTGCGCCGGTGTATGGTTTAGCGTATTTGTCCCAACATTGGCGGCATGGATGTGTAGGGTCGTAGTTTTTGTAACCGGTATTCCGGCCTTGTGCAAACGAACACGGCATTACATGGTGTGAACTGAGATGCAATGGTACTCACATTTGGGGCAGAGATAATTCTTTGGATAGACAAGCAGCATTCCGTCTCTTAATAGAGGGTGCCCGGGAACTGGTGTTCTCGTTGGACTGCCGTCATCGGGTACCGTTAACGTTGGGGAGCGTGAAGTCAAGTCAGTAGCTTGATTTCCCAATGGTGGTGAGGCAGAAGTTGCAGCAGGAGGCGGAGCGTATTGTCCCTGCATGGGAAGATTGGATGGTGAATATGCACCGGCGCTCGCTCGCTGTTCAGCCAGTAAGCGTTCATCGTGTGCCCCTGAAATGACGTCTACGACATCTCTGACAGTATCTATCAGGGCCCCTATCAGCCCACCGCTTCCCTGCGTCCTCGTCTTCGGATAACCGAGAGATGTAGAATACATATGGGAGCTGTGCCACGTATGGTGCTGCGGCCCATTAGGCTGTTGTTGTGGGAACGCAGAGGAAGATGGGGAAAATGCTCCAGAGTGATAGATTTGGCCGGGTGTCTGGTGCCATGGGGGGTTGTTTGCCTGTGGTACATTCCCAGTGTGTCCTGTGGGATGGGGGGTCAGTGAGGGATGCATTTGGGGTGGCTGGAACGGCCGTCGCGGTCCTAACTCGACTGTGGCTTCGCCGAGTGTCGGGTCTGGGGCGGGAGTATAAGCGGGTGGGAGGTCGTCTTCAAGTGGAATGGGGAATTGGTGGCCATTTGAAGGTGGTGCGGGTGCGGGTGGTGAAGACGGCGGTGCAGACAGTGGTCTGGTCATTGCGATAGGCTCATCTGGAGGCAGGGATGGAAGTGGTGGAGATGTAGGACGCTGTGGCTCCAAGGCAGGAGCTGGTGAGCGAAATGTATTCTTTCCAGACATGAAATTGGAGCGAACGCCGTATGGGTACGAAGGAAGTCGACTCCGCAGTTGTTATCTGAGTGCAAGTAGTAGGCGATACAAGCATCGCGTCATTACACCCCTCGGTTGGGGGTCGGAGCTTCGCTGCTACATTCAAACCACTCCATCTACGGTTCAGGTTAAAGATGTCCAGCAAAACCGTTTCCTCTACATCCTCTCATATCCTCTCACCCTCAGTTACTCTTTTCGCTGCAGCCAAAACCAAAGATCTCACCCATCTCGTCACACCGTACAAAAATGAGGCAGTCATACGCCTACGCAACTCGACCGTGAGCTTGGTCACCCTGACCGTGATCACCTATCTATTGCCTGTCCCGTCATTATGGACAGCCCTCAGCATCGTCCGGAGAAGCCAGGATCGAGGATTCTTGTGGTGTCTTTGTGCCGCAGGTACGCCACGTTGTGTGTCTTTGGCTTGGTACTCATGCAATGCAAACGCGTCAGAATTGGCACTTTCTGCCCTTCTCGCATTGAACCTAGTTCAGGCAGTTTTTGCACTCAAGTATCCAAGAAAGCCGCTGCCACCACTACCTACATCACCCGCCAAAGGCCTCGTCACGCCCCAGAGCCAGAAAAAGCGGCGCACAATACTCGCTCCTGGTGTCCGTTTTTTTCCCTTCCCGTGCATCCTGATTGTCAGTTACTAAATCATATTGTCGATGTGTTCGAAATCAACGTGTAGACGAGCCCTCAACCTCAACGGTCTTCATTGTATGCGTCTTCCCCGATGTCTACACCCACCCGGACACTTCATTATTCTATGCCTAGTACCCCCTCTCCGTTCAATGCTTCCTTAGGTTCATCAACAACGTCTCTACCCCCGACGCCTTCACCGTCGCTCAGCGCGTACCAAGCAAGACACTCTAGTGCCACAGGACGTGAGCATAGTCCATCACCAGCACCGAGTATTATAAACCTGATCTATTTCCTCTCGTAGAATCCTTCGACGGCTTATCACTAAGTCAGCTGGCCGATGATGATAGTGATGAGGAAGATTGCTGAGCTGAATGAACGGTGCTTCTTGACGCTATGAGTCGCTGACCAGTCCACGTCGCTTTCGCGCTTTTATATTGGAGATATACATGGCAATTTAAATAACTTCATCTATTTCGTTGCGCCTCCTTCTCGTTGGCGATCTGCCCTTACCTCTCTCTTCGAAAATCCCATGCAATCAGTGCACCAGCATTCAACCAATTGGACACATCGGTTAGTTAATGCATGGATCCGCCATTCGTACTTATCATTTTGGGAGAGTGGCATTCTTGCCGCACAGGTGACTACTCAGCCCAGGTTTCTTTTTCCTCTCTGCCGAAGGTGTCAGATTCGTATATTGGTACACGCGTAATGAATCAAGATACCCCTATCATCTTTCTGTTGTCATCATCAGAGCCTTGCCAGGCTTGTAGTGATCATTGGACGGTCAATGAGGGTATAATCATAGCCATCGTTACACGCTGGACACATCGATGCCACTTTGGGAACATGCAACTAGTCGCGACTTGGAAAAATTTACTCAAATCTCATGACACGCTGTAACATCTATTGTACTATGCACAGCGAACCTCTACTGCTACTTCGAATTTCCGTGTTCTTTTCGAATTCAAAAGGTTACTTCACCTCTTGCAAAAAGTTTCGCGTGCCCTTTCAGTCTAACCACTCCATTCTCTTCGTCTAGTGTTACCCACAGATCCCCACCTCTCGGACTAACTTGCCTCACGAATATTTCTTTCCCAACTACGACGTCCACATCAGGTTGAGCAGCATAGTATGGCATCATTAATGCATGTGCGGTGCCACAGACGTGGTCTTCCATGATACCTGTCACCGGCATGAACGATCGGGATACGAAAGCTGTCTTTTGTCCGGGAGTAGCATGAGTGAGTGTATATGCATGGTAGCATCCTGTAAGCTACGTGGACGACATCATCATTGTATTAAGTATTGAAAAGCACAGTTTCAAAGTTCAAACTGACTCACGAAAGCACTAATGTCAACGTCCCTTCCCTCCAATTTCTCGCGCTGGTCAAGCACTATTATGAGACGATACCTCGCAGCGTCACAGGTTCCATGTGCAACATATTTCAACCCAACGCTGTCGGCATCCTTGCCCAGGGCTTTTCCGAGCGTCTTTCGAACGTCATTTCTTTCGGCCTCGGTTACTTCCTGCATAGCGAGTACTGGGACTGCGAGCTCGTAGAACTCGCCGTCTGCAGTGCTGTCTCTACTCCCGGAATCCATCACTCGCGAACAGATGATGGCACCGTTTGGTGTTCTGAATTTTACTACAGGGTTCCTCGCCACGTCCTGCGAAACTCCAGGAAACATGCCCCTACATATAGCCTTGGTAGCTGCGAATGTGCCATGACCACAAATGGGAGGAAAACACTCGTCGACGACAAATAGGATGTCAAATACCAAATTTTCATCACTATCTGATGATTCAACCTGAATGGGAGGCGAGAGGAATACAGTGATTGGTTGCGCGAATGATCGAGCGATCGAAGTCATCTTTGGGGCGTCTAACAGCATACTGTCTGCGGCGAGACTGCCTGGGGGAAGGAGAACGATCGCCGCAGGGTTACCGCCGAATGCGCTGTCAGTGAACGCATTGACGATGACATAGGGGAATGTGGATGTGGTTGCCATTCTGATCGAGTATGTCTTTCGTCTTGGAGATACGCTATACGTCCAGTGAGTAGGGTGTTTCGAGACTGAACCATTTAGAACTCCGTGAAAGCCTCATGGAGCTGCTTGAGCATGAGTAAGTGTGACTCGAGTTGTATGATACACACAGGGTAAGGCTGTGTATTTAGAAATCAGTTCCTGTCAAGATGAGTTGTGTAACGTGATCGGGGCCCGTATTTCTAGTTGCCGTCATCTCTATACCAGACTTTCATCGCGCTGCCGTGCGACTCGAAATTGCTTGAAGCTGAAATGAACATGGCGATAGGCTGCGCCAACGATGTCGCAATGGTGATGATCCATGGTGGTGGTTTCTCGTGAGCCGTTGTCTGCGATGAGATAGTCTCCCTGTGGGCAAACCCTCATGAAATGGAAAATAATCGTTCCCTTTCGCCTATGCCCGCGAAGCTTCCTGGAGAAAGGAGAACGATCGCAGGATGGTGTCAAGTGGTCTGTCATTGAAGGGTATAATAGAGAGATTCGGACAGCAATTCCATGCCAACTGGGTTGAAGTGCCCGACATTGACGAACCAGGGCGCGTCGACTTTACCGGTGTAAAATAATGGCAGTTTCTTTTCCTGGGGTTGCATGAGTGAGGCTATATGGTCGAAGCGTCCGAATGGCGAAGACCAACAAAAGGGTGCAGTAGTACACCTGGAACTTGGCTATTCGCTGGGCACAGTCACGACTTTGTTTACTGCAGCGACGTTGCCTGATTTACTAGTAAGTACGCCTTTGCTGATGAGGGGTACCGTGTGCAGGCGATGCCGGGGCTGGTGTAGTTGTGCCATATATAAAGCGTGTAATGAACTTCTCGTAGAAGATACCCTTTATGAATATCATCAACGCCCGTGAAGGCTCCGAAGTTCGATGCCCGCGCTCTTGGCACGCTTCTTCTCCAAAGCTGTAAAGGTGATGTTCCCGCCGCAGAAAACCTTGTTAAGAATCTCGAAAACGACGTTTGCAAGCCAGAAACATTGCGCGCTTAAAAGTTCATATTGGGGTACAAGAATGCTAGGTCCAGTCTGTGTTCAGGCCTAGGGACGAATGTCAGGGTCTGGATGTCATCATCTGATTGCTCAATACGGATCACTGCAAGGTGGGCGACATACACACAATTGTCTGGAGGTGCTGGATGCAAGCATGTGGCTGGGGCTGGCAATGGCCGAGAAAGTGGCTGTACTATTCCTTGATTAATTATTCTATACCCAAACCCAACCCAAACAGTTCACTGCTATGAATTGGATTGATGGCTTAAACAGCCACCAGTTAGGCCAATTCTCTCAGTGTTTCATCAGATTTGTTCACCACTGCAAGATGAAATCAAACTACAGCCATGAATTTTGATTTCATCTTGCAGTGGTGAACAGATCTAATGAAACACTGAGAGAATTGGCCTAACTGGTGGCTGTTTAAGCCATCAATCCAATTCATAGTGGTGAACTGTTTGGGTTGGGTTTGGGTATCACCTTGCTTGGCAAGGTCTCTGTCACCCCCATAAATCATGGGAACACTGCCCCTAACATTCCAGGCTTTGCTGCCCTCTACTTATCTACCTTCTAAGTTTGCCATAGTCAATCACTATACTCTTTTTATTTCTTTTATTTCTATTTTTTTTTGTATCTGTGGCATAGCAGTTGAAAAACTGCAAGAGCATCAGTTGAAGACAGACTAATTAAGTAGGATGCTAAGTAGTAAATTTTATAGGTAGTTTTTTTGGTGGCTTTGAGAAAAAAAGCACCGAGAAAGAACACAGGTATCACTTGGGGTAGGGCCACACAGACTCAGTGCGAGTGCATGGACCCAACCCACAATCAACCCGCGATCAACCCGCACCCACGAACCCACGGGTACTTAGCCCCTAGAGGGTAGACCTGGTGCGCACTGCTAGTGGAGGTGGTGGTCAGTGTCGTGGCACTGGTGGTCTGCTGTTGCTGTCATCGTCGTGCTGGTGGTTGACAATGCTGGCAGTGGAGGTCGTCATGGTCGTCTGTGTTGTTGCGTTGGTGGTGGTCGTCAGTGTCGTTGGTTGTGGCCATTGTGGCCGTCGTCACCAACAGTGGCCATGGTGGTTGGTGTCATCGCTGGTGGCCATGGTGGCTGTAGCCTGTTGGCACATTGATGGTGGTTGATGCGAGAAGGTGAAGATGGTGGTAAGTGCATGCATATGGAGAGCGCGTGCCATGGTGAATGTGTGTGAGTGGTGTGAGTGTGAGTGTGGCGGGTGAAGGAAGTGAAGGGCTTACCACGTGTGTGCTGTGGTGGTGGTCAACGTGAGAGGGTGGCTGCAGGCAGACGTCATATCATCATCACCATCGTGCCTCAGTGTGCTGCAGGTACATAGATGCCATCGTCAATCCACGGCAACAGTGGCCATACTACATGGGCATTGTTGTTGTCACCATCGCGCACCTGGGCAGTAGATTGTTGTCTTTGTCGTCATTTGTGCAAGTGGGTGCCATTGTTGTCATGGTCAGTGTGACCCCATCTTTGGAAATTTATCGACAAGGTTGATTGCCCTTTCTTTGTTTTTGGCATCTGCACTCGCATCCACTGCTATCTGCGCCTTCCTCTGTTGAAGTGGCATGGCAAAAAGTGTTTCCTGGAAAGTCGTTTTAGACTGAATTGCCTGCATGGAAGCATCACAACACTTACAATCCATGCACTTGCTTTCTTCCCAATATCCCTCAGACGAACTCCTGCGATATTTTATGACCTTCTGGAGATTCCTTCGTGTCGCGGGGCGCAATTCACCCTTGTCGTGGGTGCCCAGCTCAACCTCCCGAGAAATGGACTCAAGAGCACTGTAACCAACTGTCGGTGCTGTTCAATACAGCGACTTAAGCTGCCTACACCTTTCAAGACAACAAGACAACTATGCATGCCAGATTGCTTCCCTTTCTGCATCCAAGAATCCACAAAATATTGCATGCGCATATTGAAATCCAGCCGTCTTTTTCCCTCCCTCAGTCAGAATTTCTTCACATTCATCTGTATTTGCCTGCGTTATTTTGAATCAATGTTTCATGACACGACCTTTCTATTTCGATCTCGTGCTCCCTCCTGCGCTGCTCAGAACAAACATGAATATGTGATAATAAAAAGCAAGTAAAACCTCGCACAGCATCATGGTTCTCAATTTGTCGAGAATATTTCTGATGGAGGCCATTAACACCTCCCTCTATCGGAACTTTGACCCCTTTATGTATCCCTTTCTTCTTCACCTTTCTTCCGGGCACTACAATGCCACCTGGGAAGATGTCTTGGAGAGCAAGAAAGATTGTATTGGCAAACCAAGAACACTGTATGCCATCGAGGTTGATATCACTAGCATGTGTCTTGACAGCTCGCAGGAGAGCACAAAGCTGATCCGCAGAAGGTCGTGTGCTGGTAGGTGGGTATATGAGGGTACGAAGGATGTCATATTTACCCCATTTCTCAATGACACGAAGTTCCCGGTGTGCGCCTAAGTGAGGGAAGAGGTCAGAACAACCAACAACCAACACCAAATGACAACAATAAGCGAGTGGTGGTATTCCTCTGCGGTTCTGGTAGATGATCTCCACAGGGGGATGTGCTGCA
>Ga0307516_10002883_pt1 | contig 22604 bp, 18 predicted proteins | sample 19_EM_MG_FD_203310 | JGI IMG/M metagenome (GOLD analysis project Ga0307516, IMG submission 203310) | Populus trichocarpa ectomycorrhiza microbial communities from riparian zone in the Pacific Northwest, United States - 19_EM | ecosystem: Host-associated > Plants > Roots > Unclassified | place... | reverse complement strand
ACCAGTGGCACGCCCGCCTTGTACATGCGTCCGGTGAACTCGATCATCTTCGCGTACGACTTCTCGTAGCGCGCAGCGGTTGCGTCATCGGGGATTTTCATCTGACCCTGGAAAAAGCCGCGGCGCACGTCGGGCGGCATATGATCGTTCACCGCAGCGTAGGCCTTCGACATATCGCCATCGCGCTGGCGGACGAAATCGAAAAAGGACAATGTGGGATCGATCACGGTCTTGTGCTGCGCAAGGAAGGCGATGTAGTCCTGCACCGGTTTGCCGTCGAAATCCAGTTCCCCGACTTTTTCCGCTGGCAGATAGAAGCGCTCCAGTGTGCGCGTATCGGTCGTGTCGGTCACCAGCAGATTGAGCAGCACCTGATTGATGTGCTGAATCTCGTCGTAACCCTGCTCCACCGCTTCGTGCGCGCGCAGGAATGCCGGAATGTGTCCGCTGACGCGCATGCCCTTGCTGTGCGCATAGGCCGTGGTTTCCGGCAGGATCTCTTTCGGGAACGAGTTGTAGATCTTGATCTGCGGATAGCCGTGCTCGGAATACCAGTCGATCGCATGCTTGGCGCCGGCCAGATCTTTGATCACGATACCGTTGTGCACCGACATCGGACTTTCGCCTTCGATAAAGCCCGCGGGCACGACGTGTGGCCCGAGCCAGGTGCCGGCCTGTTCCTGCGCGATCAACTGCTGCAACTCCGCATTGGAGTTACCCATGTCGCGTACCGTGGTGACGCCAGCCGCCAGATGCAGGCCGCCGTCCCAGAGTTGGGTGTGCGCGTGCATGTCGAACAACCCAGGCAGAAGCACCCGCCCTGCTGCATCGACAACGTGATCGGCCTTGCGCTTCTCGTCGCCGGCCTTGCTGATCGCGATGATGCGGCCATCCTGCAGCAACAGATCGCTACCGCTGCCGAGCGTTGCGCGCTCGCTGTCGAACACGCGCGCATTGCGGATCAGCGTTGTGCCGGCCAGCAGATGCGTCAGACGCTGATTAAAAGCGACTAGCAGGTCTTTTTCAGCGGCTTTCTGCTGCGTTTCCAGCGCGGCGCCATTCTTCTCCCAACCATCCTCGATCAATTGAAAGAAACCGGGAAAAATAAACGCAAACAGCCGCGGCTCCGCATCCGTTGTCGCCCACGCGATCGTTGGCGTGAAACCAATTCCGGTCAGCGCGATCAATTGCACCTTGCGCTTGTCCGCGTCTTTGGTCACTTCGGCTTCGGCAATCTTGCGCATGGTCAGCATGCCGCTCGGAATCAGCGGCACCTTGCCGTCACTGCGCTTGGCCAGTGCCGCGAACTCGACGGAAAAACTCTCCGGCGTGCCGCCGAGCGGCGTATACAGCGCCGTGCCGGCGACGTCCTGTTCGCCCTTGTCCGACGTCGATTTCCACTGCACCTTGTCGCCTGTGCGGCTGAATGTTTCATCGACTATGGCGCCAAACTCCGATGTTCCCGTGACGTGGTAACTGGTAAACGTACCGTCCTTGGCAACCTTGAATTCTTCCTTCAGCTCAGGCCCGCGGCCGTTGCCCTTGACGATGTATTCGACCCTGGTCGTGCCGTCTCCATCTCGCGTGACGGTTTGATGCCCCGCCTTGGTCGTACCGCTATTGACCAGCGCAATGTAATTCGTCGTTTCTGCATGCGACGCAGCGCTGATGAGCAAGGAAAGCCCGACGCCGAGAATTGTTTTCATGTGTCGTCCCAGAGTGAAAGAAATCGCGGGCCAGCCCTCCCGCGTCGTGGTGATGGTATGGCTAATCGAGCCGTGGCCCATTGTTCGGCAGCCTTCCAAGCGTCCAACGAACTTTTGTACCGGATTGCGACATACAGTTTGGTACATAGACGTAACCGCCGCGAAACACGCGAGTGAAAGAGAGCAACGCACAGTTGCTTGTCGTCAAGTTCAGGCGGAACTTTGGAGCGTCCGTAAACGAGCGCCCAAATGGATCAGGGCTTGCAGGTTTCAAAGCCGCGGCTGAATACGTTGCCTCGATGTAGGCCCAGGCCAGGTATTTGTTGCCGCATTTGCGGTTGCCGGCGCCTTTCTTCTTGTCGTTCGACAGGCGCTCACTTTTGACCATGCGACAGTACGAGGCGTAGTCGCCGATCCCCGCAAAACGCGCGATGTCGCCGGTTTCCAGTGCGATCGTCGTGCTCAGGATCGGCCCGACTCCAGGAATGCTGCGCAAAGCGATCAGTTCGCGACGACAATCGGCGGACTCGATCACCCATTTTTCCATCTGTACAACCTGCTCCTGGATACCCTGCCAGACCTTAGATTTGCGTGAGCACACTTAAGCGCACGATGGGATCTGGCAGAGCCGCTTCGATTGCCTTGCCAGCGAGCTGACGAAAGGCATTGGCCGACAGTCCCCGTCCGGTATGCCGCGCCCACGTCGACTGCACCGACAACAACAGGCGCGTGGCCCCATGCGCACCAAGCCGAAGCGGCGCGCATCACCGCCGCGCGCGCCATCACCCTGGGCAAACACCTTCGAGCTCCATCCGCAGCGCTTCAGGGGCCGACTTCCACAACCTCCGCGTGTACTCGAAAAGGTATACATCAATCCGCCGCTAATCCAAGGAGACCCAAACTCAGACCCGCCGATTGCACATCAAATTGTTCGCAACGGCTGTCTCACGGCACTGACACATTCCGCAGCGCTGTTGGCACTGGTTGGCGAGTTACCTCTCAAATCGTTTCCTGGATACGAAAATTATCCGGTCGGCTGATTAGCCCGGCCTCAGCCGCATATCGTGTGGCTTGGGAATGCCGGGCTCATCAGGACTTTTTTTTTCCTCCACTTGCGAGCGACTTCAGCCGATTACCACGATCCGAGAATCTGCTCCATTTCGATGGCGAAGGTGCCCGTGAATTCCTGGGAAGTAGTCAGAATTTTTCCGCCAGCATCCAAATTTCCACGTACCATGCCTGCGTTGTACGTTGGGGTCCATCCAGGTACGTCCACTGTCACAGTACCAGGCGTTCGCGCGACAAACTCAACGTTTCCGGGATACTTGCCGAGAACCAATGTTCGTCCTTCGTTTGCAGCCGCTTCTCCGGCTAAATATCCGTCGCCATAGGTGAGAGTACCCTCTGCCGCTGCATTGGTGACCGCCGCCGCATCGACCAGTTCGCCACCGCCTACTATCGTTGTGCCAATCGCGCCGGCGAGCTCAGCGATTACAGCACCCCCAAGAACACTCGCCGCCAAAGGAAGTGCATAGCGGCCAATCTTATCCACCTGCGCTTTTCTCTCGCGCTCCATCTGGTCGTATGCCGCTGCGTTTCGAAGATCATTTCCCGCGACGCCCCCCAGATACCCTCCCGGGAAGACAGGGTTTTCAATAGAGCTGCGCTCTGCCATTCTTGCATTGACCGCATCTACATCGATGCACCAAGTCGGGCACCGCGGTAGCGAACCGCCAGACGGAGCGACGGGGACTGAGGGTGCGCTGCTGGAGGTGCTAGTAGTGCTTGACCCAGGCGTGCTCGCGCCACCACGATTGCCGCCTGTGCTGGGCGCGCCGGATGAGCTACTGCCCGACGAGCCACCACTATCAGCCGGCGCTCCCCCATTTTCGTCACCCCCGAAACAAATGATGAAACAGAAGCTCCAATCCATTCCGCTCGGATCAGCCTTGTTGACCGGATCGTTCGCCGCAAACGCATAAGGATTGGTTGTGCTCGATGTGCGTGGGATGATCAGCGGATCGCGACTGAGGAAGCGTCCGATGACCGGGTCATACATGCGCGCGCCCAGTTGCGATACACCCAGTAACGTCAACGCATCCTGTCCGTTCCATTGTTCACTGGTGTAGTTCGTCGTGCCCGGCTGTGCGCCGGTAGAGAGCGACGCTATCACTTCTCCATAGGGTTGATAATCCACGTCTTGTTTGAAGGCGCCGGTCTGGTCGGTCACGAAGCGAGTGCCCTTTTGCTCGCCAAATGCAAAAGTCCACGGCCCCGTCCCCCCGTGACGTGTCGCCGTCAGTCCCGGTGCCGGAATCGCGCGCGTGACCACCGAATTACCGCCCTCATCCCGTCGCGTAATCATCGCTCCGAAGTGCTTGTCGCGGCGCATGCCCGGCAGCGAGGCCGTGCTGGTGACCACCAGCTGCTGCACGGCACCGAACGCGTCGTAGTGATACGTAGCAACATCCGTCCCATCACTGCTTGTCGCATTGATGACCTGCTTCACTTTCCCGTTGGGAAAATAGCTGAGCAAGCGGCCCTTACCCCCGCGGCGTGGCATCTGAATGATGTTGCCGACACCGTCATATAGGACGTTGCACGTCGCCGGGGGCGTGGCCGCTCCCGCTCCATATCCGATGCTGCAAATGCGATCGCGGTCTGTGGTCAGATATGTCAGCGTCGCCCCGTTCGCTCCCAGAACATCTGTCAATGTCAGATCGTTACCCAGCGCATCGTAGGTGTACGATCGATTGGATAGCGTCGTGGCGCCATTGACCTTCGTCGCTGTCGCCAATCGCCCCAGTGCATCGTAGCTGGGCGTCGTCGTCAGCGTGCCGGCGATATCACTGCGCGTTTCTTGCCGTACCCGCTCCCGGCCCATCGGGTCGAACGCGGTCACGGTGCCGGTCGGTGGCGTAAAGGCGAGGTCCCGCGAGCCCAGTGACCCGGGGGCCGTCACGTTCACGTCGCTGAGCAACCGGCGCCCATTGTCGGCATACGTCGCCGTGTAAGTGTCCAGACCGTACTTGGCATTGCGGATACGCCCGAACACATCAATGTCATTACTGCCGGTGGTCGTGAACAGGTCCAGGTTGGCGCCGTCGTTGTATTTAGCCGAGCGCGTGCGGCCGGTCGAGTCGTAGGTGTAGTCGACCTTCTCGTCCTTGAATGCGTTGTCGGGCAGCAACAGATGCAACGTCTGCAGCGATCCGTCACCGTGATAGTCGCCCTTCTGTACGTACACCTTGTTCGAGTCCGTGGTATCCGTGAAGGTCGTAGCATTGACCCGGCCGAAGGCGTCGTAGCTGAAGGCTGCCGTGCTGGTCGGCGCCGTAGCCTTGGCCAACCGGCCCAGCACATTGGTCGCCGTCACTGCCGGCGTGATGGTGTTCACGCCCTGGTCGTATACGTAGTCATTGACCGTGCCCGGATCGGTCGCGCTGTTCGTCTTGTCCTCTCGGTGTACCAATCGTCCCAGAGCGTCGTACTGCGCAACGGAGCTACGGTTAGCCGAACTGGGCGTTGCCGGCGAACCGCAGGCGCCGAATGCCGAATCGCACCAGCCTGTCGCGGTCAGTTCACCCCACGTGTCATAACTGCGAAATTGCGGTGCATTCGGTGACGGCTCATCGAGTTCTATGAGCTGACCGAGCGAATCGTAATGCGATGTGGTAACAATTGCTTTGGTAACCCCATTGGGATCCTGGAAGCGTGCCATCAGCGTGCCCCGGCCAAGGTGATCGTATCCGAAATGCATACGGTCCAGCACACTCGTAATGTTACCGTTGCTGTCCGTCTGCACGACCGACTTGACCAGGGGCCGTCCTACTGCCGAGACGGCCGTCAGCTGCTTTACCCCTGACTGACCGGAGCTGGCGAGCAACGAATCCGCACCCTGAATAGAATAGACCTCGGTGCTGTTGTTGAATTCGTAGGTCCTCTTGAAGCACGTCGGATAAACCTCGTGCGCCTCGTCGGTCACGTAGGTGGCGGCGCGTGCGCGTACGCCATTGCTACGAATCGAGCACGAAGGCGTGCCATCGACATTGAAGTAGGTTGTCGTTCCGTACGCCGTCGTGAAGTCTTGGCTCGAAGGAAACGGATCGGCTTCAAATAGTACTCGGCCCTGGCGATCGAACGTGCGCCGACCCACGATCATGGTCTGAGTGCTGTAGTCGGATCCCAGCTGGACTTCGGTACGATCCGTCCGCCCCAGGCCGTCCAGGTACGTCGTCGCAATACGGCCGGGGGCAGTGCCTCGACCCGGAGTTCTGAAGTCGGCGGACGGCGCCACAGGATCGGTGAACACCTGTCGCACGATATTGCGACCGCTCGTGTCGCCCGCGGCAAAACCGTTGTATGCCACCGCCGATAGTGCCCCGGTAGAACCACCCACTGGCGTCACCATCGACAGCAGTACCCGACCAAAACCGTCGAACGAGTTGCCGAATCGGGTTCCGTTCGGCTCGCCAATGTTCACGGCCTTGAGCGTCAGCGAATCGCGCGTAATGGTCAACTGCTGGGTTGGAGGACTCGTTCCATCGGCGTTGACGGCACTCGTTCTGACGGTAACCGGTACCAAGTTGAATGGATCGTATGCGGTCGCCACAGTCTGCGTCGCACCATCGTCACGCGTGGTGCTTGTGCTCGTCACATTGCCGTGAGCGTCAACGACAGCATCGAACTGTCGGATATCGGCGTGTCCGGCCGCATCGGCGATTGGATTGCCTTGTTCATCGAGCCGCGTCACGATATGCGCCGTGACAAAACCGTTGGTGACCTGACCTGCGGGCAGTTTCACGCTGCCCGCTGTGTCGTATTCCCAGGTGTATTTCGACAACATCACGGGCGTGGTGGCGCAATTCGTCACGGTTCGGAGTGCCGGCCGATTGAGCACGCGCGGACGAACGTCTGGCGTTGGCGGGTTGGCAAAGGTCGTCAGGATGCACTCGTCATCGTCGCCGCGGTTTAGATCGTTGTATTCGCCGACAACGGTGACGCGACCGTAGTTGTCGACATCGGACGGCTTCACTTCGGTGTCAGTCGCTACGACACTTCTGCTCAGTGCCGGTTGCGGGTCACTGCCCGGAGCCCCACGCCACGCTACATTGCTGGTCTCGAATACAAAACCGTTTTTGACGCACATGTCGTCCGCGGAAGTCAGCGACCCCGGCGCGGTAAAGTTGTACGGATCTGCATTGGCGCAGATTGTATTGTTCGCGGGCTGCGTCGCCACAGGTAGCAAGCGCGTCGCCCAATTGTGATGTACTCCGGCGATTCGACGTGTGTCTGTTGACGTGTTAACCGTGAGCAAGGTCCAAGGATCCGTTCCCAGGTTCGAGCCGCTCAACGTGGTGACGTCGCTCGGGTGACCCGTGATCAGGTTATTGCTGAACGCGTCATCTGTCGCGCTCGTGAAAGAATGCGGCCCATAGCTGTCGGCGATGCGCGCCATGCCTGCGTTCGGCGTTCCGTCAACCGTTCCGGACAAGTGAACGAAGCGTTGATATCCCGTCGAAACAAAGGTGTCGGCCGACGCATCGAAATACAGTCCGATATTGCCGTAAGCATAGCGGTGGGTTGTGGCAAGCGGGGTGCCGCCTGAGGGATCCGTCGTTGCCACGGCCGCGACTACGATCTGTGGGCCCGGCACTTGCTGCCCTGAAAAGCCAGCAGACACCTGCTTCGCCGATCTGTAACCGATTCGCGTGATCGCCCCATAGCCGTTGTCGATTCGCGTCAAAAGCCCCGCTTCCGGAATGCTAAAGGTCTGGCCGACCTCGGCGATCTGCCGCTCGTGGCGCTTCAGCTGATAGACACCCCAAGAAGGAGACTCAGCAGAAGATGTCATTAGTTCGGGCTGTGCCTCGCCATCCAGATTGTACAACCCGGCTGGAGTAACGGAGACTGGCGTAAGGGTGCTAGAACAGAACGCTCGTTCCAGAGACAACTCCAATCCCACCGCGCTGTCGACCGCGATCGGTGCAGTGAACCCTGTCCCGGTGCCCATCGCCACTGACCAGCTCACCGTACCGGACGCCGAACGCGTTCCGGTAACGTAGTCCGGGATGCCATCGCCGTTGATATCGCGCAATCCACGCGTGCGCTGAATATCGTACGACACCGTCGTGGCGCTGCGTTGGCAGGCCGTCTCCCAATCGCTACCGCCGGCGAACAGTACATCGACGGCGTCGCTCTCCGTGCGTCCAACCGGCCCCGGCAATACGATCGTTGCGGCTGCCGAAAAGGGATTGCTCACATCGCCCGTTCCGAGTGCAGCGCGCGTAGAGACTTGTCCGCTTTGTATGGTCGATGTGAGGCGATCCGCGATCCCGTCGCCATTGACATCCTCAAGGCCGCACGTTTGATTGATTCTTACCCGCGTATCGGCTGACGTAATGCCCGGATCGGGCTCCCAACGAGCAACGCCGCAACCGGTCGAACCGCCGACTTCCAAAGTGACCGGCGCGGCGCCGAACAATGTCACGCCATTTGCCAGGCGCGCACCAGCCGTGTTGAACAACACTTTTACGTCATGCAAACCGACCATGTCGGCGGCCACCAGCGTGGAGGCATGCTGAAGGTTGACCGGGTTCGGTGGGATCGGCGGCTTGGCGACTGGATCGGTGGTGTTGACAAACGACGCGTTGAAAACAAAGTCTGGATAGCCGTCGCCATTGACGTCCCGCAACTCGAATTCCGTAATCGTCTTGCTAAGGCTGTAATTCGCAGGAATATCGCTGCAACCGGCAATTCCGTCCTCCTGCCACCGCCCGCCGAATACATCGCTCCAAAACCAGCAGTGCGCAAAGACATTCCGCACCGACGTCGTTCTCGTCAGCGGTACGCGACCAAAGGTCAAGCCGGTTGTATTGAGAGCGGCGCGCATTGCCGTAACAGGAACCGAGATGTCGACCCAAATACCATTCTTCGGATTGCTCGGATCCGGTGTGTTCAAGTGAATGATCCAATGATCCGTATCCGCAGCCGAGGTTTCGACCACGTCCAGGCGACCGTCCCCGTTCATGTCAATGAGCATGCGCAAAGTGTCGTTGATGCTGGTCTGCGTCGCCCGGTCATGGCGGGTCGCCCCGTTGGGAACGGTAGAGTGAATGAGATTTTCGGGCAGAACGAGCCCTCCTCCGCCTCGCATACTCTGAGGCAGCATGGCCGTTCCGTCAGATTCGAACGGGTTTGGATTCGGCGCGCCCCCATCGAACGGCCTATTGAAGGAGGTGAGGGTCGGGTGGATTGTGACAACATCCACCCGACCGTCACCATTAAAGTCGAGCAAAGTCTGCGCCGTCGTAAGATCGGTCACGACATCGTCAGGGGAGTGAGGCTCTGTCGAGCGGGCCCCGCCGGTCCACGCCAATCCTAGACTTGCTCCAGTCGGCACATGGACGCTCGTCGTTTGCTCAAAGGTAATCTTATTTGTCGCAGGGTCGACGATTGATCCATAGCCATAAGACGCGATCGGCAACGTGACCGCGGCCTCGGGCGTACCTTGCTGACCGGTCATAGTCACGGCGTTCAACCTCGGAAGCCCTGTGTCGACGTCAGCCTGGTAGGCAAAATTGTATTGTCGGATCAGCTCCTCGTTGTTCCCGCCAGGTCTATTGCCCTCCACCGCGATGAACGACAGCATTTTCGTTCTGACGATTGGGGTCGTTCCGAACATGGTGATGGACAGCGGCGCCGCGTTCGCGGTATATCGCACAACGGCGCGGTGCTTGAAGGTAAAACCAGCTCCCGCATTATCATAGAACACGTCGGTGAGATCGATGGACAACCCGGTGCCGCCGCTGGGCAATGTTGGATGAGAGTAGGCATAGTTGATCACTATCGCCTTCCCCCCTGGCCCGGAAATTCCGGTCAATACAAAGAGATTTCCGCCAACCAACAGTTGACCCGAGGTACCTGGCGTAAGATCGCGAGACTCGAATCCATATGCGCGGCCCTCGCCGTCATATGCCAGAATGCCCCCGCCACCCACGCGTACCTCCAACTGTGGCCGGCCGCGCGCTGCAACCCAAATTGTTGGCGCGGCGCTGGCCGAGCCGTTCTTGGGTACCAGTTCAATTTGCTCACCGAGTAGCGACAAGACCCAGCGCTCGTGTCCCTTGGTTGCGCTCTCCGGACGGCGGTGCGCCGCCGTCGTATCGTGATAGAAGTAGGACAGCGGCATGTCCCAGCCGAGGCCTGCCGCACCCATACGCTTGCCGCCGTATGCGACTTGGATCGGCAGCGGTAACGTCTGATCTATCTGCGAAAAGTCCAGCGGCACCGATGCGTTATAACCGCCCCCGGAGTTGACGAACGCAACACCGCTATTGGACGGCTGTGCAGCATAGTGTCCGCCCATGACAGGCGCGAGCTGTCCAATTGCCAATGGGCTCATCAGAGCAGAAAACCATGCAGCACCCGCAGCAATTGTGAACCGCTGAATTCTTGATTGGACATGCGCCATGTTTTCGATGCCTCACCCCAAAGCGACGCGATAGAGCGCCTGTTGCGTATTCAAAACGAAGTTCGGCAATGCATTGTGACAATTGATGCGTCAGGCGCAACAGGCGAAGCGCACTTAGTTAGGGCACGCAGCAAACTCTGAAGAGGCAAAAAGATGAAGAAGACCTATCACGGCAGCTGCCATTGCGGCGCGGCAAGCTTCAAGGCCGACATCGATCTGAGCAAGGGGACCACTCGATGCAACTGCTCGATCTGCTCAAAGGCACGCGCGTGGTTCACAATCGTAAAGGCCGATGACTTTCATATGCTTGCGGGCGAAGACGCTCTCGCTGACTATCAATGGACGCCGTCCGGGAGGTCCGAGCCCAACTTGCATTACCGCTTCTGCACCATCTGCGGCGTACGCGTCTTCGCGCAAGGACAGCAAGCAGCCTTGGGCGGCGTCTTCTAGGCGGTCGCGATTGCGGCACTCGACGATGCCGATTCCAACGAACTAGCGGCCTCGATCAAATACATTGACGGCCGCCACGATCATTACGACAAGACGCCGCAGGACACGCGCGTGATGTAAGACACTAGGTTAGAAGCAGTTTCATCAACGCCTCGTCGCTTGGGAACGCGCCGCGGTGTTTGGTCAGTTTGCGTAGACTGTAGTTCACCGACTCGATCGCGTTGGTCGTGTAAATGACTTTGCGGATTTCCGGCGGGTAATCGAAGAACGGGATCAGCCGCTCCCAGTTGCGTCGCCACGACTGGCTGATCGGCAGGTAATCACCATCCCACTTTGCCTCGAACTCGGCCAGGTGTTCTTCGGCGGCCTTGGCGGTCGCCGCGGTGTAGATGATTCGCAGATCGGCTGCCACTTCCAGCCGGCGCTTCCAAGGCACGTAGTTCAGGCTGTGCCGCACCATGTGCACGATGCATAGCTGCACGGTGGCCTGCGGGAATACCGCCTCGATCGCTTCGGGAAATCCTTTCAGCCCGTCGACGCAGGCGATGAAGATATCCTGCACGCCGCGGTTGCGCAGTTCGGTTACCACCTGCAGCCAGAACTTCGCGCCTTCCGTCTGCGCCAGCCACAGGCCCAGCACTTGCTTCTCGCCCGTCACAGTGACACCGATGGCCAGGTACACCGCCTTGACTCGCACCGTGCCCTCGCGCACTTTCACGTGGATGCAGTCCAGGTACACGATCGGATAGACCGCATCGAGCGGGCGCGCCTGCCAGACCTTGACCTCGTCCACCACTGCGTCGGTCACCGATGAGATCAGGCTGGGCGATATCTGCGCGCCGTACATCTCCTGCAAGTGCGCCTGGATCTCGCGCACCGTCATGCCGCGTGCGTACAGCGACAGAATCTTGTCGTCGAACCCGTTCCAGCGCGTCTGATGCTTGGGAACCAACTGCGGCTCGAAGCTGCCGTGACGATCGCGCGGCACTTGGATCGGTAACTCACCGAACTCGCCCTTGAGCGTCTTGCGGCTGCGGCCGTTGCGCGTGTTGCCGCTCGGGTTAGCTACCGGCTCATGCTTGTCATGACCCAAATGCTCGGTCATCTCCACATCCAGTGCGCGTTCGACCAACAGCTTGGTCAGCTGCTTGAGCAGCCCGTTCTCGCCAATCAGGTCTTCGGGCTTCTGGTAGTTGGCGAGCAGGTTGGACAGAAGCTCTTCGGGTACTTCATGCTTGCGCGTTGTCATTGTGTCTCCAGGTCATGCGACAGTTTCCTGCCAATGGCCCGTTTACACAAAATCTAGGACACGCTCCTGCCCGAGAACGGGGTACGCCCTGAACCAGTCGTGTAGTTTGTGTGCCGATTCCGGCGATAAATCGTGCAGGCGCCTGAGAAGCAGGAATCGCTCGTCCTTGAGCTTGAGTCGTTGTCGTGCCGGCTTCTCTTTGCGCAAACGCTTGCGCATCTTCTCCAGTACCTCATTAGCCATGCGCTAAATGTGGAACTTGTCGACCACAATTCGCGCTGAGAGCGTTGCTTGCACCACCTGACGGTACACGTGGTACATGTTCATCGTGACCCACTCGACCTTTTCCTTGCCGGGCAGCTTGCGGAAATACGGCAATAGGTCCGCTTTGGCCCGCGTCTCGCGCATGTCGAAAATCGTGTCGCGCTCGACGTTTGTGATCATGGCGCGGTAGCTGCCGATAATCTTGAGTTCGTCGATGCCCATCAGCCTCGGCGTCTCGAACTTGACCTTTGATTCCAATTCCTCGACGTAGTCGGCGAATATCTGCCGCACAGTCTTCTCGTCCAGATTAACGCGTCGACCGATGGCCGAAAAGGTTTCTCGAAAGCTGTTAGCGCGCACGTACTCGACCAAGCGACGCGTGGTGAGTCGCTTGTCATCGAGGTCGGGCATTGGATCGAACAACGTCTTGCCGCACGTTTGGCAGCGAAAGCGGCGACGGTGGACCGTGATGCGAATGGTCCGCCCGAACGAAGGCGCATCTCGGTATGTTTGCGGCTGCGTGCCGTGACCGTGCAACCGGGTACCGCGGCACTGGGGGCAAGCGGCCGGCACATACTTGCCTTCGGCCTGGACCGAATAGCCGCCCTCATCCACCTGGACAGAGAGCGTCTTTGAGCGTCGCCAGTTGCAGAAAGTCGGTCATCTGTGCTCCTAGGTTGGCCTGGCAACCCCACAGTGGAATCCGACTTTTAATTTAGCACATCAACGGTGTTTGCCCACAGCAGAATCCGAAATTGGTTCTTTCGCTACACCCTGACGAGAATCCGATCCCACAGTCAAATCCGAATAGCCATTTAAACGAGCTTACTATGACTATCACCATCACAGCATTTGAACGGTCACCTGACGGTGGTGCTATCAATAAATGTACACTATCTTAATTCATTCATTGGGAATTTGAAATGGTGAACCGGTCAAGGTGACTGTTGTAGAATGAGTGTCCATCTGGAAGAGAATCAATTGGATGTTTTTTTCATCCCCGTTGATGTTAAAGCCGATAAGACCTGATCCAACGTCATGAGGCTTTACAGCTTTCAGAATAGCTTTAGCCGCATCATCAAGTGCGTCCTCCGCAAATTTTACATCGTCGCCACTGGCAATATCAAATGCAAGTTTAAGGGTATCTGACGCAGTCTTTGCAGCAGTTGGTTGATCCATATCCTTTGACCAAGTAATGCCGGTCATCTTATCACATCCTAGCCACCAATTATGACTAGAGCCTGTCTTTCCTTGAGCAAAACTAATATCGGTCTGCCAATATGTGGTATTGCCGATAACTAGAGACAAAACGCCTTCAATATAAAATCTAAGTTTTTCGGGATTACCGTCGTTAACAGTTCTTGTTTTTGCAATGCACCGAGGTCCATTGTATGACGAACCGTCATCTTGGTTGCCTGCGTAAGCTTTATACAGGTTGGCTATCTCACTGTCTTCTGCACTTCCATCGATTTCGACGTCAATCGTGTTGTTATTATTAGACCCTGCACCTGTAAGATCATTTCCGGGTGCATATTGAACTCCAGAGTTCTGCCAATCGACACGATTGATGCCGTTAAATTCGAACGTCTGAACATTTGACATTTGTATTCTCCCCTTTTGATTTAGTTTACTGTACACAATTAAATTGAGTAAAGTATAGGAAATTCAAACGCCCTTTTCTAGCGGTTTGGCGGCGAGGCGGTAGCCGTGCCAGCGCCAGTTTGGGTACGGACCGGACCTCTGAGTGGTATTTCGGCACCGCCGGGCCGCGCAGCCTCGTCATCCGTGGCCATTTCTCACTGAATCCCGGCGTCGGGCCAAGAGCGCCCCTGCGGGATCGTCGCCACATCTGATGGCTGTTGGTTTTCGCGGTTGGAGTGTGGCCGATCTTGCGACTACGCGGCCATGGCCACGGCCGGTGGCCCGCGTGGTCGGGGGCGGTAGTGCGCTGGCTCCAGCGCGCCGTGCTTTTCGAAGTGGGCGAGTATGGCGGAGCATCAGCAACCCCACAGTCGAATCCGACTTTTACTTTAGCACATGACCGCCGTTTACCCACAGCAGAATCCGAGATTGAATCTTCAACTCCGCTCCGGCAAAAACCCGATCCCACAGTTGAATCCGAATACCCAAATATTTCACGTATGCCCTTTAGTGCTTCGCCTGTGGGGGACAGGCGTAAAGGCCAGAACTCGGCATGACATTGTCCTTGCGCTAGGAATTCCAAGCAAACTCGAGCAAGAGAGACGGTACGGGATCCTTCGCGAATCGGTCGCCTAGCTGCATGCGGGTGGGGTGATAATGCGTCTTCGCGCCGTCCAACGAAAACTGTTGGAAGTCGCCGTTGTCGCGTAGCACTTGCTGAAGGTCGGCCTTCGAAGTCGAAAGAACGTACAACAGCCCGCTTAGCGAAACGACGATACCAAGGACATGTGGTGGTTGCGTACGCCCCACGAGTACTGCGTAGAACACCGAGTCAGGAGGAATCGACCCCTTGTAGTCGGAGATGACATAGAGTCCCGAGGGATGAACGATTGGCGCAAGCCCGAACACTTGACGCACGATGCCGATATCGGGAGCAAGAGCCTCCGGACCCGCCCAGCCCGATGCCAGAAGGTTCGTCAAGAGACGCAGTGACCAGCGTTCTAGTAGTACCCCGTTGACGCGATGAACTTGATCAGCCTTTTGCGTTCGCGCCTTACGAATTGCGGCATGGAGGGCGACAACTTCTCCATCCAGCGGCGACAGCGCGCTATTGTGATTCCCGCACAAAATCTTCGCTGTGAGATTGCCTTTTCCGACTGCTTTGGATGCGCCGCTTTGTGCGATCTTCTCTACACCCGACACCTCCAAGATCTCAGCTTCAAAGAGCGCATTCCCGACGACATGTTCACCGGTCAACTTCTCGGAACAACCCCCGACGACAGACGCCCAGCATCGCCGTTTGGGAATCAGTGTCATTTGCTGAGCAGTTCGTCTACAAGGATGTCGAGTGGTGCTCGATAGTGATCAAGAGAAACGCCGTGAATTTCGTTGGCGTCTACGTCACCACCAGTAACCAGCGCAAAGATGGCCCCTGCGCTGCCTAGAATTGGAGCTCCGCTGCATCCCTTGAAGTGCTCGTGCCCAGGGTGTGGCATCGGCAACTTGAATACGTGGCGGTCGCGCTCTGTTCGCACGTACCGCAGTCCTTCATATTCCCTGAGCTCGCCTGAGAGAAAGGTCCTCGAAATGTGATCCTCACGCTGCGACGAGACAACACCGCAAAATCCAAAATTATCCTGGGGCGACGGTGGTTGACACTTTGCGATGAGCTTGTGTACTGCGATCGGAGATTCCTTGAATATTTTTCCAGTGAGCGGATCAATTTCCTGTCTGTACGCAACCATGGTCGACGGGACTTCGGCATAGGCAAAATCAATATCTTTCACTACAGACTCATTCACGGCCAAGGGGTGACGAGTTTCACTTTGGCAGGTTTTCGCCGGTCCCACGCGAGGGTATTCACTCAAAGCACGTCGCACTGTGGAAATCAAGGGGCTCCGTCCCCGACCCAAAGTGGTCTTCCTTGACCGTTTTAGCGGCGCTGATCTCCCCTCGCGCTGCCGCCGCTACTGGCAGGCGCCCAGCGCGTTGAGCGTGTGCCGTCGACGAGAAGCATGATCAACTCTGCACCGCGCCGTGGCAACTGCCCCAACGCCTATCGGTTTGTACGGGCGGGGCTCTAGGAAGGATAGCGCTGCGCATCTCAGCATCCGCGACTTAATGGGAGAGAAGCTGCCTCAGCTGCTGTTGGCGCCAGACAGGCTTGTGCGCGCCACTATCGTCCGGCATCAAAAGGAGATTGAGCATGTCAGACGATCAGAGAAAACGCGGTACAGCGGATCGCGATCGCATCAACGTGCACGAAGACTATGAGGTCCGCCAGTGGACCGCGAAGTTTGGATGCTCGAAGGAAGAGCTTGATCAGGCAGTGAAAGCAGTCGGCTTCGGTGCGGAAGCGGCTTTCGGCTCGCCCGAGATGAGGCACCAGGAACGTGGGGCGTGTTGAACATCGCGCACCTCTTTTCGCGCACCGCGTATGTCCATCCAACATGCAACAAAGACGACGCGCGGAGACTGAGGATGCGGGTACTAAATGCCGTTCGAATTGGCGTCCGGTCGAACAGCCTGTATTTCCACGATGCGAAGTGTCAGCCCTAAGGCAACAAGTACGTCGAGGAATTTACCTAGCGCAAGCGTCCGCTTGCCGCTCTCAAGGTCAACGATGAAACGAACTCCGGTATTGCTCAACCCCGCGAGATCGACCTGCGTAAGTCCGGCGGCCAGACGGCTCTCTCGTACCGTGCCAGCCAGGCGAGAAATAGCGCATCATCCGATTGAGCGCTGCCGCGACGTTTTGCACGCGGTCTTCCCGAGCGGGAAGATAAGAGGGTCATTCCGAGCAAATCCGACCTATCTTCCCGGTCGGGAACGAGTAGTTGGTGCCGCTACTTTGGGAGGCGGGATTCCACTCTCATGCGATTTCCTTCCGGGTGCCGTCGCCAATAGATCGTTCATCACATCGGCAACATTCCCTTCGCCAAGACGTCGCAATGCGTCCCGTTCGTTGCGCAGAGCGCAGACGAAGTCGGCATCACGTATCGCTCGTGTCTGGATTGTGATCCTCGCGTCAACCGAGAGGGGTTGGACCTGTCGTCGTGTCATCCCTTCTTCACCGGTTGAATTTCAAACGCTCTTGGCTTGTCCAAGCTAGGATTTGTCGCGCTCGATCTCCCGAAGCAATTGGTCTTGTTCCGCCCGGGAAAGCTTTGCGTACGCAGCGATCATCCGCGCCAGCCGATCGTCGTCGGCGAACAGGTACGCAAGCGGCACACCGAGAGCCTTCGCGAGCCGGGAAGCCGTGCCCATGTCGGCTTGGTGAATGCCTTTCTCATACCGATTGATGCGTGTGCTTGCCACGAATGGATCAATGTCAGCCCGTATGCCTAGCTGTCGTTGGGACAAGCCTGCTGCGCGCCGCGCTTCCTTGAGGCGATGGCAAAACAATGCCCTTGGATCGAGCGCGCGTCCCATTACGAGTCCCGTAGTCGAAGGGACTACGAGATTCGTAACTTTGCCTTGCCGTGGATACTACGATTTTCGTAGTATTGGCTCAAGTAGCACTGCCATTCGCTCAGGAAATCGTCCTATGCGCCTCGTTTGCGCCGTCCTTGCGCTCGCCGGTCTATTGGTGGGATGCACAACGAATCGACCATTGCCGGAACCGGCACGTGCCGACACGTTGATCGACTATTTGAAGTCGCTGCGGCACGAAACCTCCACCTTGCTTGACTCGGTTGTCTCGGCGACAACGGCGCCGACAGAAGATGCAAGCACGTACAGAGCATGGGCGGACCATTGGTGCCCGCGTCACGTGACAGTGCACTCCACCGACGACGTCCTGGCAAAGGTCGGCGAGTACTGCGCTCACGTGAGCGGGTCCTATAGGGAACCGTACTGCATGCAGCCCGGCTCACCCGAGCGCGTGCTGTTTTTTGCGAGCTTTCGGCGCGACATCGACTTGTGCCAAGGGGTGGCAGCCACCGTCGCCGTGCAGGTAGTGGAGCCGAAACCTGGGATGGAGCAAAGCACGCCGTACATCGACAAGCTGCGAAGTGTCGGATACCGCACTGCGGGAGATCGATCGCGCGAATCGCTCGCCGCTCTGCAAGCAGTCGAAGCCGAAAGAACGCGCCTCGCAAGAGAACTTCCGCGCCTGCGCACACGCGGCACCCAGGTATGCAAACAGCAGGACGACGTGACGTTCATGGGCTTTGTCGAGGATACCCAAGGCGTCAAGATAAAGATCACGGTGCACGGTGCCTACTACGGCTCGGGCCCGAGCGGCAGTCTGGGGGCACGCAATCCTGACTACCAGCCAGAGACGATCTGGGACCAGCCCGAGCACTGGCATGTGTGCGAGTACCACCCTTGAAGGATGATCGCGTTGTGACAGCCCTAGATCTGACTGCGGATCTGTTCTTTGTATCCGCGCTGCGCGCGGCTGCCGATAGCTCGTATACGCGCCTGCTCCCGCTGGCCGACATTCGCGAGCCTTTGGCGCCTCACCCACGCTTTGCGCAGCGTATGCTGCTTGCCCTGCAAAGCATCGGCTACATTCAACCGGAATTGTCGCTCTCCTGGGCCGCCGATTGGCTCTCGACGCGGGACTGGCACTCGCACGGATTTGAAAACGTGAGCTGGCGAATCCTGCGCTCGCCGATCGAATCAACCGATGCCCTGTATGGGTGGGCGGAAGGCACCGATTCGACGACGTCGGTCTTCGATAGCTGGCTAGGGCTCTGGGAAGACCTTGCGCTCGCCGAAGTCGCGGAGTACACGCGCTGGTCGCTCGCGCAAGTCGGCTTCAATCCGTGCTGGGCCAATGACACGACGGGGGCGCTGACGGCGGGATTGCAGCGCTTCAGCATCCAGCAGGTGATGTACCTCGTGCACATCGCGCTGCGTTCCCTCGCCTTCCAGCACCAGCGCGCCTCCACCGGCGTGGGTCGGCTTGGACACCTGTTCTCTTCGAGCATTAACAATTACGTGCAGCGTGCCAGCGCAGAAAGATGGACGATCCGCGGCATGGTGCGCACACCCGATTTGCCACGCAGCGCCATCGCTGCTCTGTTTGCGGATGCGGTGACCGGCTTACGCGACCGGTACTACACGGAGCGGCCAAGCCTTGACGCGCTGGCACGCGCCCTCGTCGACGGCCACACCCTGCACTGACCTATGCAGGCTGAAACACCGCTCGAGCGGATGGTACGTGATGCATGGCACGAACCGGGCTTACGACCGACATTCTATCGAAGGCTTTTAGACAGCGACGTGCTTGTGCCGGTCCAGCCCTGCCCCGAACACGTCGCGACTGGCGTCATCGGTGCGGGTGCTAGGCTCAACGTGATTACGCTCGTTCGGCAAACCGACCGTGTGGGAGTGATTCCGTTCTTCACGTCGCCAGAGCGCGTATTCGAAGGATATCCGGCCGGCGAGCGGTGCGTGCAAATGCGGGTGCGCGAACTTTTTGAAGCGCGTCGCGATATGCACTTCCACCTCAATCCGTTTTCAAAATACGGCCGGGAATTCTTCCCACATGAGGTCTCCTGGCTTCTCTCAAGCGGCGGTATTGCTCCGCTCGAACAGATTGAGTTGGAGGGCACGGAAGCCTTATCGCTGCGTACACCGCGGCAGATTACCGAACCTGTAGTTTCGGCGCTTCGCGTGCTCTATGCCCGCAACTTTGACGTGCTCGCAGCGTACTTTGCCGAATGTACCGATGCGGCGAGTGGCGTCAAGTTCCTGGTGCTGCTCGATATGAAGGAGGCAGGCGATGCGGCGCTCGTACTGCAGGACACCGGGACTGTCGTCAACGAGGTCGTCGGCGCCGGTTCGTCACGTTTCGCCGTTGCGCTGCTTCCGCGTGACGGTTCCGCGCCCTCCCCCATTTTGGACGATGCAACGCCGTTCTACCGCATGGGGCTGACAGGCTCAATCGCGTCAGCCGCGCGGCTGCAGCAAATGCGATAGGTGAAGCCTATGGTGCATGCGCACGACTGGCTCACGCATCGGCTTCGTCATCCCGAGCCAGTGGTTCGTGGCCTTTTCACGGGCGGTCGTTGCAGGATTCGTCCGAACTTTGAGTGGTGCATCCGATCACATGTAACCCTCTAAACGCGATCCCGAAATCAAACCCCTCGAATGACTCGTGTTCGATAGGTCACATGGGTTGTTACGACGCGGCCAGTAACGCCTGCCCCGTCATCGGGCCCTTTGATGGCCGCGATCCCCATTTCGCTCGCTAACTTTGTCACTCACTTCGACGTTTTTCGCCAACTATGTCATCAGCCCGCGTCTGCTTCGCTATGCTCGCGTCTAGCTCATCAAATTTCCAACTGTTCTTTGCACTGACATCATTTGCGGGCAGCGACAATGTCGCGCAAAATGCGCTGGTTCACACTGATTGAGCAGTGAGCAGTGCTCGTTCCGGAACTGGTGAAGAGCTCCCGTGGCGCGCGATTCGCCGCGGCGACGCAACGACGAGCCGAGCGGGTGTAACCTCGGTCGCGAATGCAGGCAGTTGAGCGCCTGCGCTCATCTACGTGACGACCCGCTGGAGCCAACAAGCGCCATCTCTACCCATTCGTCAGCGCGTTGACGGTAGGCTGCCGGCCACTGGCGGCTGCGCTCCGTCAGCCACACGCGTGCAGGGCTGGGCAAGGTCATCAGGACGTGATGCCAGCCCCATTGGTAACGCTTCCAGTGCGGGTCCGCGCGGGGCTGATGGGAAAAGCCCAGCATGGCATCCCCGGCGATCACCACCACCACTCGTCGCGCCGCGGGATCGGGCATCGACCGGAAGTGCGACAAATCGATGACTTCCGCAGGCGCCACGGTAGGCGTGCGCAGAAACTGAGTGCTGGTCACCCACTTGGCCGGAAGCGCAGCAGCCGCCAATGAGGGTTGTGCCATTGGCGTCCAACAGAGGGACACCAACGTCAGTAGGTCCTCCCATACCCGCACCTGTGTTCCGCTCGCATGGTCTTCGCCGGCCGGGTTCGAGCGGTAGTACTCCGACCAAGCGCCCAGAAGAGCGACTTCAGTATCGCCCACGCAGCGCACCAAGGGCCGAGGAAGCACCCGCCAGTACTTCCGGTATTCCGGCACCAGGTCACCGGGACGGCGCACGAGTGCGCGGAAGCGCTTGCGCATCGCCCGTCCCTTCGTCACCCAGCCCCAGCCGACTGCAGGGACTCGTACAAGCGGCATGCCGTGGTGGTGGCACACGGTGCGCCAGCTGTCGGTCCATGCCTGCCGCATGTACTGCGCGCCGGTCGTTCCATCCTCGTCCAGACACGCGACACACACACTCTCGCGAGAGCCCGCCTTCAGCACCCAAGGTGAGGGTGGATGCCCCACCAAATTCAACGCATCCGGCCCGACATGCGTCAGCAGACCAATCGTCTCGCGCCAGCGCGCAGCGGCCACGTAATCCGGATCTCGCGCAAACTCCTCGGCAATGCCGGGCTGCAGGCGGTCGGCCGCTGCCATGAAGTCGCCGTACTTGAGTTGGCGGCGGCCCAGGGTTCGGCCAAGCCAGGAGCTCACCGTCTCGTCGGGCTGCGGCAAAATGCGCTTGTCATCGCTACGCACCGGCAAGCTCCTTTTCAAGCATGTCTTCCCTTCCCACTTTGCGGCGCGCGGAGATGATCTTGAGCGCTGCCGCCCGTATGTGTGCTTCCCTGATGCCTTCGGACTTGTCGGAAACTGCAGCACAGGCAGCGTAACGGATCGTCCACACCAACCGATTCATGCGGCCTTCCGACACACGCAGGAGCAGCGGCAGTAGCTCCGAACCGGTGAGATGAGAAGGCCTGCACAGCGGAAGCCGGCTCTCGAGCGAACCCACGAAATTGCGAAATTCTTGCGTAGCGGTCCATGGCTCCAGATGAAAGCGATCGAAACGTTCCTCCAACTGTGCGTCGGCAATAATGCAGTTCTCGGCATCCTGCGTTCCAGCGCATACCAGCCCTAGCTTGAGCGTGTTTGGAATGTCGCGAACCACCGCCATCATCTTGGACAACTGTGGCTTGGCCAGGAACAGGTTGTGAAACTCATCGAGCATCAACACCAAAACGCCCGCGTCCGACAAAGCGGTGAAGGCGTCTTCCAGAAGCGCGTTCGGGCGGTCGGCGGCGTTGTGTGGTTCGTCGAGCTCCCGCAAGATGCGACACGCGAGCGTTCCGATGTCGACGTCACCCGGCACGTTCACGCGCAGCAGCGGTAGCTGGCGCACCCCTGCCGGCGGCGTCGTCGGTTTCGGATACAGTGCTTCCAGCCTGTCCAAGATGGCCGACTTGCCGAAGCCGGGCGGGCCGATCGCCGCCAAGCAGCGAGCAAAATCCCGATCGGGATGCTTGATCAACGCTTTGGTCGCCGTGATGATCTCGACGGCTCTCGGATGAGGAACGTAGCTGCGTCGACAGATGATGGCAATGCGTTCCTCGTTCGGCAGGTCGCACTGGTAACGCAGTTCTTCCAAGATGTGCTCGTAGCCACTTGTGCTCATGACGTCTTGTCCTCGTCATCGAGCGGCGCAATGGCGACAGGCGCGTCATAGTCCAAGTGATCGGTCTTGCTGGCACATTTTGGTGCCGGCGGCGCAATCTCCGTTGATGCTGCGGTTTGCGCCTGCGCTTGGCGCAGGCGTTCCTCGCGACGCACCTGCTCGGTCGTCCTCTTCGCAGTGTCGACGAGTTCGGCGTTCTTCTTCACCGCCGCAAACGCCAACGCTGGATCGTGACGTGCCTTGGCGGCGAAGCGCCGCAGCTTGCGCATTTCCCTGACCTCCCAGAATGGCAGACTGGGTTGCCGCGGATCTGCCAAGGGGACATCGATGTAGTTGCCACTCAACTCCACA
>Ga0307516_10002882_pt1 | contig 22605 bp, 20 predicted proteins | sample 19_EM_MG_FD_203310 | JGI IMG/M metagenome (GOLD analysis project Ga0307516, IMG submission 203310) | Populus trichocarpa ectomycorrhiza microbial communities from riparian zone in the Pacific Northwest, United States - 19_EM | ecosystem: Host-associated > Plants > Roots > Unclassified | place... | reverse complement strand
GGCCTCGATGTCGATCGGGCAGACGCTGGTGCAGTTGCTGGCTCCGCCGGCCGATCGGGGCCGGGTCATCGGCGTCTACGGGATGTCGACCAACGGCATGCGGTTCGGCAGCGGCATCACGGTAGGGCTGTTCGGCGCGGTCGTCGGGATCCACTGGTCGCTCGGGCTCAGCGCCGCGGCCCTGTGCGTGGGGACGGTGCTCGCCGGCATCTCCGCGCGCCGTGCCTGAGCCCTTTGTTGTTCGCGCAGCAGCCGTGAGCCGGTCTAGGTGGCGGATTCGGTGGATCTCTGCGCAGGCGCCCAGCGGGAGGCCCAGTCGTCAAGCGGGAGAAGGCGGGCGAGAAGGTCGGCGCCCGCCGGGGTGAGGGTGTAGCCGCGTTCGTCGCGGCCGACGATGGCAGCCTCGTCGAGCTCGCGGAGCCGATCGGCCAGCACGCTCGACGAGACCGCACCGCAGCGTTGCTGCAGCTCGCGGAATGTCGGCGACGGCTCGTCGCGTAGCTCCCACAGCACCCGCAGCGTCCACCGGCGTCCGAGCAGGTCGAGCAGGGCCATGATCGGGCGGCCGGTGCGCGAGCCGCGGACGACGCGACCGGGCAGCGGCGTGGGCTTGGCTGGTGACACGGAGGCAACCCTCATCCGGAACGCTTTGATTATCGAAGCAGCGATGCTAGCGTAGCGCATGCCTCGGAAATCGAAGCAAGGTCCACGACTGTCGCCCGTGGTGCCGCCGTACGATGAGGCGACCGCCGCGGCGTTGGGGGCGCTCGGCCCGCCGATCATGTTGTTCCGCATGTTCGCGCGCCGACCGGAGCGTGCCTGGGCGATCCACGGCTGGGGCAGCTACTACTTGTCCCGGCGGTCGGCGTTGTCGCTGCGTCAGCGCGAGCTGGTCATCGATCGCACCACGGCGCTGTGCGGTGCCGAGTACGAGTGGGCGATCCACGTCAGCGCCTATGCCGCGAAGGCCGGCCTGACCGGCGCGCAGGTGCAGTCGCTCGCCCGCGGAGACTCCGGCGACGGGTGCTGGGATGCGGCTGCGGACCGCGCGGTCCTCCGGGCCGTCGACGCGTTGCACACCGAGTCCGACCTGTCCGATGAGCAGTGGGCCGACCTGGTCTCCGCCGCCGGCGAGGACGGGGCGCTGGAGGTGGTGCTGCTGTGCGGCTGGTACCACGCGATCTCGTTCGCGGCCCGGACACTGCGGCTGCCCCTTGAGCCCGGAACCAGCGGCTTCCCGAAGGTGTGAGCCACGGTCTCGGGCTTCAACGGAGATCGGTCGCCGGCGGGGCCTTCTCCCAGCGGGCCTTGATCAGGCTCTCGACCGGTCCGGTCAGGAACATCAGGAGGAACGCCCAGTAGTTGACGTGGTCGTGGAACACCGCACCGATCACGGTGCTGAGCAGTTGCACGCAGAAGACCGTCAGGCTGCCCAGCACCTCCTCGCGGGTGACCGGCGGGCGGCCCGCGCTGAGATCCGGGTGCCGGTAGATGATCAGCGCCAGCGCGGTCATCGCCCCGCTGGCCAGTGCCAGCGTGCCGCCGTAGAGCGCGACGCTGCCCGCCGACGGCCGGAAGGCGATGATCACCGCGGTCGAGATCGGCAGCATCACGATCGAGAACGTCCAGATCACGTTCGCCCTTACCAGGGCCGGCCGGAGCTTCTCGACGTGCTCGAACATCCGGTGATGGGCCCACCAGAGCCGGAAGATCACCGCGAAGCTGAGCACGAACGAGCCGAACTCGCCGAGCTGCTCGTGAATCAGCTGGTCGAGCGTGATGTGCTCGTCGCCCGCGCCGGTGACGATCTCGAGCAGGGGCAGGATCAGCAGGGTGAGCGCGATCGCGGCGATCGCGTCGGTGAAGAAGACGAGGCGTTCGGCGCCCGGCGAGGTGGAATCCGATTCGGGTCCGTCACCGCGACAGTATGCCGTGGTTTGACCGTCGGGTGAGGCATCGGTACGCTTCGCCGCGACGACCGACAGAACAGGCTCAGACCACATCATGAGCATGCCGCTGCGTCCTGGCGACCCCACCCGGCTCGGCAGATACGAGCTGCTCAGCAGGCTCGGTCAGGGCGGTATGGGCACCGTCTTCCTCGGCCGGGCCGAGGACGGCACGATGGTCGCCATCAAGATGGTGCGGCCGGAGTTCTCCGACGACCCGGAGTTTCGGGGCCGGTTCCGCAGCGAGGTGACCCGGGCCCAGCAGGTGCCGCCGTTCTCCACCGCCGCCGTGCTGGACGCCGATCCCGAGCACACCCCGCCCTACCTGGTGGTCGAGTTCGTCGACGGCCCGTCCCTCACCGAGCTGATGCGCGGCCAAGGCCCGCTGTCCGGGCCCGCCCTGCACAGCCTCGCCGTCGGGGTCGCCACCGCGCTGACCGCCATCCACGGTGCCGGTGTGATCCACCGCGACCTCAAGCCCGGCAACGTGCTGTTCGCCCTGGGCGGCATCAAGGTGATCGACTTCGGCATCGCCCGGGCGTTCGAGGCGACCAGCCGGCACACCCGTACCGATCAGATGGTCGGCACGGTCGCCTACATGGCGCCGGAACGGTTCGATGCCGAGTACGGCAGGGACGTGACCTCGGCCGCGGACGTCTTCGCGTGGGGGGCGGTGGTGGCCTACGCGGCGACCGGGCGCACCCCGTTCGCCGCCGACTCGCCGGCGGCGACAGCCATGCGCATCCTCACCCAGCCGCCGGACACCACGGGGTTGCCGGAGCCGCTGCGCGGTCTCGTGGAGAGCTCGCTCGCCAAGTATCCCGAGGACCGGCCGACCGCCCGCCAGCTGCTCGACGTGCTGCTGGACAGCCGGACGGAGCTGGTGGACAGCCGGACGGATCGGATGCGGTCGGCGCCCGCCGCGGTCCCGCCGCCGGATGACACCGCCGGCCTCCCACCGGCGCCACGTCAGACCCGCCGCAGCCGCCGGCGCCGCGTCGCGGTCGCCGTCGGGGCCGCCGTGGTGCTGCTGACCGGCGGCCTGTTCGGTCTGCACCGGGCCAACATGGTCGACGGCGACCCGCAAGCCGGGCCGTCGGGCCCCGCGCAAGGAACCGCCACCCGACCCTCGGCGCCCGCGGTGGACGCGCGCACCGCGATCCTGGCCGGCGGCCGCCGGTTCGCCATCCAGCTCACCAAGGCCAACCGGTACTTCATGCTGGACCGCGACGGCGAGGAGCTGGAGGTCTCCGACGGCACGGGCTCCCGGTCGCAGTTCGTCCTGGAGTCGGTGGGCGTCAAGTACCTGATCCGGTCGCTGAGCAACGAGGGATACGCCGGCCCGGAGGTCTGCCTCGGCGTCAGCATCCTTCCGGAAGAACAGGCCGCACCCGTGGTGGGCGCGGCCTGCAACCCGACCAAGGGCACGCTGTTCTCGCTGGCCGAGACCGGCGACAAGGACGCCAAGGGGCGCCCCACGTACAGCATCCGCAACGAGTACGGCTGGCTGCAGTGGGACGCCGACACCAAGCGATCCGACGTCACCGAGGTCGGCGAGCCGCAGTTCGCCGACAAGTACAGCCTCGTCGACCGCGGCGAGCTCTGAGGAGATCAAGATGCACCGCACGTCCCGATTGATGATGGCTGCTGCCTGCACCACCGCCCTGACGGCCTGCGGTACGGCCACACCTCAGGCGGCGCCGGCCACCGACGGATCCGCGGCACCCGTGACCTCGCCGTCGGCCGCGCCCTCGCCGTCCGCCGCACTGACGACCACCGGCCCGAAGCTGGTCGATGCGAATCTGTCCCAGCTGAAGAGCTTCGCGATCGACCTCGGCGTCCCCGTCGTCATCACCACGACCCTCGACTCGGGCGCCGAGCAGCATCTCGCGGCGCACCCGGACGGATCCGTGGACTTCACCGGGACGGCTGTCACCGAGTCCACCCGGATGACGCTGCGGCCCGCCAAGGTCCGCAAGCGCACGGACGAGAACAGAAACCACGTCGTCATCGTCGCGTCGCCCGTGGCCGCCGGCTCGGGGCCGGAGTCGTGTGTCACCGACGAACGTCAGGGCGTCCTCCGGATGCGGCCCTGCCGGGCCGGCGACGCCACCCAGTCCTGGGGCCTGGTCCCGGCCGGCGACTCCGGCCTGTTCGAGCTGACCGGGGCACACACCGCCCTCCGGGTCGACGAGGGGAAGATCGTCAAGGAGGGCGGATGGGCCGCCTTCCAGACGATCGCGGTCACTCCCTGACGACTGCGACGGTGTCCAGTCAGCCGACGACCGAGCCGACGGTTACGCGCCACTCGCTCAGGCGTCGGTCCTTGGTCACGTCGAGCTGCGTGTACGGGTCCTGATCGACGAGCGCCTGCGCGCTGGGCTCGTCGTCGGCTTGCAGCAGGATGATGCCGCCGCTCAGGTCGGCCAGCGGTCCGGCCGCGACCAGGTTGCCGCTCTTCTCCAGGCTGCCCAGGTGGGCGAGGTGGGCGTCGCGACGCTCGGCGCGCAGGGGCGTGTCGTTGTAGCCGTAGGTGAGGACGAACAGCGGCATGGGGTCTTCTCCTGACAGGGGATGGTCGGGCGCGACGACGGGTTGACGTCACGGCAGGCTGTATACGCGTCGGGCGTTCTCGGCGAAGATCCACGCCTGGTGTTCGGCGGGCAACGACGACAACGTGTCCCGCCAGGCGGCGACCAGTTCGGGCATCGTCGTCCAGATCTTCTCGATCGGAAAGTTCGTCCCGAACATGGCGCGGCGCGGGCCGAAAAGGTCGAGGACATGCGCGGTGACGAGCGACAGGAACGGGGGATCGACCCGGTGGAGGAAGGTACCCTGGCCGGTCAGCTTCACCACCACGTTGGGCTGCTCGGCCAGCGCCCGCATACCCGTGTGCCAGGCCTTCACCTCGGCCTCGTCCGGGCTGATGAGCATGCCGGCGTGCACGAGGACGAAGGTCGTCCGGGGGAAGGCGGCGACGAGTTTGGCGGCGTCGGCCATCTGTTGCGGGAAGACCTGCAGTTCGAACAGCCAGCCGAGTTCCTCCAGGACGGCGAGGTTCCGCATGAAGGTGGGGTCGAGCATGGCGTCGGGACCGGCGGCGAAGCGAAACTCCTCGCGCTCGTGCCAGTGCAGTTGCAACCGCGTTCCACGTAGGAGGGTGGATGTCGCTGCCTGCTCGCGCATGGTGTGCGCCGCGTCCGGGCTGAAGAGGTCGGCGGTTCCGATGACGGCGGTGGGCCAGCCGGCGGCCTGGTGGACGTCGCGAAGCCAGCGGACCTCATCCATCGCCTGGTCCAGCGGCCAGTTGGTCTGGACGTAGACGGACTGGGTGATGCCCGCGCCGGTCGCGTCGGCGAGGTATTCGTCGATCAGGTAGTCGCGCCTGATCGGCTCGTAGGGGCCGAAGATCCGCGGCACCACCTCGCCGGATAGCCAGCGCAGGTCCCGGCGCCGCCAGATGTGGTGGTGGGCGTCGACGATGGGACCGGTGTAGGACATGCTCACGCTCCACTGTGGTGTCGCCGGACACGGGGCCCGCGCACGTGCGAGAAGGCGCTTGCCACCTGGTCGTGCGCGGTCCGCAGGTCGCACACGCCGGTCAGCGCGTCGAGATGGTCGGTGATCGCCGCCATCGCCCGGGTCAGGGGGCGATACTCCGGGTCGCAGGCCAGCGGTGACCACCAGAGCAACCGGTGACTCAATCTCGCCAGCCGCCGCACGGCACTGGTCATGGCCGAGCAGTCGCCCCGCTCAAGGCCGTCGGAGAAGACGATCACCACGGCGCCCCGCGCCATCGTGCTGAACCGGCGGTTGGCGAGGAAGTCCCGCAACGCCGACCCGATCCGGGTACCACCGTCGGCATCCTGGACGACCGCGGAGAGCGCCTCGACGGCGGTGTCGGGATCGGCCGCGCGCAGCGCCGCGGACGCGTGGGTCAGCCGGGTGCCGAAGGTGAAGACCTCGGCCCGTTCGCACGAGGTCAGGACGGCATGGCCGAACCGCAGCAGGTCCGCGGAGTGCTGTTTCATCGATCCGGACACGTCGATGAGGAGCGTGACCCGGCGCTGCCGCGAGGGCCGGCGCCGCCAGCGCAGGCTGAGCACCTCCCCGTGGGTGCGGGCCGCCTCCCGCACCACCCGGCGGAGGTCCAGCACATCGCCGCGTCGGGCGGGGCGACGGCGTCGGGACGCGACCCGGGGCAGGGCCGCCGGCAGATCGCGTTGCAGCAGCGCGATCAGGTGCGCCTCGGCGGCGGTCGTCGGCCGGAACGTGAGCCGGCCCAACCGGTCCGCCGGGCTGGCCGCCTGGCCCATGCCGAGATCGGCCCTGATGCGCGGGAGCTCTTCGGCGTCCCGGGCGGCGTTCGGGGCAGCGGCGGGCTCGTCGTCGGCGGGGGCCGGCTCCGGCTCGGCGACCAGCGGGGGCGGCATCGCCGAGAACCAGTGCCAGAAGATCGGGTCGAAGACCTCGTGTTCTCCGGGAGAGGTGGTGAGGCTGATCCGGCCGATCCAGTACAGGTTCGCCAGATCGTCCGGCTCGCTCAGCTCGACGGCCCGGAGGAAGTGGATCTTCTTGGGCACCGACACGCCGATGCCGTGGTCGGTGAGGTCCCGGAGGAAGCCATGCAGATGCTCGGCCATGTGCCGCGTCCGCACCGCGCGGCCGGGTGGGCGTTCGCTGGAGGGCATCATGGGCCGGCGAAGACCTCCTCGCGGTGGGCCTCCACCAGGACGATGTCCTCCTCGTACTTGACGAGCAGCCCCAGGGAACGGCGCATCGCCTCGAACCAGTCGTAGCCCTCGTCCGAGAGCAACTGCACGCCGCGGGCCCACGCGATGGATTCGGCGATGCCGGGTCGCTTGAGGGGCGCGAGATCCCGGACCGCGTTGACGGCGTCGATCAGGCGCCCGGCGCTCCGCTCGTCGAGGTGGGGAGCCTTGGCCCGGATGATCGCGCGTTCGCGGTCGGCGTCCGGATAGGGGATCCAGTGGTAGAGACACCGGCGTTTCAATGCGTCGTGCAGCTCCCGGGTGCGGTTGGAGGTCAGGATGACGACCGGCGGGATGACGGCGCGCACGGTGCCGATCTCCGGGATCGTCACTTGAAAGTCGCCCAGGAACTCCAGCAGGAAGGCCTCGAACTCGCTGTCGGCCCGGTCGATCTCGTCGATCAGCAGCACCACACCCCCTTCGGCTCTGAGCGCTCGCAGCAGGGGCCGCTGCAGGAGGAACTGGTCGCCGAAGAGCGCTTCGGTGCGGCGGCCCTCGACCTCCGCCATCCGCAGATGGAGGAGTTGCTTCGGGTAGTCCCACTCGTAGAGGGCATGGGAGGCGTCCAGCCCCTCGTAACACTGCAGCCGGATGAACTCGCGGTGCAGCACCCGCGCGAGTACCGCCGCGACGTCGGTCTTGCCGACGCCCGGTTCGCCTTCCAGCAGCAGCGGGAGGCCGAGCTGCCGGGCCAGGTGGATGGCGGTGAGCAGACCGTCGTCGGCCAGGTAGCCCTCTCGTTCGAGGTCGCCGGCCAGGGCGAGCCGGTCGGCGCGGCTCAAGGTGCGCCGATCCCGGCGCGGAGTTCGTCCAGCCCGCGCAGCACGGACTCCGGGGTGAAGGGCATGACGGTCAGCCGTACCCCGATGGCGTCGTAGACCGCGTTGGCGATCGCCGGGATCGGCGCGTTGGCGGTCATCTCCCCGATGCCCTTCGCCCCGAAGGGGCCGTCGTCCGACGGCCGCTCCAGCAGGATGCTCGTCTGCGCCGGGCTCTCGGCGGGGCCGGGCATGAGGTATTCGCTGAAGTCGATCGGCCCGTGGGCGCGGGAGGCCGGATAGCCGGGCTCGGTCGACTCGAACAGCGCGTGTGACACCCCCATCCAGGCGCCGCCCTCCACCTGCTGGGTGGCCAGCGCGGGGTTCAGGGCACGACCGATCTCGTACGCGTTGTGCAGGCTCAGGACCTCGATCACGCCGGTCTCGTCGTCGACCTCGACATCCGCGACCGTGCAGGCGTGCGCCTGGCAGGAGTCCGGGTCCATCTTTCCGGTCTCCGGGTCGGGATAGCTGCGCTCCTTCAGGAAGATGCCCCGGCCGGAGATCGTTCTGCCCTGCTTGAAGTGCGCCGCGAGCGCCACGTCACTGATGTGGATCCTGCGGGTGGCGGCGCCCTTGACCGCGATGAATCCCGTGCCGTCGGTCTCGAGGTCCTCGGCGTCGGCTTCGAGCTCGTCGGCCGCCACCTGGAGCATGACCTCGCGGGCCTCGCGGGCCGCCATGATCACGGCGTTGCCGACCCGGTGGGTGCCGCGGCTGGCGAAGGTGCCCATGCAATGCGGCCCGGTGTCGGTGTCGGCGGTGTCGACGATGACGTTCTCGAGGGGGATGCCCAGGGTCTCCGCGGCACACTGCGCGATGACGGTCTTGAGCCCCTGACCGAGGTCGACCGAGGAGAGGCTCACCACGAAGCCGCCCATCGTGGTCGCGTGGACCAGCGCCTGCGACGGATCGCCGCCCAGGTTCATGCCGGTGGGATAGTTGACCGACGCGTATCCCCGGCCTCGGTGCAGTGCCATCGTCATGCCTCCCGCGGTGTGGTGGACGACAGAGCCCGGTCGGCGGGCGTCAGCTCGTAGCCGACCAACTCGGCGGCGCGCTGGACGACCTCGATGAGCGCGGTGCCCGTCGCGACCTTCTGGTGTGCCTTCATGTCACCGTCGCGATAGGCGTTCCGCAGTCGCATCTCCAGTGGACCGATGCCCAGGGCACGGGCGATCCGGTCCATCTGTGACTCCAGAGCGAAGTCGCCGATCGTGACGCCGAAGCCGCGCATGGCGCTGGACGGCGTCCGGTTGGTGTAGACGCAATGGCAGTCGATGGAGACGTTCGGGATGGCGTACGGGCCCGGCAGGTGTGCGGCCGCCTTGGTGGCTCCGTACGGGCTGTGGCGGGAGTATGCCCCGGCGTCGACGTAGAGCACGACCTTGCGCGCGACGATCCGTCCGTCGTTCATGACGCCGTCGGTGATGTAGATGCGTTCGGCCGCGCGGGGCGAGGACACCTGCATCTCCTCCGCCCGGCTGTAGACGAATTTCACCGGCCGGTTGGTGAGAGCCGCGGCGATGCAGGCGAGCGGTTCGACCATCACGTCGACCTTGCCACCGAAGCCACCGCCGACGGTGCCGCCGATGACCTGCAGGTCGGTGAACGGCCGGCCGAGGATCAGTGCGGTGTTGTCCAGGGTGAAGAAGGCGGCCTGGGTGTTCGAGTGGATCCGCAGCCGGCCGTTGCCCTGCGGGACGACGATGCAACCGGTGGTCTCGGTGGGAGCGTGCTCGATGGGCGCGGAGCTGTACCGCCACGCGAAGACGTGGTCGGCCTGCTGGAATCCCCGTTCGACGTCGCCGAAGCGAACGCGACGGCAGTGGTGGCCTTCGTAGACGAAGTAGTTCGTGCCGCTCTGTTTGATGATGGGCGCGTCCTCGGCGAGCGCCTCCTCGACGTCGAGAACCGCCGGCAGATCCGTGTATTCGACGACGACGCGAGCGGCGCCCTCGCGGGCGGCCTCCTCGGTCTCGGCGACCACCGCCACGATGGGCTCGCCGAGATAGAGCACGCGGTCCTCGGCGAGGACCGGCTCGTCGTTGGGCCCGATCCCGATCAGCCGGAGGACCGTGTACCAGTTGTTCGGCACGTCCTCGTGGGTGATGACCCGGAGCACGCCGGGCACCGCGAGGGCGTCGGAGACGTCGACGTGGTCGATGCGGGCGTGGTGCCGCTCCGAGCGGTGCACCTTCAGATGTGCCATGCCCTGCGAGGTCATGTCCTCGAAGAAGGCTGTGCGCCCGGTGACATGCCCGCGGGCGTCCGACCGTTGAACCGTCGACCCGATCACGGTGAAGGAGCCCTGGCGCTCGTTCCGGAAGTACTCGGGGTCGATCGCACCGATCCGGGCCATCAGCTTTCCGTTCCCTGCAGCGCCGGCGCCGGCGCGGGCGGGTGCGCCGCGGCGGTACGCCGGCGTTCGGCGGCGTCCAGGATCGCGGCGACGATCGGCTCGTACCCGGTGCAGCGGCACACGTTCCCGGAGATCGCCTCGGCCACCTCGGCCCGGCTCGGATTCGGGTTCCGGTCCAGCAGGGCCTCGGCCGACATGATCATTCCTGGCGTGCAGTAGCCGCACTGCGTGGCGAAGCCGTCGAGGAACGCTTCCTGCACGGCGTCGAGACCGCCGTCCTGGCCGGCGACGCCCTCGATGGTTGTGACGGTGGCTCCGTCCAGTGTCGCGAGGGGGATCAGACAGGACACGACGGGCGCTCCGTCGAGCAGCACTGTGCAGGTCCCGCAGGCACCCTGGGCGCAGCCCCGCTTCGCCCCCATCAGCCCGAGCGCTTCCCGCAGCGCGAGCAGCAGGGTCGTGGCCGGTCGCGCGATCAGTTCGTTCGAGGTCCCGTTCACGGTGAGGTCGACGATTCGAGACGACATGGCCTTCTCCTTGTTCGGGGGAGCAGGATCAAGCGCCGAGCAGGGCGCGTCGCAGGTGCACGGGAAAGACGCGCCGGCGATACCAGGCCGAGGCGTAGGCATCGTCGAACGGTGCGATGACCTCCTGCATGGCCTCGGCGGCGGCGCGGATGGACTCGGCGTCCAGCGGTTTGCCGGCCAGCAGCCGTTCGGCCGCCTCGCAGCGGAGGGGAGTGGTGGCGAGCCCTCCGACGGCGATGCGGATGTCCCCGACGATGCCGGCGGAGCCGCCGCCGGCTGTGACCCGGGCGGCCACCGTGACGATCGAGGCGGAGTTGAACCGTCGCCGGGCCGCCTTGTGGAAGCGGAACTCGCCCGAGGCGGGCGCGGTGAGATGGACGCCGGCGACGATCTCGTCCGGGCTGACGCCCGCGGTGAGGACGGACTGAAGGGCCGCGCGGCGGGCGCCGGCCGCCCCGTGAATCTCCACCTCGGCGTCGAGCGCGAGCAGGGCGACGGCCAGATCGCCGTACGGCTGGGGAACGAAGAGATTGCCCCCGACGGTGGCCAGGCTGCGCACCGGGGGAGAGGCGATCGATCGCACGCACCCGTGCAGAAAACGCAGGCGCTGGTCGGCCTCGATGGTCGCGAGGGTTGCCGTCGCGCCCAGCGTGACCGCGGCGCCGTCGACCTCGATCACGTCGAGCCCGGCCCGCCGGAGGCTGACCAGCCTGGTGGGCGGGAAGGCCCGGTCGGCCAGCGAGGGCATGAGGTGCGTGCCGCCCGCCAGGAGCCTGCCGCCGCCCGCGAGGGCCTGCTGGGCGGCGACCAGGTTGTGCGGCACCTCCACTGCGGTCAACACAGGCATCCTCCCGGGGAGGTAAGATTATCGATATCGATAATAAGGTAGTTGCCGGCCGGAGAGCCCGTCAAGGCATGATGCAAGGCACGCAGCGGAGGGGAGCGGCAGAACTTGTCCAGCAACATGATCGGCGGGGACCACCTCGGCGGCCGGGCGCCGAAACCGACGTTGAGCGCGCAGATCCGTGACGCGCTGCTCCAGCGCATCGTCACCGGCCAGCTCAACGACGGTGAGCGCCTGGTGGAGACGCGGATCGCCGCCGAGTTCGGCACCAGCCAGGCACCCGTCCGGGAAGCGCTACGCGAGTTGGAGGGCCTGTCGCTCGTCCAGAGCAGGCCGCGGCACGGCCGGACGGTGGTTTCGTTCGCCGAGCAGACCATCCGGGAGGCCTACATCGTGCGCTCGGCCCTTGAGGAGGCTGCCACCCGGCTGTGCATGCTGCGCGGCTCGGCGTCACCCGTCGTGCTGGCGGAGGCCGTGGCCGAGATGTCCCGGTGCGCCGAGCGAGAGGACCGCACCGGCGTGGGACGGGCCAGCGTGGCCTTCCACCGGCACATCGTCGAGGCCAGCGACAACAGGCTGCTGCAGCGGGCGTGGGAGTCGCTGCAGATCGAGGCGCGCACGTCGATCGCGCTCCTGGCGCTGGCGCCGGCCCTCGCCGACGTCGCCGCGGAGCATCGGGAGCTCCTGGAGGTGATGCTCGCGGGTGACGTCGAGACCGCCTGCCGGCATGCCCGTGAGCATCAGCTGGCCTACGCGGAGCTCCCCCACCAGGTCAAGGCCCACCTGCGGTAGCGCGCGCCGATTAGGTGGGGCCGGCCTGCGCCGTCGCGATGAAGTGCGCGGCGAGGCCCGCCAGGCGCTCCGCGGTCTGTGCCGCGGGTGCCAGGGGCAGCATGATGTGGCTGACCACGAGCCGGACGACCGACTCCGCCCCGAACGCCAGCCCGGCGGAGTCGATGCCGGGGAAGTGGGCGAGGGCCCATTCCTGGATCGCGCCGGTGGCGGTGACCAGGACGACGTCCGCGCGGGTGGTCAGGAACGGCAGCAGCGGATCGGCCTCGCCCCGGGCGCTGGTCAGGATCGCCTTGAGCAGCGGGTTCGCCGCGGCCTCGGTGAGCACGTGCGCGATGGCCGCGTACGCCGCCGCGTGGGCGTCGGAGCCGTGGGCGAACAGGTGCGTGCGCACATCCGTGACGAATCGCTCCACCTCGCGCCCGGCGAGCGCCTCGGCCAGCCCGGTCTTGGTGGCGAATTCGTTGTAGACGGTCTGCCGGCTGACCCCCGCCGCGGCGGCGACCTGCCCCATCCGGACCCGGCCCCACCCGTGCGAGATCGCCAGCCGGCGCGCGGCGTCGATGATCGCGTCGGGCGCGGGCCGGCGCGCGGCATCCGGGTGGCGGGAGATGGCGTCCATCGGTGGGGCAGTCTAGCGGCCGCGCAACTTTACAAAAAACTCGCGGTTGTAAACCGGCGGGGAATCGACGATAGTCGTTTCTCTCACCCCTGGAGGCTGACGTGGACCTGTCGCTACGCGCCACCGCCTGGCGCGACACCAAGAAGTACGTCTGGCCGCTGGCCCTGCTCGTCCCGCTGCTGCCGTTCATCGCGTACGCCGTCTGGCGGGCTGCCGGCGGTGCCGCCTGGACCTGGTGGATCCCGCCCCTGGTGGTCTTCGGGCTGATCCCCACGATCGACGTCCTGCTCGCCGACGACCGGGCCAACCCGCCCGAGGAGATCGCCGGGCAGTTGCAGCAGCAGCGGTACTACCGCTGGATCACCTACCTGTACCTGCCGGCCCAGTACGGCGCGCTGGTGCTGTGCTGCGCGCTCTGGGTCCGGGGCGGGCTGACCGCGGCCGGGCTGGCCGGGCTGGTCGTGACCGTGGGGATCGTCAACGGCATCGCCATCAACACCGCCCACGAGCTGGGGCACAAGCGGGAGTCGGCGGAGCGCTGGCTCTCCAAGATCGCCCTGGCACCCGCCGGGTACGGGCACTTCTACGTCGAGCACAACCGCGGTCACCACGTCCGGGTGGCCACGCCGGAGGACCCGGCCAGCGCCCGGCTGGGCGAGAGCTTCTGGGCGTTCTGGCCGCGTACCGTGCTCGGCAGCCTGCGCTCGGCCTGGCGGCTGGAGACCAGGCGGTTCCGCCTCCGGTCCCGCACCCCGTGGACCTGGCGCAACGACGTCCTCAACGCGTGGGCCATGACGGTCGCGCTGTTCGCCGCGCTCGTCGCCGCCTTCGGACCGCGGATCCTGGCGTTCCTGCTGGTGCAGGCGATCGTCGGCTTCTCCCTGCTGGAGGTGGTCAACTACCTCGAGCACTACGGCCTGCGCCGGCAGCGAAACCAGGCCGGCCGGTACGAGAAGGTCGACCCGCGGCACAGCTGGAACAGCGACCGGGTGGTCACCAACGTGTTCCTCTTCCAGCTGCAGCGGCACAGCGACCACCACGCCAACCCGCTGCGCCGCTATCAGACGCTCCGCAGCTTCGAGGTGTCCCCGCGGCTGCCGGCCGGCTACGCCACGATGGTCGTGCTCGCGTTGATCACCCCGCTGTGGCGGCGGGTGATGGACCCCAGGGTCGTGGCCCACTACGACGGCGATCTGTCCCGGGCCAATGTGCACGAACCAGCGCGGGAGCGGCTCCGCCGGCTAGCCTTTGACCAGCGCGATCCCGAGGATGAGCGCCAGGGCGGCCACTGAGGTGGCCTGGAGATCGACGCCCGGCGTGGCCGGATCGTTGATCTCGAAGTTGACCGGTCGGGCGTTGTTGAGCGCGTCCAGTAGTTGTTGTGAGGCCTCGTCCCAGCTGTTCATCAGTTCAGCCTCCGTCGGGGTCACGGTCTGCTCGCCGCCGCCGGCGGAGAAGGTCGGCACGAAGCTGTCCTGGATCGTGTCGAACCGCGCACCCTCCGACACCGCCATGATGAACATCGTGAGTGCCCGGGCCAGGTCCTGCGAGCTCGTCGTGCTCGTGGCGTTCTCGAGGGTGCTCAGAGCGCCCTCCCAGGCGTTGAGGCTGAGTGTCGTGGCGGTCCGGGCCCGGTTGCCGGTTCGTTCGAGGTCGATATAGCTGCCGGTGAACGGCATGGTGATGGGCTCCGCCTGCTCCGACGCACCGCGGTAGCCGTTGTCGTCGCCGCGGAAGAAGAACACCCGCTCCGTGTCGTCCGGGTCGCCGTTGACGAAACCGAGGACGAACAGGTCGCGTTCCCGGATGATGAGGCGGGCGCGGGGAACCTGGACGTCGCCGATGACACCCAGCCGGGAGCCGATGTTGACGGTGAAGAACCCGGTGGCGGCCGCGTTGGTTTGCAGGACGCCCTCCCGGAGGATGGCACCTCCGGTGGCTCGCTGCCGCACCGCGTTGATCATCGAGTTGTAGGCGCCCGGGCCGCCGCCGCTCAGCTCCCAGCTGACGTCTCTGCCGTCGTCGGCCGCGTCGGCGCGGGGCGCCAGCACCGCCGCCCCGACCAGCAGCAAGGCCGCCGCCACCGAGAACAGCAGCTTGCGGGAGCGGCCACCGCCGCGGCCGCGACGGCTCGGATGGACCCCGGTCGTTACGCGCATCGTCACTGTCGAACTCCTTCGGAAAGGTCAGCCTTCTCACGACATGTTCGGCGACGCGTTCATGATCATGCCCGCGGCCAGGGCTTATTCAATCGGCACGGCGACGGGCCTACCAGAGTCATCTGTCCCGCTCCCGGCGACCCGTGATCGGGCGGCGCGCGAGCCGGAGCACCGGCGGGTGCCGGTGCTCCGAGGGTTCCGCTGTGGATGGTGACCTGCCGGGCTTTACCAGCAGATGGCGAAGGACTCCAGTCGCCAGTTGCCGGCGAAGCCGTTGTACGCATCGGCGCTCGCGACGCCGCGGGTGGCGACCGGGTTGGGCGCCATCTGGGTGAGAATGGCATTGCCGGTGGCGCCGGTCATTCGGGCACCGGTCCCGACCGTACGGTCGGGGGCGGGGCAGTTGGGCGTGGTGATCGTCTTCGCCGCGTTGGGGTTGAGCCCGGTGGTGTCGGTCTGGATCGATGGCACCGCTCCCGCCGGCACCGGGGCGCACAACGCGAAGCTCTCCACCGACCAGGTGGCGCCCGCGCCGTTGTCGAAGGCGGTCACCGTCGCGCCGCCCAGCGTGGGAACGACGTCGTCGGGGAAGACGTCGCCGCCGGCACCGCGCAGCTGATATCCCAGGCCGGTGAGGCTGGTGTTCACCGGGCAGGCCGCCGTCACCGTCTTCGACGGGACGCCGTCGAGGGCGGAAACGGCCGCGACCCGGACGACACCGACGATGACCGGGTCGCAGATCGCGACCGCCTCGACAGCCCAGGCCACCCCGGTGCCGGCGCCGGCCTCGTTGCCGTTGACGGTCACCTGGTTGCCGGCCACGTCGGGTATCACGTCGGTCATCGTGACCAGGCCGGCCGCGCCGGCGATCCGGCCGCCGGCACCGACGAGGTTGAGGCCGGCCGGACAGACGGCCGTGGCGGAGGCGTTCCCCGCCGCGCCGGCGGCGGTGACCACGCTGATCACGGTCGGATTGGCGACGGCCTGGGCGGGCGAGACGCCACCCAGCAGGACGGCGGCGGCAGCCGCGGCGGTGGCGGCGCCGAAGGTCAGGATCCGCCTCGGCTGGCCTGACTTGAACGGTACGGACATCGTGGAATGCTCCTTGGGTAGAAGGTGGTACCGAGGAGCATCCGCACCGGTGTCACGGTGGGGTCAGGGTTCGCTCTGGGCGGCAGCGCGGTGGGGTAAATCCCACCTCCGTTCCGGGGCCCAGCACCAGTGACGTCGCGCCCGATCCCGACGAGCGTGACTGGCATGAACGAGGCGACAACCGGATTGCTCGATGGAGCATCCGACATCCATGGTGGGCGATGCATCTCTCGTCGGAATGTCTTCAGGGCCGGGTTGGCCGCGGGTGCTGGCGCGGTGACAGGACTGACGCAGTCGGCGCTCACGGGGGCGGCGAGGCGAAACGTGATCGCGTTCGTCGGGGTCACGGTGGTCGACACCACCGGTGGGCCGTCGAGGCGAGACCAAACCGTGGTCGTCGAGGGGGATCGGATCATCGGGCTGGGTGGGCGGCGCGACGTCCGCGTCCCGCGTGGTGCGACGGTCGTCGACGGCAGGGGAAGGTTCTTGATCCCGGGTCTGTGTGACATGCACGTCCACAGTGACGTCCATGAGGCGATCATCCCACCGCTGTACATCGCGAACGGGATCACGACGGTGCGCGAGATGTCGGGAGCCGACCATCTCCACCGGTGGCGGGATCGGGTCGAGGCCGGCAGCCTGCTCGGCCCACGCTCGATCATCGCGAGCCCTTTGATCGACGGCGCTCCGGGCCTCTGGGCGGGCCTGAACGCGGTCTCGTACATCGAGGTGACCAACGAACCGGAGGCGCGAGCGGCGGTCCGCCGGGTCGTGCGGGACGGTGCGGACTTCGTCAAGGTCTACTCACGACTGTCTCCCGAGGCATACTTCGCCGTCGTTGACGAAGCTCGACGCCAACAAATCCCGTTCGCCGGGCACTGCCCCGACAACGTGCCGATCACCGAGGCCAGTCGGGCCGGGCAGCGCAGCCTCGAGCACATGTGGGGGACCTGGTATTCGACCTCCAGCCGGGAGGCGGAGATACGCCGGGCGATCGCCGAGATCCGGATCGAGCCCGGTGACTACAACAGCTGGTTCAACCAGGTACATCCGTTGAACTGGCTGGCCGCGCACAGCTACCACCCCGGCAAGGCGGCCGCGGTCTTCGCCGGATTCGTTGCCAACCAGTCCAGGCAGGTACCGACTCTCATCGCGATGCGGGCGATCGCCATGCCCGACGAGGTGTCACGAACCGACGAGCGGCTGAAATATCTGCCCGCCTCGACGGCCGGGGAATGGTGGTGGGCGCTGGACGAGTTGTTCGCGGCCGGCCGCGGTCCGACCGAGGTTGCCCAGCACCGGGAGCTTTTCGACCGGCAGCTCCGGCTGGTTGACGAGATGCGCCGGGCCGGGGTGCCGATGCTGGCGGGCACCGACAGCGCCACGCCGGGGTGCTATCCCGGGTTCGCCTTGCACGATGAGCTGGCGCTGCTCGTGCGGGCGGGTCTCACCCCCATGCAGGCGCTCCAAGCGGCGACCCTCGAGCCGGCCCGGTTCCTCGGCCGGCAGGACCACGAAGGGACGATCCGCCGCGGCAACCTGGCCAACCTGGTGCTGCTGGACGCCAACCCGCTCGACGACATCCGCAACACCCAGCGGATCCGGGCGGTGGTGGTGCGGGGCCGGCTTGTCTCCGCCAAGGAGCGGGAGCGCATGCTCGCCGAGGTCGAGGCCGCGGCGAGCGAGATCTGATCATGGGGGCCGTCCGGGGCCCCGCTGACCGGCCGGGCGGGGGTCAGATCCAGTTGCGGTGGGCGGCGGCCGCGCCGGCCTGGAAGCGGGTCGAGGTGTGCAGCAGCTCCAGCACCGTGGTGATCCGGCGCCGGGCGGTTCGCAGGCTCACGCCGAGTTGGCGGGCGATGGCCTGGTCGCTCAGGCCCGCGCCGAGCATGGTCAGGACCCTGGCCTCCTGCGGGCCCAGGCCGTCGGAGGCCCGCGACGGCACCGCGACGATCGGCGTCGCCTGTTCCCAGTACGCCTCGAACAGCGCGATCAGCGCGTCGAGCAGCGCGGAGGGGTGGACGACGGCGATCGCCTCGCTGACGTGGTTGCCGGAGAGCGGGACGATCGCCAGCCGCCGGTCGTAGATGTACAGCTTCACCGGGAGCTCGGGCAGCGTCCGGGCCTTCTCGCCGAGCCGGATCAGCTCGGTGACGTTGGCCAGCCGCCCGGACAGGTGCAGCGCCGGGCGCTCGTAGATGACGCGCATCTCGACGCCGCGTTCGAGCAGCGGCCGCTCCGCCGCCACCTCGTCGTAGCCGGCGGGCGGCGTCGCGTACGGCGGCTTGTCGAAGGATAGGACCGACTTCTCCGGGTTGTGCTGCATGCCCACGCTGAACCGGCGTACCTCGTCGGGGCCGGACACCACCTCGACCGGGTGGGCCGGATGGTTGCGCAGATCCCGGAGCCGGAACGCGTCGACGAACTCGGCGGCCACGCCGCGCACCTCGTCCAGCTCGGCCCGCCGCTGGTTGACCAGCATGCCGATCGCGGCCTCCGGCGACACCGGGGTGTAGAGCCGCTCCGCCATCCGGCGCACCAGGCCCAGCTCTTCGAGGCGGGCGAGCGCCGGGCTCACCTTGCGCGCGGGCTCCCGCAGGGCGTCCGCGAGGTCGGCCGCGGAGGAATCCGTCAGGCTGAGCAGGGCGCGGTACACCCGCTCCTCGAAGGCACTGACACCGACCGCCTCAAGCACGGTCCCCCCTTGTCCACATTGGGCGCCTGCCGCTTCCGGCCACCCGGGAGTCTAGACGAAATGACCGTCGAACCCGTTCACTCGTCTTCGTGACCCCCTCTTCTTGGCGTCGTTGGCTCGGCACATTCCTTCTGGTGCTGCCGCTGGCGGTGGTCGTGCCGGGCGCGCCCGCGTCGGCCGCCCCGAAACCGGGCGGCCTCGGTGCCGGGAACGCCGTCACCGTCACGCTCATCACCGGCGACACCGTCCGGTACGCCGTCGACCGTGCCGGCCGGGCCGGCACGACGGTCACCCCCGGATCCGGGCGCGACGACGTCACCTTCCGCGGCTACACCGAGGGGGACGACTACTACCTGCTGCCCAGCGACGCCGAGCAGCCGGTGCTGGCGGGCCGCCTGGACCGGCGCCTGTTCGACGTCGCCTACCTGGCCTCCCACGGGTACGGCAACGACAAGACCGCCGAACTGCCGGTCATCGTGCAGTACGCCCGGGAATCGACGGCGCAGGGGCTGGCGCGCAGCGCGAAGGCCCTGCCGAGCGCCCGTTCCGCGACGGCGCTGCCGAGCGTCAACGGCGCGGCCGTCCGGGTCGGCAAGCCTGCCGCCGGCGAGTTCTGGGACGCCGTCCGGGCCGGCGCCGGCCTCCGCAAGGTGTGGCTCGACGGCAAGGTGACGGCATCCGACGACGTCAGCGCCGCGCAGATCGGGGCCCCGGCCGCCTGGGCGGCGGGCCTGGACGGTGCCGGCGTCAGCGTCGGCATCATCGACACCGGCATCGACGCCACCCACCGGGACCTGCGCGACAAGGTGACCGCCGCGCGAAACTTCGTCGAGGCGGGCCAGCCGGGCGGCGACGCGCCCGAGGACGTCACCGACCGGCACGGGCACGGCACGCACGTCGCCTCCATCCTCGCCGGCAGCGGCGCCGCCTCGAACGGCAAATACCGGGGTGTCGCGCCGAACGCCGGGCTCAGCATCGCCAAGGCCCTGGACGACTCGGGCAACGGCACCGATTCGGCCGTCATCGCCGCCATGCAGTGGCAGGCTGCCCGGGTCCGGGTCGTCAGCATGAGCCTGGGCGGGGGCCCGTCCGACGGCACCGACCCGGTCAGCCAGGCGGTCAACGACCTCACCGCCGAGTACGGCACCCTCTTCGTCATCGCGGCCGGCAACAAGGGGCCCGACACGCGTACGGTCGCCCAGCCCGGTGCCGCGACCGCCGCGCTCACCGTCGGCGCGGTGGATTCCGCCGACCGGCTCGCGGAGTTCTCCAGCCGCGGACCGCGCCAGGGCGATTTCGCCATCAAGCCGGAGATCACCGCGCCGGGCGTCCGGACCATCGCCGCCCGCGCCGCCGGCACCTCGATGGGCTCGCCGGTGGACAGCGACTACACCGCGGCGTCCGGCACCTCGATGGCCACGCCACACGTCGCCGCGGCGGCAGCCATCCTCGCCCAGCAGCATCCGGAGTGGCGGGCCGATCAGCTCAAGACCGCGCTCATCGGGAGTGCGAAGAACACCGGGGGCTCGGTGTACCAGGAGGGTGCCGGCCGGGTCGACGTCGCCCGGGCGATCCGCCAGCGGGTCTTCGTGGACACCCCGTCGGTCTCGGCGGCGTTCGCCTACCCGCCCGCCGGTGAGAAGCTGACCAAGACCATCACCTACCGGAACACCGGTCCGGCCGACGTCGACCTGTCGCTGTCGGCGACGATGGCGGGCCCGGACGGAAGCCCGGCGCCCGCCGGGGCCGCGGCCCTGGAGCAGACCACGGTACGGGTGCCCGCGGGCGGGACCGCCGGCGTACGGCTGACCCTGGACCCGGGTGCGGCCGGCCAGGGGCTCCACAATGGACGTCTGGTCGCCGCTAGCCCCGGCGGCGACCAGATCATCGTTCCGATCGGCTTCCAGTCCCAGGTGAAGCAGGCCACGCTCACGGTACGGCTGATCGGCGGGGAAGGCCGCTACATCTTCCCGGGTGCCTTCTCCGGCATCACCACCCTGCGGGTCAACGACACCGTGCCCGAGCTGGCCATGGAGCCGCTCACCACCAACACCAACAACTGGCGGCCGGTGGACGGCGCACCCAACACGTTCGAGTCGAAGCTGCGGTTGGCCGAGGGCGGCGCGTACTCGGTGGAGGGACAGGTCAGCTGGCGTGAGCTGAGCACCGGCCGGACCCAGACGACGTTCCTGCACCGGCCCGAGGTCCTGCTGACCGGCGACCGGACCATCACCCTCGACATGGACAAGTCCGTGCCGGTCGGCTTCGAGACGCCCGAGCCGTCGACCGCAGTCAACATCAACCTCGACTGGCAGCGCGTCACGGCCGGCGGCCAGCACTACTACGGCTTCTTCCTGGGCAGCTTCTGGACGGTCGCGGTCGGCCAGGTCTGGGTGTTCCCCAGCGAACCGGTGACCATCGGGAAGTTCGCGATCGGCGCCAACGAGATCCTGACCGCCCCGCAGGCGACGGTCACTGTCAACGGGCGCGAACGGGTGACACTGCGCCCCGTCTACACCCGGGAGAGCAGCGGGTACATCCCCAAGTTCGCGGCCGACCGGCGGCTGCGGGTGGTCTCCGAGGCCGATCTGCGGGCCGGCCGGGACGTCGCGGGTGCCCTCGTCTTCCTGCGCGGCGCCGACATCGGGCCCACAGTGGACCTCGCGGTGGCCGCCAAGGCGGCCGGAGTGCTCACCGACACCAACATCGCCGCGCTGTCGCACCTGACCGACCAGGTCGGCATCCCGATTCCGTTGCTGTATCTCGACCTCCGGCAGAGCGCGCGGGTCGCGGCGGCTCTCGCTGGCTCCGCGCGCCCCACCGCCTACATCAAGGCCCAGCTCGTCACCCCGTACGAGTACAAGCTGGTCAACTACCGGTACGGCCGCATCCCCGCCTCGATGACGGTGCGCCCGCGTGAGCGTGACCTGACCCGGCTGGAGACGACGTACCACGCGCAGACCCCGGCCCCGGCCGGGAAGTGGGGACCCGCCGACGACGGCAACGAGGTGAGCTTCACCTACCTGCCCGGCCAGCTCTACAGCATCCACGTAGGACACAGCTTCCCCGGGCACGGCCGGCGGACCGAGTACTACAGCACCACCGGGACCGACGTGCTGTGGTGGCGGCAGTACCAGTTCGCGGCCCGGTCGAGCCTGCGCATCGAGACCACGTACCGTGGCTTCGCCCGGCCTGGCACCGGCCGGGAGGAATGGAACGAGCCCAACCTGCCCGTGAACGCGCAGGTCGGCCCGCAGACGCCGGCGGACGCGGCCGTCTCCTGGCCGTGCGACGGCTGCCGCCAGGGCGACACGCTGCGCGTCCGCTCGCTGGCCCCGCTCGGGGTCGGCCAGTATGCCGGTCGCAGCGATGCGAGCCACACCGTCCAGGAGGACGGCCCGACCGAAGAGGTCCACCTGTACTCCGGCGGCATCGAGCTTTCCCCCAGCCAAGATGCCGCCGGACTGACCTACTACCGGCTGCCCGCCGGCGCCGCGACGTACCGGCTCACCGACAGCTACACCACGGGATCGCCGCAGCCGGACTTCGCCCGGACGGTCGACACCACCTGGACGTTCCGTTCCGCCGCCTCGGCCACCGACACGGTGGACGCCCCGTACCGGTGCATCGACGATCTCCTGTACGGCGACACCGCCCCGTGCGCCTGGCAGCCGCTGATCCACCTCGGCTACCGGCTCGGCCTCGCGCCCGACGACTCGGCGCCGGCGGCCCGCTCGCACACCTTCACCGTCACCGCGCAGGGCGGCGCGCCCGGCTCGGCGGCGAAGCTCGCCGGGCTGCGGGCCTGGGCGTCGGTGGACGGCGGCGCGCATTGGCTGCCGGCCCGGACGGCCCGGGCGGACAGCGGTGCCTACCAGGTGACGGTGCGAAACCCGCGGCTCGCCGACGCGCCGTCGGGCCGGGTCAGCCTCAAGGTCGAGGCGTGGGACCGGGCCGGCAACAGGGTCCAGCAGGT